>ENA-UONW01002583-UONW01002583.1-human-gut-metagenome-genome-assembly--contig:-CS52-NODE-2583-length-17412-cov-43.244339_pt1 | contig 17412 bp, 7 predicted proteins | sample MGYA00242463_ERZ724010 | MGnify/ENA metagenome assembly ERZ724010 | reverse complement strand
GATTTGCGTTATCTTTGCATAAGATAAGCTGCATCTCGGCATAACGCTCAAACGCAGGTTTGGCGATTCTGCACTCGATTTGCGTTATCTTTGCATAAGATAAGCTGCATCTCGGCATAACGCTCAAACGCAGGTTTGGCGATTCTGCACTCGATTTGCGTTATCTTTGCATAAGATAATCTGCATCTCGGCATAACGCTCAAACACAGGTTTGGCGATTCTGCACTCGATTTGCGTTATCTTCTATTAATGGCATGTTTAATTTTAAACAATAAAATATGGAACAGAAGTTTTTTATATATAACACTCTGAGCCGCCGCAAGGAGCTTTTTGTGCCGATACACAGTCCCAATGTGGGCATGTATGTGTGCGGCCCTACGGTTTATGGCGATCCGCATCTTGGCCATGCCCGTCCTGCAATAACCTTCGACATACTTTTCCGCTATCTTAAGCATCAGGGCTATAAGGTGCGCTACGTCAGAAACATCACTGACGTGGGCCATCTGGAGCACGATGCCGACGAGGGCGACGACAAGATAGAGAAGAAGGCACGCCTGGAGCAGCTCGAGCCTATGGAGATAGCCCAGTATTACACCAACCGCTATCATGACGCCATGAGGGCTCTCAACGTGCTGCCGCCGAGCATCGAGCCTCACGCTACGGGACACATCATAGAGCAGGAGGAACTGGTAAAGCAGATTCTCGACAACGGTTTTGCCTATGAGAGCAACGGCAGCATCTATTTCGACATTGCCAAATATAACGAGAAATATCACTACGGCATACTGTCGGGACGCAATCTCGACGACGTTATCAACGCCAGCCGTCAGCTCGACGGAGTGGGCGAGAAGCACAATCAGGCCGACTTTGCCCTGTGGAAGAAGGCACAGCCCGAGCACATCATGCGCTGGCCGAGCCCGTGGAGCGACGGTTTCCCGGGATGGCACTGCGAGTGCACGGCCATGGGCCGCAAGTATCTCGGCAACCACTTCGACATACACGGCGGAGGAATGGACCTTGTGTTCCCTCACCATGAGTGCGAGATAGCCCAGGCTGTGGCAAGTCAGGGCGACCAGATGGTGAAATACTGGATGCACAACAACATGATAACCATCAACGGACAGAAGATGGGCAAGAGCCTCGGCAACTTCATCACGCTCGAGCAGTTCTTCACGGGCAACCATCCGAGCCTCGACAAGGCTTATTCGCCCATGACGATACGCTTCTTCATCCTGTCGGCCCACTACCGCGGCACGGTGGACTTCTCTAACGAGGCCCTGCTGGCAAGCGAGAAGGGACTGGCACGACTGATGTCAGGCATTGCCGACTTAGACCGCGTTGCCGTGGCGGACAAGTGCGACGCGCAGACCGAAGAGTTTGTCAAGGGCCTTCGCCAGAAGTGCTACGACGCAATGAACGACGACCTTGCCACACCGCAGGTTATCAGCTATCTGTTTGAGGCATGCGGAGTGGTCAACAAACTGCTCGACCACAAGGCAACGATATGCGCCGACTGCCTGAAGGAACTCAAGGATACAATGCGTCTCTTTGCCTTCGACCTGCTCGGACTCAAGGAAGAGCACGAGGGCAACAACAGCGCCCGCGAGGAAGCCTACGGCAAGGTGGTTGACATGGTGCTGAGCCTAAGGGCCAAGGCAAAGGCCGAGAAAGACTGGGCCACGAGCGACCGCATACGCGACGAGCTTGCCGCTGCCGGATTCGAGGTGAAAGACACCAAGGACGGCTGCGTATGGAAGCTCGACAAATAGTCATTGACGACAACCGCCGGAGTGGCAGACGACGCATAGGCCGTAATGGCGCCGGCTGTATAAGCCCGAGGCATGTCAGTGGCCTGTCAAGTGATGTTACGTTCAGCAATCCCATATAACAAAGAGCAGCGGCACAGGCCGCACCGCTTGTTGGCAGTCGGTGCCGCCGCTCTTTTACTTTAAACATAAGTTTCTTTATCCAATACAGAGGAAAGCCTTTTCAAAGAGGCATTAACCAGCAGAGGTCAAAACTATGAGAAATATCGCTTACGTTCTGTTTTCATTGATGTTTATCCTTGTTACGGCCTGTTCCGACCGGAAAGAGTATGTTATAGCCATGTCGCAGTGCAGCGAGGATATATGGCGCGACAAACTTAATACCGAGATGCGGGCCGGAACCTATCTCTACGACAATGTCACGCTCAGGGTGGCTTCGGCCAACGACGACAATGTAAGGCAGACAGAACAGATAAACGACTTTGTAAACGACGGCGTCGACATTCTCATCGTAGCTCCAAACCAGGTGAACACGGTTACGCCGGCCATAGAGAATGCCTACAACAAGGGCATTCCCGTTATTCTTTTCGACCGCAAGACCGGCTCCGACAAATACACTGCGTTTATCGGCGCCGACAACGTTAAGATGGGGCGCACCATGGGCGAGTATATGGCCCGCCGTCTGGGCGGCAAGGGGCGTGTGGTTGAGATAATGGGCCTTAAAGGCTCTTCGCCTGCCATAGAGCGCCATCAGGGCTTTATGGAGGCCATCAGGCATTATCCGGGCATCAGACTCGTGTCAATAGGCAGCGGCACGTGGCTTCAGCAGAGCGGCCGCAAGGCCATGGAGGCAATACTCGACAGCATAGGCGACGATATCGACTATGTGTTTGCGCATAACGACCGCATGGCTCTCGGGGCACGTCAGGCAGCCGAGGCACGCGGACTGGCCGGGCGCATGAAGTTTATAGGCATTGACGCGCTGCCGGGCAAGGGCGGCGGCATAGAGATGGTGCGCGACGGAGTGCTCGATGCGTCTTACATCTATCCCACGCGCGGCGACATGGTGCTGCAGCTGGCAATGAACATTCTTGAAAAACATCCCTATGAGCGCGAAAACCTCATGAAGACAGCTCTCGTCACTAAAGATAACGCCGAGGTGCTGCTGATGCAGGCCGAGGAGATGAACAAGCTTAACGACAGGCTTAACAGAATGCACGACCGCGTTAACATGTATCTCACTCAGTACAGCCATCAGAAAGTTTATCTCATAATGTTCATCACCATCCTCATGCTGCTTGTAGTGCTGTTTGTAGCCTTCTATCGCACCATAGTTGTCAAGAGGCGCATGCGCGAGGACGCTGCCAACGCCAAACTGGTGTTCTTCACCAATGTGAGTCATGAGTTCCGCACTCCGCTTACGCTCATTGCCGACCCCGTAAGGCGTATGCTCGAGGCCGACAACCTAACCACGCAGCAGCGTTCAATGCTGTGCCTGGTCAGAAAGAATGTCGACGTGATGCTGAGGCTTGTGGGCGAGATTCTCGACCTGCGCAAGATACAGAACCGCAAGATGCAGCTTAGTGTCAGCCGCTTCAATCTGTCGGAATATGTGAGCCAGTGGGTGGCCAACTTTGAGCCGCTGGCCGACAGCAAGGACATTGAGCTTAGCGTTGACTGCGGCAGCGACATCATCATTGAGGCCGATCTCTATAAAGTGGAAAGAATATGCTATAATCTTATAAGCAACGCCATAAAATATAACCGCAAGGGCGGCAGCGTGAGCGTAAGGGCCACCGCTGACGGCAGCACCGCCCGGCTTGTGGTAAGCGATACAGGCATCGGCATTCCGCGTGACAAGATAACCCATGTGTTTGAACGCTTCTTCCAGGCCTCGGCCGAGAGCCGCGGCGGCACAGGCATAGGCCTTGCCATAGTGAAAGCCTTTGTCGATCTTCATCACGGTCAGGTTACGGCCGATGCCAATGCCGAGGGCGGAGCCGTGTTCACCGTGACACTGCCGCTGACGCAGCCCGGAGCCGAACTTGTTGCCGCTCCGGCTCTCGACGGCAGCGAGATAAACGAGAGCGTGCCGGCAGATGCGCCCCAGAGTGCCGGCATAGAAATGATGACCGCGCAAGACGACAGCGAGCGCAAGTCGGTTGTGGTGGTCGACGACAACAGCGATGTTAAGGAGTATATCGTCAGTCTGCTTTCGCCGCAATACGATGTCAAATGCGCCTCTGACGGGCGCGAGGGCCTGGCCCTGTGCATGAAATACGTGCCCGACATAGTTATATGCGACGTTATGATGCCCGTTATGGACGGTCTTGAGATGTGCCGCCGGCTGAAGTCGGAGACGGCTACGAGCCACATACCCGTGATACTGCTCACGGCACAGACCTTCGACGACCAGCGTGCCGAGGGCTACGACTGCGGTGCCGACGCTTACATAACAAAGCCGTTCAGCAGCAACGTCCTGCTGTCGCGTGTGCGCAACCTGCTCAACGAGCGCATGAAGCTTAAGAACATATATTCGGGCATCGACACCGAAGAAGAAAAGTCGCCTGCCGACGACCCCGACACACGTTTCGTGGCCGACTTCAGGCATTGTCTTAAAAGCCATCTGGCCGACTCGGAACTCAACGTAGAGACACTTGCCGCCGAGCTTGGCCTTAGCCGTGTGCAGCTCTATCGCAAGGTGAAGCAGCTTACGGGTTCGTCGCCTGTCGAGATAATACGCATCACCCGGCTCAAGGCAGCCGAGCAGATGCTGCGCACAACGTCGAAGACCGTGTCGGAGATATCCTACGACGTAGGTTTCTCGTCGCCTTCTTACTTCACCAAGTGCTTCAAAGACTATTTTGGCCATCTGCCCAACGAAGGCAGAGGATAGTCAGCAGGCCATAATTATTAGGCAATCGCCACCGGCAGTTTCAGTGTGATGAAACGGCCGGTGGCGATTGCTCTTTTTTAACCCTAATCGGCTGTCAGACCGCACATGGCTTTATCTATTTTGTGCATTCATGCTTTCAGCCGTCTTCCCGTTTTCTGTTGTCGCCTTTTCCGTCCGCTCAATGCAAATCAGAAATCGCGGCTGAATCTTAATGTCTGATTTTAGCTTATGCCCTGTCGGCCCGGATATATTAATAGGTGAAAGCAATGCTGATGATGAGTCAATGACAAATCTTTATCTATAAGCTATAATATTGTTATAAAAATTTTGAAAAGCATCAAAAAAATTGTATATTTGTAAGATTAAACATCTAAACTTAATTAATAAACAAATTTGTGTGCTTATGGAAAAAAAGTTACTGTTTATTGGAGTATCGTTTTTAAGCTGTTTCTGTAATGTTCATGCAGATGATGTTTTAACTCATGTGATAGAATATGACGGAACACAGGTAAATTCGCGAATCGACTACACTTATGATGCTGACGGCCTGGTGACAGAGAAACTTGTAAGAAAACCGGGTACGGCCGATCCGTCAGTGATGGAAAACTTTGAGAAAGTCAATTATGGCTATGACGCCCAAAAGCGCTGCAATCTTATTGAAAATTATGTGTGGGACCGCTCGTCGCTCACCTTTATGGGCCGTCCGATGGAAGGCGCGCGCACGTCGTCGGTGTTCGACGATGCCACGGGCCGTGTCGCTGAGCAGTATTTCTATGACTGGGGCATGTCCGACTGGGAAGACGACTATTCTGTGAAATGTGTTTATAAATACGACGGCAACACAGCCAGCGAAAGCCGCTATAAAAGGCGCAACGGCACAGACCAAGCCGACCCTTATGAGATAAACGACTATGTTTATGACGACAACATGAACGTGCTGCAGAAAATACGCAACAGCTATTCGTTCAGCTTCTCTGTAGGCGACTATGCCAAGACTCCCACCGATAAAGAGGTGTATGAGTATGACGACAAAGGCAACGTTACGCTGAAAGAAACCTACATGTATTCGAGCGACGACGACTACGACCCGTGGGGCGGAGGCTCTGATCCATGGGGTGACACGTGGGGCAACGGCTCTGACGAAGGCACCGATGAAGGCTCTGAGTCGACTGACACATCAGACGAGGAGGGCAACTGGTCGCTGATGAACAGATACAAATATGAATACGAGTATGACGAGAAGGGCAACATAACCAAGAAAACCACTTTGACATGGCGCGACTATCTCGGCGAATACGAAACAGAGTCAGTGCTTACATACGAGTATTTCTACGGCTCTAACGAGGCGCTGGAGCTGCCTTACACCAACAACTTCGACGCCGAAGGCTCGTTTGACGGCCTGACAACGGCAGGCAGCGGCGAGGCCGGAGCAGGATGGAAGCACGAAGACGGCGCTGCCGTATGTACAGCTGCCGTTGATGGCGACCCCGACCAGCCCGAGATACTCTATCTGCCGGCACTGCGCTTCACTACCGACAACGAGGTTGAAGTTACGTTCAAGGCAAAGGCTGCCGACGCTGCCGTGCCTGCCAAGTTGCAGATGATACTTTGCAGCAACGACGACACACACACACCGCTCGGCACAATAGGCGATGTATGGACAGTAAGCAGCACCGACTATCAGGAGATTAAGGGCCTTGTTGTTCCCGACAAGAGCGACGCCTACGTCATAGGTATCTGCTTCGACAACAACCAGACAGGCGCCGAGGTCAGCGTAGACGACATTGAGGTTAAGAACGGCCGTCCTACAGCCAGTCCGACAGCTCCTTACGGCTTTACTGCCACCCCGTCGCAGGACGGCGCCCTGGAGGTTAAGCTGATATGGTATACACCTAACACCAACCTTGCCGGCGACTTCATCAACCATGCCGACAAGATGGAGCTCTACCGCGACGGCGTTGACGAGCCTATATACACCAGTCAGGCTACAGGAGCCACACTTGCCGTTCAGTATGTAGACAGAACCATACCCGAGAAGGGCGAATACACCTACCGCGTTTACGCATATCTCGACGGACTTAAGAGCGACGCTGCCGTTGTCAAGGTAAAGGTGGGCTATTCAGTTCCTTCTGAGATTGAGGGCCTTCTCGCTTCTGAGAACGACGACCACTCTGTAACAATATCATGGAACGAGGCTAAGCCCGAGGACGGCGACGTTAAGTATTACGTGCTGCGCAACGGCTCAGAGATTCTTGCCGAGGACTGCACGGGCACATCATTTGTAGACAACACCATCGACACAAGCAACGGACAGCAGTATGTCTACTATCTCGTGCAGCCTTACAACGAGGTTGGCTACGGCCGCACAATGAGCACCACACTCCTCTTTGTAGGCGAGCCTACACCGGCACCGTTCAGCGAGTCGTTCGCAGGCGGAGAGCCCGAGCATCAGTGGATGAACGAGATTGTTAGCGGCTACGACGCAGCATGGGGCACAGGCGCAAGCAGTCCTTCATATCCTTCAGTTGAGCCTCAGGACGGCGACGGCGGCTTTGCTGCATTCCTGTCGACAACCCTTGCCGAGGGCAACGAAGTAAGATTCACGAGCGAGAAGATAGACTTAAGCAAGCTCGTTGACCCCGAACTCACATTCTACATGTATCTCGTTGACGGCTCTCAGACAGCCGACGCCATCGTTGTTGAGGCTTCAAAGAACAACGGCGAGTATGAGGCACTCACAAGTCCGATATATGTTTCAGGCAGCGATGCCGAAGGCTGGACAAAGCAGACCGTATCTCTCGACAAGTTTAAGGGCGAGAAGAACGTGCGCCTGAGCTTCAGAGGCATATCAGGCATCACTCACGACATACTGATAGACAATGTTGCCGTAGGCGAGAAAGCTACGAGCGGCATAGGCAGCGCGCTGGCCGACGGCGTTAAGGTTTATGCAGAGAACGGCACCATAGTAGTCAGCGCTCCCGCAGAGAGCGACATCAAGGTCTACACAGCCGGCGGCGCACAAATCTACGCAGCACGCGGCACAGAGGCACGTGTGGCAGTTGCCGGCGGACTTTATCTTGTAAGTGTCGACGGCCATTCAGCTAAGGTCAGTGTAAGATAATCAGGCTTGGCTGAGTAGTACACCTATATTATAATATAAATGCAGGGGCGCAGTTGTACATCATGTACGGTTGCGCCCCTTCTTGTTGTGTTTCGGTGCCGTAAAATATGCCGACCGATTATTTCGAATAATTCATTATAATCCGACATGATGCCCGCCTTATGTGAGCGTATTGTCTTTTGTTGTTTGCTGATATGTCGGCTGTGCCAATGAGAACGCAGCCGGCGATAATAACAAAGCATACGGCTTGATGCACCGTTCTGCTTGTGGCATAATCCATATTGTGCCTGATGTCTGGTTCGGTATTATAGGCTATTTCGCCAAAACATGTTCGTCCGTGCAAATTTTATAAGGTTAACACGGCTGTCGGATGTGCAGAATGTTATCAGGATATTTTAGTCTTTATTGTTTTCATGCCATGCCTGTAGGCAAGTCCTGAGTAGGAAAATTTAATACGATTATATTGATAATGCGCCTTTTAAGACCAATAAATGCAGAAAAAAGGCAATATTATTCGTTCAAAACATATAAATTTTGTTTCATGAACGAAATTTTTAATTCATTGGTATAAAATTGTTAATAAGTTTTTTTCTATCTAAATAACTTTGCTATCGACAAAAAGGTCACAGTAAACAATTTATTAAACCATAAAAACGCAGTAAAAATGAAGAACATTAAACTAATGCTGTTTAGCATGAAGCGTATCGTGCTGTTCTTCTTCTTTATGAGTTTCGGCTTGTATGCCGCAGCTCAGGAAGTTGTAGAAGTTAATGGTACGGTAAAAGATGAAAGTGGCGGCGGCGTCATTGGTGCTTCCGTGCGCGAAAAAGGTAATACTAAAAATGGTGCAGTAACCGACTTGGACGGTAACTTCCATATTAAGGTGGCTAAAGGCGCAACTTTGGAAATATCTTATATAGGATATGACACACAGAGCGTGGTTGCTGCTCCTAATGTAGAAATTCAGCTCAAGGAGTCGAGCGATATGCTTGAAGAGCTGGTCGTTACAGGTTATACCACTCAGCGTAAGGCCGATCTCACCGGAGCCGTTTCTGTAGTGAGCGTCAGCGAACTGCAGAAGGAAGGCGAGAACAACCCTGTCAAGGCTTTGCAGGGACGTGTGCCTGGTATGTATATCACAGCTGACGGTAACCCGAGCGGATCTGCCACAGTTCGTATACGTGGTATCGGTACGTTAAACAACAACGACCCTCTTTACATTATTGATGGCGTGCCTACACAGTCGGGTATGCACGAGCTTAACGGTAACGATATCGAGTCAATCCAGGTATTGAAGGATGCATCTGCAGCATCTATCTACGGTTCACGTGCTGCCAACGGTGTCATCATCATTACTACCAAGAAAGGTAAAAAAGGAAAACTGAGCATCAACTTTGACGCATCTGTATCAGCATCTCTGTTCCAGAGCAAACTGAAGATGATGAACACAGAGCAGTACGGACGTACACTTTGGACAGCCTATACCAATTCAGGTCAGAATCCTGACACCAACCCTATAGGCTACCGCTATGACTGGGGATATGACAACAACGGCTATCCTGTGCTTTACGGAATGTCTTTGCCAAAATATCTCGATGCAAACAACACAATAGCAACATCTGCCGGAACCGACTGGTTTGACGAGATTACACGCACCGGTATCGTTCAGCAGTATAATGTTTCTGTATCAAACGGAACAGAAAAGGGTAACTATTTCTTCTCACTCGGATATTATAAGAACGAGGGACTTATCAAATACACAGACTTCGACCGTATTTCTGCCCGTATCAATTCTGACTATAAACTTATAGGCGATATACTTACCGTTGGCGAGAATTTCACCCTTAACCGCACTTCAGAGGTTCAGGCTCCTGCCAACATCATCAACGATGCCATGATTTCGCTGCCTATGATTCCTGTCCACACTGTTGACGGAACAGGATGGGGCGGTCCGAGCACAACAATGCCCGACCGACAGAATGTAGCCCGTGTGGTATATGACAACCGCGACAACCGCTACACCTACTGGCGTATGTTTGGTGACGTACACGTAAACATCAACCCGTTCAAGGGCTTCAATCTCCGCAGTACGTTCGGTCTTGACTATGCACAGAAACTCTCAATGACATACACTCTTCCGTATAAAAACGGATTCCTTGAGGACTCAAAGAACGCTATCTATATGGGACAGGAGCATTGGACAAAATGGATGTGGAATGCTGTTGCAACATATAATTTTGAGGTAGGACGTCACGCCATTGACCTTATGGCAGGTACCGAGCTTAACCGTGAGGACGACATCAACCTATCTGCTTACCGTGAGGGCTTCGCTGTTATCTCTAAGGATTATATGTATCCTAGTGCCGGTACAGGACTTGCACAGGCAGGCGGCGGTGCCGGAACTTACTCTTTGGCATCATTCTTCGGAAAAGCCAACTACTCTTACGATGACAAATACCTCGCTTCGTTCACAATACGTTACGATGGCTCTTCACGTTTTGGAAAGAACAATCGTTGGGGTACATTCCCTGCATTCTCTCTCGGATGGCGTATCAGCCAGGAAAAATTCATGGCTAACGCAGCAAGCTTCCTCGACGACTTGAAGTTGCGCGTGGCATGGGGACAGACTGGTAACCAGGCTATTGACAACACAGCCCGCTATTCAATATATGACGCCAACTACGGTACAGGCGATGCTCCTACATACGGAACTTCTTACGACATAACAGGCTCAAACGGAGGTTCAATTCTTGACTCTGGATTCCGCCGCACACAACTTAAGAACGATGACCTGAAGTGGGAGACAACAACACAGACCAACGTCGGTATCGACTTCTCGTTCTTCGGTTCTGCTCTTTATGGTAGCATCGAATACTACGACAAGCAGACCAAAGACATTCTTGTTAAGCCTTCATATATAGGTGTTATGGGTGAGGGCGGCGCACAGTGGCGCAACGCCGGCAAGATGCAGAACAGAGGTATGGAAATCAACGTGGGATACAGACATGACACTCACTACGGATTTTCTTACGACATCAACGCTAACTTCTCTCTCAACCGCAACAAGATTCTCTTCGTTCCTGAGGACGTAGCTTCAACAGGCGACTTCGGAGGTAACGGCGTAAAGAGCATTATCGGACATTCAATCAATATGTATGCCGGATATGTAACGGACGGACTGTTCCGCACACAGGAGGAAGTTGACAACTATAAGGCAATGTACGACGTCAAGATAGGTAACCCGGGACTTGGACGTATCCGCTACAAAGATGTAAACGGTGACGGTGTTATCGATACTAACGACCAGACATGGATAGGCAATCCTAATCCTGACTTTACTTACGGATTCAATATTGCACTTAAATATAAAGGCTTCGACCTTACAATGTTCTGGCAGGGTGTTCAGGGCATCGACGTAGACGTAAGCGCCATCAAGAAGAATTCAGACTTCTGGTCGCTCGGCGATATGAACGCCAACCGCACCACACGTCTGCTCGGCGCATGGTCTCCTTCAAATCCTGACTCTACAATTCCTGCCATCAGCATGTCAGACATCAACAATGAGGCACGTTTCTCTGACTACTTCATCGAGAACGGCTCTTATCTGAAGCTCCGTACACTGCAGCTCGGATATACATTCCCAAAAGAAATGCTGAGCAAGATAAAGATGAGTAACCTCAGACTCTATCTGAGCGCCCAGAACCTGCTCACAATTAAGAGCAGCAACTTCACTGGCATGGATCCGGAGAACCCGACAACAGGCTATCCTATTCCTTTGAATCTTACATTCGGTCTTAATGTAGAATTTTAATTAGCAAAGAAAGAAAACTTTAAACTGAAAATAAAATGAAACTCAATTATATAATAAAGTCTTTTATTCTTGGCGGACTTTCACTTGTAACAGTAAGCTGTAATGATTTCCTTGATTCGTCAAAACCCCAGGGAATTCTTGATCAGGAAGAAGTGTCTCAGCCTAAGTATATAGACAATATGGTGGTATCTGCATACGCATATATGGTTACGGGTGAGGACATGAACAGTTCTTTCCAGTTGTGGCAGCTGGGCAACGTTCGTTCTGACGATGCCTATAAAGGCGGTGCCAACACAGAGGACGGTTCACATATGTATTATGCCGAAATAGCAAGAGGTCTTACTACAGACCTTTGGATGTTCGATGACATCTGGTATCGCCTCTATTGCGGTGTCAACCGTGCCAACGATGCTCTGCGCATACTCGACGGCGTTTCTGAGGAGGTTTATCCTAATAAGACAGAGCGTATAGCAGAGATGCGTTTCATCCGTGGACATTTCATGTTCAAGCTGAAGGAACTTTTCAAGTATGTTCCTGTCATTACTGAGAACACAGGAAGCACATCTGACGATTATCGCAAGGTGAGCAACCGTGAGTTCACTAACGACGAACTGTGGCAGAAAGTAGCCGACGACTTCCAGTATGCTTACGATAATCTGCCAGAGACTCAGACAGACAAAGGACGTCCAACAAAGGCTGCAGCCGCTGCTTACTTGGCTAAGACATATCTGTTTAAGGCATATCATCAGGACGACGAGAAAACCAACGAGGTTACATCTATCAATGCTGAAGACCTGAAGAAGGTTATACAGTATACAGCTCCTGCTCTTTATACTAACTATGGACTTGAGAGCGACTTTGCCTGCAACTTCCTGCCAGGAACTTACGAGAACGGCAAGGAGTCGGTATGGGCAATACAATATTCACAGGACGATGGTACAAAGTACGGCAACCTTAACTTTGCCTTCGAGCTTACAGCTCCTCAGGGTATCGGTTGTTGCGACTTCAATAAACCGAGTCAGAACCTTGTAGACGCATTCAAGACAGACATGAACGGTCTGCCTGAGACAGAGACATACGACGATGCTGTTTACGACTCAAAGACAGACAACGCTGACCCGCGTCTGTTCCATACAGTGGCTATGCCTGGATTCCCTTATAAATACAATCCTGAGGTTGAGTTTACAGAGGCATGGTCTCGTGCTCCTCAAATCTATGGATACTACGCTTCTTTGAAAGAGAATGTTGATAAAGACTGCGACTGCCTGAAGAAAAATGGTGTTTACTACGCTAATTCTAAGAACTGGATTGTGCTGCGCTATGCAGACGTAATGCTTATGAGAGCCGAGGCAGAGGTAGAGCTTGCCGCTCTTGGCGATGCTGAAGGCAATCTTGAGGATGCAAGATCAATCGTGAACACACTGCGTACACGTGCTGCCAACAGTACAACAATGATATTTGACTATGACGCAAAGATGAAGATAGGAACATACAACACAGCATGGGATGTTGACCAGGCACGCACGGCTGTGCGTTGGGAGCGCCGTCTGGAGCTTGCCATGGAGTGCGGACGTTTCTTCGATCTCGTTCGCTGGGGTATTGCCGATGAGGTGATGAACAAATACTATGGCAGCGAGAAGAACCGCCGTTCATATCTTAACGATGCTTACTTTACAAAGAACAAGAATGAGTATTGCCCGATTCCGCAGAAGCAGATCAACTACAGCAAGGGCGTTTATATCCAGAACTGCGGTTGGGAGTAATTAAATAAAATCAGTAATCATGAAAAATCTATTTTATAAATACTTTTCGGTCGTGCTGCTTCTTTGCGTTACAGCACTAATGACTGGATGTGACGGCAACGCGATGGATGATCCTACGCTTGACATGTCAGGCAACGACTTCATAACATCTTTCAGCATCAATGGCCAGGAAGGTGAGATAGACAATATTGCAAAGACCGTAACTGTATGGCTTGAGCCGGGTACAGACCTTACAGCACTGCAGCCTGAGTTTACACTCTCTGAGGGTGCCGTGTCTAATATCCCTTCAGGCAGCACAGTAGACTTTACAATGCCTGTTGTATTCAAGATAACCAACGGCAACACCTATATTGATTACACTGTTACAGCAAAATGCTATGAGGCTTCTGTACTTTCACTTACGCTTACAGATGCTTCGGGTAACAAATATGAAGGAGTGGTCAACAATGACACTCACACAATTCAGGTTTATGTTGCCAACGATGTTGACCTCACCCGCCTGTCTGTATCTTACAGTCTGAGCGAGGGTGCCGAGGCTAACATCACCGACGGTGCTTCGGTAGATTTCACAAGTCCTGTTCAGTTTGTCGTTACAGGCCGTGGAATATCTACGACCTACACTATCAATGTTACGGCAACCGATATGCCTGTTACAGCATTTATAGGTACGGCAGCTGACGTTAACGGACTGAAAGACGAGGAGAAGGCAGCAGCCACATGGATGCTCAACAATGTTCCGCGCTCAATCTACATCTCAATGCAGGATATTATCTCAGGCGCAGTTAAGCTTGATCCGTCTGAGTGCAAGGCTATATGGTGGCACTGCGATGATCCTTCATGGCCGTCACAGGCATGGGATTCACGCGAGGCAATCAAGGAGTATTACGCTAACGGCGGCAGTCTGCTTCTGTCAAGATATGCATGCCGCTATGTCAACGACGTATATCAGATAGCCATCGACCAGAAACAGCCTAACGCTGAGTCAAAGAACGATCCGGCTCAGATACTTGATGCTCCTCTCGGATTTTTAGTAGACAAGGCTGACCATGCTATATTCAACGACATGAATGCCGTTAAGGATATGCCTATCTATCTTATTGACAAAGGCATCAGCACAACTAACTGTTGCGTAAACTGGAACATTTGGGATTATACTGACCATTCTCTCGAAGGCTGGCAGAACGCTACAGGTGGTGTACGTCTGGCTTATCAGGCAGACGATGCCAACAAGACAGCTATAGTAGAGTTCCCTGCACGCACAAAGACAGCAGGAAGAGTAATCTTGATCGGAACAGGTGGATTTGAGTGGAATCTGAAAGAGGATGCTTCAAATCAGTATTCTGTCAACCGTGGGAAGCTTACAATGAATGCATTACGTTATTTGACAGGATTAACAAATTAATTGAAAAAGTATGAAATCTAAATATATGATAAGCATGTTGGTTACCGCCGGATTGGCAGTTTCAGTAATGTCTGGCTGCAGCGATGACAATGTTGCAATGCCAAGTATAGACATGCAGGCATCTGATACATATTTTGATGCCGGCGAGAGTTACAAGAGCGACTTGTACGTAAAGCCGTATGTAGGATATGTAGGCGACCCTATGCCGTTCTACGATGCTCAGGCTAAGCTGTTCAGAATACTTTATCTTCACGATATGCGCGACGGCAACGCGGTGGTTTATCACCCCGTGCATCAGCTTACTACAACTGACGCCGCAACATACACCAACCTCAACGAGGCTATCCCCTGCGGTGATGCTGCAGAGGACGACCCTGCGATAGGTACTGGAAGCACAATATTTGCCAACGGTAAGTATTACACCTTCTATACAGGCCACAAGTCTGCCTCACCGCGTGAGGTTATTCTAAAGGCCGTTTCTGAAGATGGCGAGACATGGACTAAAGACCGTTCGTTCCGTCTCCAGGCTCCGGAAGGATACAATCAGGACGAGTTTCGCGATCCTTATGTGTTCTTTGACGAGGATGCAGGCATCTACCGCATGGTAGTTGCCGCAATCCAGAACGGCAAGTCTGTATTGGCACAGTTCACATCATCTGACCTCGTCTCATGGACAGTTACAGAGCCTTTCTTCCACAACAAGTGGGGCCGTTTCTATGAGTGTCCTGATGTGTTCAAAATGGGCGACTGGTGGTATCTCGTTTATTCAGACAAGGACGTAACACGCCAGGTACAATACTTCTATGCACGCACTTTAAACGACCTTATGAACATGGGCGAGGACCCGCAGTTCCCGTGGCGTGACGAGGGCAAGCTTGAAGGTACTTCGTTCTATGCAGGCAAGACAGCTTCTGATGGTACAAACCGTTATATTTGGGGTTGGTGCGCAACACGTCAGGGTAATATCTCTGAAGGCACAACTGATTGGGCCGGTGCGCTGGTTATGCACAAACTGATACAGAACGAGGATGGAACTCTCGGACTTACTGTTCCTGACGCAGTATTGGCTAAATACACCACATCAGTGCCTTTGACCGAAATAAAGGCTGACGGCACAACCGCTGCTGCCTCTTCTTACTCGCTGTCAGCAGGCCAGAGTGTACGCTTTGCCCGCCTGGCTTACCGCAACAAGATTGAGTTTGATGCAACTGTAACTCCTGGCACATCTGTATTCGGCATTTCATTCGTTGACTGCTCAGACCGTGATTACAATTATCGCGTTTATATCGAGGACCGCTGGAGCAATCTTAAGTTTGACAAGGTGACCACACCTGCCGAAGGTGGGGAGAATCGCCAAAATATCAATGCATTGAGCCTTATCCCGGCTTCTGACGGCGTATATCACGTAAAAGTGATTACAGATCAGAGTGTCAGTGTGGTTTACATCAATGGCCAGTATGCATTTACAAACCGTGTTTACGGAATGCAGCGCAATCCATGGGCTTTGTTCTGTTCAGACGGTTCTGTAGAGATTTCAAACGTAAGTTTATCTACTTTTTAAATAGTCTTTTTATTGTCTGTCGCAATATGGCGGCAGACAATAATATATTAAAATCAAGGTTACCTGTAAGACGGAGTAATACCGCTTGACATTACGGCCGGGATTAATAAATAAACGTTTTGTATTTTGAATAAACAAATGGCCGTAAACGAAACCTGTAATAAAATATTATAGTCTTTCGTCTGAACATTAAAAAACTTGTGAAACGAATAAAAATATAATCATGAAAATAAGAAACATACTTGTAGCTTTACTTTTGGGCGCATCTTCTATTAACGTCTGTGCCCAGAGTTGTGACGTGTCATTCCTGAGCAGTTCGCACTGCATGATGCGTGCTGAGAGCAACAGCCGCTATGTGCTGCTGCCTGTACAGGAGTCGGCCGAGATAACCAACGTGAAGGTTATAGTGAACAGCAATGTCGTTAAGACGCTGAATGTACGACTGGCTGCCGACAAGATTGACTATTATGTGCCGTTCGACATGTCGGAGCTTGCCGGCAAGAAAGTGTTGTTCGACTTCCATGTTAACGGCGTTGAAGGCAAGGCTACAGCCATGAAAGACTATGCCTGCTGGAAGAGCATATCTTATGCTGATACATTTGATACGGCTAACCGCGAGAAGTTCCGTCCCGCTTATCATCACACACCGGTCTACGGATGGATGAACGACCCGAACGGAATGTTCTATAAAGACGGCGTCTACAATCTTTATTATCAATACAATCCTTATGGTTCACAATGGGAGAACATGACTTGGGGACACTCTTCGAGCCGCGATCTCGTTAACTGGACCGACGAAGGCTTGGCCATCGAGCCCGACGGACTTGGCACTATATTCAGCGGAAGCTGTGTAGTAGACAAGGACAACACCGCCGGGTTTGGTGCCGGAGCCATTGTGGCTTTCTTCACCTCTGCAGGCGAGAACCAGACGCAGAGCATGGCCTACAGCACCGACAACGGAAAGACATTTACGAAATATGACGGCAACCCCGTGATAGTCTCAGACGTGCCCGACTTCCGCGACCCGCACGTGTTCCGCCACGCCAAGAGCGGCCGCTGGATAATGATTCTGGCAGCAGGACAGGAGATGCG
>ENA-UONW01002580-UONW01002580.1-human-gut-metagenome-genome-assembly--contig:-CS52-NODE-2580-length-17443-cov-5.781919_pt1 | contig 17443 bp, 16 predicted proteins | sample MGYA00242463_ERZ724010 | MGnify/ENA metagenome assembly ERZ724010 | reverse complement strand
CAATTTTCTTGTAAAGAATATGGGTTTCTTTTTTGTCCCGCCAGGCGTGGCTTTGATGCTTTATTTTGATATTATCGGCAAGGAGTTCTGGCCGATACTTATAGCCACTGTTGCCAGTACGGTGATTGTGCTTGTTGTCACTGGATGGGTACACCAGCTTATGAGACGTATAAATCCATGTGTTAATCGTTTTTTCAAGAGTTTTTCACCAAACAAGCACAATGACGTGCATAACAATAAATAATATTTCAGCAATATGAATGAACTGGCGGCACAGATTTCCAAGATGCCAATACACGATTATCTGGAAAATGACTATTTTCTGCTGACTCTTACTTTCGGAGCATATTTTATTTCAAAATTTATAAGGAACAAGTTTAATTTTGCAATACTGAATCCTATCCTTGTGAGCATCATATTCATGATAGCTTTTCTGATGGCTACAGATATAGATTATGATGTTTATGCAATAAGCGGGTCTAAGATAGAGTTTTGGCTCAAACCTGCAGTTGTGGCTTTGGGCGTTCCGCTGTATAAACAGCTTCATTCCATAAAAGCCCAAATCATGCCTATATTGGTGTCTCAGCTTGCAGGCTGTATAATAGGTGTATGTTCGGTAGTTGCCATATCCCAGATTATGGGCGCGTCAAAGATTGTTATACTTTCTCTTGCATCGAAGTCGGTCACGACGCCTATCGCCATGGAAGTGACGCGCTCTGTAGGTGGTCTGCCTTCACTTACTGCAACGATAGTTGTTTGTGTCGGTATATTCGGAGCTGTAGTTGGATTCAGAATATTGCGGTTCGGACGTATTGGTATGCCTGACTCTCAGGGTATATCGCTTGGCACGGCTTCGCATGCTGTAGGTACATCAGCTGCAATGGAGCGCGGCAATGAATATGGTGCCTATGCAAGTCTTGGACTGACTCTCAACGGTATATTTACTGCAATATTTACACCTTATATATTGAGGGCTATGGGCGTTTTGTAGATTGTTCTGCCTGAGGATATAATGATGATGCCGTCCGGAAGCAATTCCGGGCGGCATTTGTCGTTATGGAATGCCGGCTTGTTTTGCAGTCATGCATTCGAGGTTAGGGCAATGTCGCGATACATTAGGGAAAATCCTATATTGGTTTAGGGATTTCGGGTTGTCCAGATGAATATTTTTGTGGATATTTGTCATGGTTTTTAACAAAAACGTTGCAGATTGCATGCTGTTTATATGCTGACAACAGCAGTTTTGCATGTAATCAAGATAATGAATATTAGAGGTTTGATATAATAAAAGAGACAAATCAGATTTACTTATGGATAAGTCAAAACAAGTGCTTTTAGGGGCGTTGATGCTGTTTTACGGTTCTGCTGCAGTTTATGCCCAGAAGCAATGGACTCTTAAGGAGTGCATTGATTATGCAATGGAAAACAATATCCAGCTGAAGCAGGATAAGATTGCCAATGAGCAGAACCGTGAGGACGTGAAGCAGGCTCAGGCCGCTCTGTTTCCAAGCTTGTCGTTCAGCACAAATCAGAATGTGAATTATCGACCATACAGCCAGTCGACAGTAAACCTTACAAACGGTACAATGACCAGTTCGAAATCGCTTGTTTCTTATAACGGCAGTTACGGGCTTAACGCCAATTGGACTGTCTGGGACGGAGGGGCCACAAGGAAGACTCTGAAGAAAAGCAAGATAACGGAGCAGACTTCAGAACTTGCTGTCGCCGAAACTGCCAATTCTATTCAGGAACAGATTGCCCAGCTTTATGTCCAGATACTTTATGAAACTGAGGCTGTAGCCGTCAATGAGAAAATTGTCGAGGCTTCAATCATGCAGCGTGACAGAGCCAAAGAGATGGTAAAGGTTGGAAGTCTTGCCAAGGTCGATCTTGCACAGCTCGAAGCGCAGGTGACTCAGGACCAGTATTCTCTGGTGAATGCCAAGTCGCAGCTTGCAAATTACAAGCTTCAGCTCAAACAGCTCCTGGAGATTCATGGTGCCGACGATTTTGATGTGGCTGTTCCTGAGGTTGCCGATGAGAAGGTCATGTCGCCTATTCCTGACGAACAGAGCATATATACAGCAGCTTTGAGTTCTCGTCCTGAGATTGAAAGCATGAAGCTAGGCATTGAATCATCCAAGATGGATGTTTCAATAGCTAAGGCCGGGTATATGCCGACAATTAGCCTGGTGGCCGGAATCGGTTCAAGCAACGCCAGCGGAATGAATACGGCGTTCGGTACGCAGCTCAAGAACAACTGGAGCAATTCGCTCGGATTGACATTGTCTGTTCCTATTTTTGACCAGAGACGCAACAAAACCAATGTGCAGAAAGCCAAGCTGTCGCTACAGTCAAGCGAAATAGCACTTCTCGATGCGCAGAAGAAACTTTACAGCTCGGTTGAGAAATACTGGCTCGATGCTACTACTGCGCAGCAACAGTATATATATGCCAAGGCCAATGTGGAAAGCATGCAGCAGAGCTATGATTTGGTAAGTGAACAGTTCAGATTGGGACTGAAGAACATCGTTGAACTTACAACAGGCAAGAATAATCTGTTGTCAGCTCAGCAACAGTATCTTCAGTGCAAATATACGGCTCTGCTTAATATCGCTCTTCTGAATTTCTATGGCGGTACAGAACTGAATCTGTGATTAGATATGTAATAAAATGAAAATCCGTGAATAAGAATTAGTATAAGTAAACATAATTATGAAATCCAATTTGAAAACATTCTGGACCGCCTTGCCTCTTATGCTGGCAGTGCTGTCGTTTGTGTCTTGCGGAAAGAAGGCAGAAGTAAAATATGAAACATCAAAGGCTTCGAAGCAGAACATCAGTACAAGTGTTACGGCTACTGGTACCATAGAACCTGTGACTGAAGTCGAGGTTGGTACCCAGGTTTCCGGTATTATCGACAAAATATATGTCGACTACAACAGCGTTGTAAAGAAGGGGCAGCTTATAGCTGAACTTGACAAGACAAATCTGCTGAGCGAACTTTCCAGCGCAAAGAGCAATATGGAAAGTGCAAAGAGCAAGATGAACTACCAGAAGTCGAATTTCAACAGATATAAGGAACTTTACAGCAAGGGACTTGTCAGCGCTGATGATTATGAGAATGCCAGACTGGCATACAAGCAGGCCAGCGAGGACTATGCCATCCAGAAGGAGAGTGTTTCAAAGGCTCAGACAAACCTCGGTTATGCAATAATCACGTCTCCGATTGACGGTATTGTGCTCAGCAAGGAAGTCGAAGAAGGACAGACTGTGGCCGCCGCCATGGAAACTCCAACGTTGTTCATCATCGCTCAGGACCTTACCGATATGCAGGTTATTGCTGATGTTGATGAGGCCGATATAGGCGGAGTTAAGGAAGGACAGAGAGTTACTTTCACTGTCGATGCTTTTCCTGACGACCTGTTTGAGGGTAAGGTTACACAGGTCCGTCAGGAGGCAACAGAAGAGAGCAATGTTGTGACTTATGAGGTCGTGATTTCTGCTCCCAACGATGACCTGAAACTTAAGCCGGGACTTACTGCAAACGTCACAATATTTACAAATGAGCGTAATGGCGTGCTGGCTGTACCTAGCAAGGCTCTCAGGTTTGCGCCAAATGAGAACCTGCTTGCTGAAGGTGAAAACATAACCGACTGCGAAGGCAAGGATAAGGTTTGGGTGCGTGACGGTAAGAATTTCAAGGCTGTCCCTGTGAAGATTGGCATCAGCAACGGTACTTATACCGAGATTCTGTCTGGCATCAAGGAGGGTACAGAAGTGATAACAGATTTCAATGTCGGTTCTGCACAACAGGAAGAAACAGCTGAGACTGCAGAAAAGAATCCTTTCATGCCGGGACCACCAGATAAGAAAAAGAAGGAAAACAAGTAATTGTGTAAAAAAGTTGACGGACAATGGAACAGGAAGACGATAAAAGAAAGGTTGTCATTGAACTTGACAACGTGAAGCGCAACTTTACTGTCGGCTCGGAGGTTGTCCATGCGTTGAGAGGAATATCCTTCAAGATATATGAAGGTGAATTCGTGACGATCATGGGTACTTCGGGTTCGGGAAAATCTACGCTTCTGAACCAGCTCGGGTGTCTGGATACTCCTACAAGCGGCGAGTATTATCTCGACGGTGTGTCGGTCAGGAAAATGAGCAAAACTCAGAGAGCAAAACTGCGCAACCGCAAGATTGGTTTTGTATTTCAGAACTATAATCTGCTTCCGAAAACTACGGCGGTTGAAAATGTTGAGCTTCCTTTGATGTATAACTCAAAATTCAGTGCAAAGATGAGGCGCGAGGCGGCAATAGAGGCTCTGAAAGCTGTTGGACTGGGAGAGCGCCTTTACCATAAGAGCAACCAGATGTCCGGCGGACAGATGCAGCGTGTGGCAATCGCACGTGCATTGGTTAACAATCCTGCTGTGATACTTGCCGATGAGGCTACTGGTAATTTGGATACACGTACATCGTTTGAAGTCCTGGTGCTTTTCCAGAAATTGTATGCCGAAGGCAGAACAATAATCTTCGTCACTCACAATCCGGAGATAGCACAATACAGCAGCCGAAACATCATGCTCCGAGACGGCAAGATACGTGAAGATGTTATAAACAACAATATTCTGTCGGCGGCCGAGGCTTTGGCTAAGCTTCCTAAGCCGCAGGACGACTAAAACGAGATGTCATGAATTTTACCAATCTTATAAAGGTGGCTTTCAGAGCCATTGCAAACAACAAGTTCCGCTCGTTCCTCTCGATGCTGGGTATCATCATCGGTGTGGCGGCCGTAATCATAATGATGGCTATCGGACAAGGCTCGAAAGAGAGTGTCAGAAAGAATATCTCGCAGATGGGTACCAACATCATAATGATTCGACCTGGTGCCGACGTGAGGGGCGGTGTGCGTCAGGACCCTAGCGAGATGCAGACTCTGAAGATTGCCGACTATACGAGCATAAAGGAAAATACCAAATTCATATCTTATGTCAGTCCGGAGGTGAGCAGTTCGGGACAGGCTATATACGGCGCCAACAATACATCTACTTCTATATATGGCGAGTCTGTTGAGTATCTCGACATCAAGCAGTGGAATGTTGAGGATGGTCTGATGTTTACCGATGAAGACATAAAGAAAAATGCCAAGGTATGTGTGATAGGAAAGACTGTGGCCGATGAACTGTTCCCTAATGGTGACGACCCTGTAGGCAAGACCATAAGATTTACATCTATTCCTTTCAGAGTTGTCGGTGTACTTAAGTCGAAAGGCTACAACAGTTTCGGTATGGACCAGGATAACCTGATAATAGCACCGTATACGACTGTCATGAAACGTATCCTCGCCCAGGACTTCCTCAACAACATCAACTGTTCGGCTTTGACGGAGGAAATGACCGATGAGGCTATAGATGAATTGACTGCTATTCTAAGAGAAAATCATAAGCTCAAGGATACGGATGAAGATGACTTTACAATTCGTTCGCAGCAGGAGATGATGGAAACAATGAGTTCTACAATGGATACCATCACGATAATACTTGTTGTAGCTGCCGCATTTTCTTTGCTCGTTGCCGGTATCGGCATCATGAACATCATGCTTGTGTCGGTGACTGAACGTACAAAGGAAATCGGCTTGAGAATGTCTGTCGGAGCTCGAGGCATAGATATCAGCAGTCAGTTCCTTGTTGAATCAATCATAATAAGTCTTACTGGAGGTGTGCTCGGCATCATCGTAGGCTATCTGGGAACTTTGATATGCAGCAGTTTCGGCCTGCCGACATCTATTCCATTATGGAGCATACTTGTAAGTTTTGCAGTATGTACAATCATCGGCGTAGGATTCGGATATTTCCCTGCACAGAAGGCTGCAAATATGGACCCTATCGAGGCTATAAGATATGAGTGATAATTTTATATTCTCTTAGTTTTATGAAAACATGGAGGCTGGCAAAACAATAAGCAGGCCTCCATGTTTTTTTTGTTTAGGATGTGATTGTGCCTGGCATCTGCATGGTGTGACAAGGTCATTGGTAAGACATGTCGCATGAGGGGGCGGAATCAGTGTGCATCCATGCTTTCAGCTTCATCGTAAATATTAAAATAACTGTAATTGATGTTATTATAAAATTGCGTTTTAGTGTCGTTTTGTTCAGAAGATAAGGAATATTCCAGCAATGATGCAGTTAAAAAGCTTTTGTAGATAGACATTACATGAATATTATCATGTTTGTGCATAGTGCAATCCGGTGAAACTTTTGCATATTTTGTGGCTGTATGACGTTCATGTTAATGAACTTTTTTCTTATATTTGCAATAGCGTTCGTATGTGAACGTAGACGTGGAAGTTCCATTCATGCTTGTCTATGCTGACATACAGTGATTTAATAAACGAGCCGCAGCGGGGGCTTTTTGTGGCACGTAATGCCTCATGAATATTTATCGCAACTAAACAACATATTTTATTCATTTTAAAAACTAAGGATATGGTTTATTCTAAAGAAGTACAGAACATGTGCTGTGTTGCCAAAGGTCCTAACCACGGACCAGCTCCAATTCCTGAAGAAGGAAAATGGATTAAGGCAAAGGAAATCAAAGACATTTCAGGTATGACTCACGGAATCGGCTGGTGTGCTCCTCAGCAGGGTGCCTGCAAGCTGAGCCTTAACGTTAAGGACGGAATCATCGAAGAGTGTCTGGTAGAGACTATCGGTTGCTCAGGTATGACTCACTCTGCAGCTATGGCTTCAGAAATCCTTCCTGGAAAGACAATTCTTGAGGCTCTCAACACAGACCTTGTTTGTGATGCCATAAATACAGCTATGCGTGAACTCTTCCTCCAGATTGTTTACGGACGTACTCAGTCAGCTTTCTCTGAAGGCGGTCTCGTAATCGGTGCCGGTCTTGAGGACCTCGGTAAGGGTCTCATCAGCCAGACAGGTACTTTGTACGGAACAAAGTTGAAGGGTACTCGTTATCTCCAGCTTACTGAAGGTTACATCACAAAGATGTTCCTCGACAAGGACGACCAGGTTTGCGGTTATGAATTCGTTCACATGGGCAAGTTCATGGATGCAATCAAGAAGGGTGTTGATGCAAACGAGGCTTTGAAGAGCGTTACTGGTACTTACGGACGTACAACACCAGAACAGGGAGCTGTTAAATCTATAGATCCACGTAAAGAATAATTAGGAGGAAGCAAATTATGATAAGAGAAGTAAAATTTGAATCACAGGACCGCCGTATCAAGCAGATTCTTGCTGCTTTGAATGAAAACGGCATTGCTTCAATCGAGGAAGCAAATGAGATATGCGAGAAGGCAGGTTTGGATCCTTACAAGACTTGTGAGGACACACAGATGATTTGCTTCGAGAATGCAAAATGGGCTTACGTAATCGGTACAGCTATCGCTCTCAAGAAGGGATGCAAGAACGCTGCTGACGCTGCTGAGGCAATCGGTATCGGTCTTCAGGCTATGTGTATTCCTGGTTCAGTTGCTGACGACCGTAAGGTGGGTCTCGGACACGGAAACCTCGCTGCACGTCTTCTCCGCGAGGAGACTCAGTGCTTCGCTTTCTTGGCAGGTCACGAGTCATTCGCAGCTGCTGAAGGTGCTATCAAGATTGCTGAAATGGCAAACAAGGTACGTAAGAACCCTCTCCGCGTTATCCTCAACGGACTCGGAAAGGACGCTGCCATGATTATCAGCCGTATCAACGGTTTCACATACTGCAAGACTCAGTTCGACTACTACACTGGCGAAGTTAAGGTTGTTGAGCGTACTTCATACAGCGACGGCCCTCGTGCAAAGGTTAACTGCTACGGAGCTGACGATGTTCGCGAAGGTGTTGCTATCATGTGGCTTGAGAACGTAGACGTTTCAATCACTGGTAACTCTACTAACCCTACACGTTTCCAGCACCCAGTTGCAGGTACATACAAGAAGGAGCGCGTACTCGCAGGCAAGCCTTATTTCTCAGTTGCTTCAGGTGGTGGTACAGGTCGTACACTTCACCCAGACAACATGGCTGCAGGTCCAGCTTCTTACGGTATGACCGATACAATGGGTCGTATGCACTCAGATGCTCAGTTCGCAGGTTCTTCATCAGTTCCAGCTCACGTTGAAATGATGGGATTCCTCGGAATGGGTAACAACCCAATGGTTGGATGTACAGTTGCTTGCGCCGTTAACGTAGCACTTGCATTGAGCAAATAATTGATATTTAATCAATATAATAAGTCCCTGTAACTCTCTGAGTTATGGGGATTTTTGCTTTGCTCGTACTTCATCGGCGCTGATGCATGCAACTGCTTCTTCTTTGTCTTGTATTTGTTGAAACTGATAGCTAACGGGCAGATTGGGGCTTTAGCTGTTTTATGCACACTTGAGATATAATGATTAATGTATGTTGTGACATTATGATGTAGGGGCTATATTCTTTGTGTTACATGTAAGAAAGGATTCAATATTATAATTCCATTTGTTTAAAATTTTATGAAAACCATAATAGCATTTATTGCCGTATTATTTGTTATGCCGGCTTACAGCATGAAGCCGAACAAAACGGATTTGGGTACAGTCATTGGCGCAACCATGCAGGTGGCTGACACGATTGGCACACGAAAGTCGCTTAACGACATTCGTTTCGACGGTTGGGAAAGGAGTGATTGGTTGGATAATGAATATATCCGAACTTTGCGAAGATATTTGGATGATTACAATAGTGGAAAGGTAAGCAATGAAAACTTAGACCCTTATAAGGAACAGATAAAAGGAAAGTTTGTTATTTATGACATTAACTCTTATTTGTTAGGAGGAGTACTTATTAGAATCACATTCCTTGATATGCCAGATAGGGTCTTTTGTAGTTGGATATACAGCAACGTAGATGAAAAGAAAGAGGTCGTCGAAAGTTATGAGTTTCGTTCTATAAACATTGAGGAAGAAACTACAGGCATGACAAAGGAAGATATATTGCAGGCAATAAAGGAAATGGATGGACTAAAACTTTGGTAATCCATGGGAGGTGCATCCAGATATTCCATATGTTGTTTGTTGATATAATATTTAGTATAAAAGTGGGGCTGTTCATAGAAATATCTCACTGTTTAGAGGACTGTATCGCTTTGTTGCGGTGTGGTCCTTTGTGTGTTATAAGGTGACGTTGCTGGTCGCTTTTTTTATCAATGTGTTTCAGCTATGATGTAAAAATGCTATCTTTGTGGGCTGATACACATTTGATTTTGTTTTATGGAGAGTAAGTTACCGTTGCTGGGCATGAGTCTTGATGAACTTAAAGAGGTTGTTGCATCTCTTTCGATGCCTGCATTTTCAGCCAAACAGATTTGCGGATGGATATATGGCAAGAAGGTTCGCTCGATAGACGAGATGACGAACATTTCGCTTAAATTCAGAAATCTGCTGTCTGAAAAATATGAAATAGGATGTTCGTTGCCCGTGGAGACAATGCGTTCGTGTGACGGTACGGTAAAATATCTCTACAAGACACTCGATGGAAATTATGTTGAGACGGTGTATATTCCCGATGGTGACAGAGCTACGCTATGCGTGTCTTCGCAGGTGGGATGCAAGATGGGATGTCTGTTCTGCGAAACAGGAAAGCAGGGCTTTTCTGGTAACTTGAGAACTGCAGACATTATGAACCAGATATATTCTATCGAGAAGCCTGACACTCTTACAAATATTGTATTCATGGGGCAGGGCGAGCCGTTCGACAACCTTGACAATGTGATGAAGGCTCTCGATATACTTACTGCCGACTACGGATATGCGTGGAGTCCAAAACGCATAACTGTTTCGACTGTAGGTCTCAAGAAGAATCTGAAGCGATTCATTGAAGAGAGTGAGTGCCATCTGGCAATAAGTCTGCATAATCCTTTCCACGAACAGCGCCTGGCGCTTATGCCTGCAGAAAAGCAGTTTGCCATTGCCGACATCGTGGCTCTTCTGAAGAACTACGATTTCAGTCATCAGCGCAGGCTTTCATTTGAGTATATAGTTTTCGACGGCATCAACGACAGCAGAAAACATGCCGATGAACTGCTGAAGCTTTTGAGAGGCTTGGATTGCAGGGTAAATCTGATACGTTTTCATAAGATTCCTGAGGTAGGGCTCAACGGCGTGTCGGATGAGAGGATGGTGGAGTTCAGAGATTACCTGACAGGCCACGGTTTGTTCACAACTATCAGAGCTTCGCGCGGACAGGATATATACGCCGCATGCGGTTTGCTCACAACTGCAAAATTGCAGGGAAAATGTGAACATAAAAGTTGATTTCAAAATTCTTTATATATAGTAATTTATAATGCGTATGAAGTTCTTATCTTCTGTATGGATTTTACTCTTGCTCATCGCTTTTACTTCGTGCGGTGACAAAAAACGGAGTGTTGACGATGCTTCATTTCTGACACCTTCGTCAAGCGGCAGACCTTATGAGATTATGGTCGTTGCCGAGGATTCTATTTGGGACGGATATGTAGGTCGTGCGTTGGACGATGTACTGAATACACCGCTTCAAGGACTTCCGCAGGAAGAAAGTATGTTTCATGTTTCGCACATTGTGCCGAAACATTATGATCGTGTCACAAATCTGTTCCGAAATATAATAGTCATTGATGTCGGCGACCTTTATACTAAGGCTGCTTTCAAGATTGTGAGAAATCTGCATGCCGCTCCGCAGATGATTATGACTATTCAAGGACCATCTGTACTTGATGTGTCTGTATTTATAACTGAAAATGCAAAATTCATTACAAACTTCTTCGGCAACGAGGAAATTAACCGTACTGTCAGGGCGCTCAACAAGAGACACAACCTTGAATTTTCGAAGAAGGTGCAGGAGATGTTCGGATGTGATATGTATATACCTGTCGACATAAATAAGATGAAGATAGGTGATAATTTCATCTGGGCGTCTAACGATGCTTTGACCGGTATACAGAACATAGTGATATATTCTTATCCGTATGTTTCTGAGAAAGTGTTTACAAAGCATGCATACGTTGCTCTCCGTGATTCATTCATGAAGGTGAATATTCCAGGCGGACAGCCTAATCAGTATATGGCTACTGACTACGAGCATGTGGACGTAAAGAATATGGAGATACAGAATACTTTCGTTCAGGAAGCAAGAGGATTGTGGCAGATGGAGAATGACGGAATGGGTGGCCCGTTTGTCGCTCATTCGGTTGTTGATACGGTCAACCAGCGTGTGATAGTTGTTGAGGGCTTCGTTTATGCGCCTGAGAAGATGAAGCGCAGCATGGTGCGTCGGCTTGAGGCTTCGCTATATACGCTGAAGCTGCCTAGCAGCAAAGGTGAGGAAAAGAAAGTTGAAAATAAGTAGATTATATAACGATATGGAAAGAAAAATACGCGTGGGCATCACCCATGGAGATATAAATGGCGTTGGTTATGAGGTTATTCTCAAGACTTTTGAGAATCCTGAAATGTTCGACCTCTGTACGCCTATCATTTACGGTTCGCCTAAAGTTGCCGCTTATCACAAGAAGGCATTTGACAATCAGACGATGTTTACTGTTGTGCCGTCAGCATCAGAGTGCGGCGACGGCAGACTGAATATGGTGAACTGTTTCGGCGAAGAAGAACTTAAGGTCGATTTTTCTGTGGCGTCGCCTGAAGCCGGAAGAGCTGCTTTGACATCTTTGGAGCGTGCGCTTGATGATTATTCACGTGGATATATTGACGTGCTGGTCACTGCGCCTATCAACAAAGCTTCTATACACAGCAAGGATTTCAATTTCCCAGGCCACACTGAATATATTGAAAGTAAGGTGGGTGACGGCAACAAGGCTCTTATGATACTTATGAACGATATGATGCGTGTGGCTTTGGTTACGACACATGTCCCTGTATCGAAGATTGCGCAGTCAATAACAAAAGAACTTATCCAGGAGAAGGTGCAGATTCTGCACAGGGCACTCCTTAGAGATTTCGCCATAAACAATCCGCGTATAGCCGTTTTGTCGCTCAACCCGCATTGCGGCGACGGCGGACTTCTCGGCAGTGAGGAAAACGACATCATAATTCCTGCAATCCGTGAAATGGAGGCTAAGGGTATCAGATGTTTCGGTCCGTATGCAGCAGACGGATTCTTCGGTTCTGGCAGTTTTGCTCATTACGATGCTGTACTTGCTATGTATCACGATCAGGGATTGGCTCCGTTCAAGGCTCTTGCAATGGACGACGGTGTTAATTTCACTGCAGGTTTGCCGATTGTAAGGACATCGCCTGCCCACGGTACGGCTTATGATATTGCCGGAAAGGGCGTTGCTTCGGAGGCTTCTTTCAGACAGGCTGTGTATACGGCTATAGACGTTGTCCGCAACAGAAGAACGTATGACGCAAGTTATGCTCATCCGCTTACCAGACAGTATTATGAGAAGCATGATGACAGCGATAAGCTGAAGCTTGATCAGGTTGAGGACGAGGATTAAAAGACTGAAGACTTTCATTTATTTGGTTTGAATAATAATCGGCCGGTGTTATAGTGGGCGGTGAATGCAGCTGCCCACACATAGGCTATGTAAAAAAATAGACTGTAGTGAAGTCAAGAACGCGCAATATATTTTTCGTATTCGGAGCTGTTGCCGTCGTGGTCATGCTGTTGACTTTCGATGTGAGTTTCGTTACCTTATGGAATGATATCTTGAAGGCTGGAGCATGGCTGTTTGCCATATTGGGCATGTGGTTGGTGCTGTATACCCTTAACGCTTTGTCGTGGAGGATAATCATAAAGGGCAGCGGTCCGTGTACTGTTCCGTTTTGGCGTCTGTTCAAGGTTACTGTTACAGGTTTCGCTCTTAATTATGCAACGCCTGCAGGACTGATGGGTGGAGAGCCGTATAAGATTATGGAGATGTCGCCTTATATTGGTGGACGTAGGGCTACGTCGTCTGTACTTCTGTTTGCCATGATGCATATTTTTTCGCATTTCTGGTTCTGGCTTACAGGAGTTGTCTTGTATGTGGTTTTTATGCCTCTTGATGTTGCTATGGCTGTTCTGCTTGCCATTATTCTTGCGTTCTGCATCTTCGGCATCTATCTTTTTGTCAAAGGATATAAGAACGGCATGGTCGTTAAGACCATTTCGCTGTTGTGTAAGATTCCTGTGCTTAAGAAATGGGTGCGCAAGTTTGCTGATGAGCGTTCGGAAGATTTGGAAAAAATCGACAGACAGATATCAGAACTTCAGAGTCAGAATGCTAAAAGTTTCTATGCATCTTTTTTCCTGGAATACATAGGACGTTTCCTTCAGGCCTTTGAAATTTATTTCATGCTCCAGATTTTCATGGACAATCAAGGTGGTGTACATGCTTATCTTGAGTCTGTTCTAATTCTGGCCTTTACATCGCTGTTTGCGAATCTTCTGTTTTTTATGCCTCTTCAGCTTGGAGGACGCGAAGGAGGTTTTGCGATGTCAACGGCAAATATGGGTATGACCAGTGATATTGGTATGTTTATATCTATAATATGTAGGGTAAGGGAACTTTTCTGGACATCTATAGGCCTGCTTTTGATGAAAGTTGGCAATAAACGAAAAAAATAGTTATAAGATGAAATTTGCAATCATATCGGCCGGTGAAGGTTCGAGATTGGCGCACGAAGGTGTGGCTGTGCCTAAACCTATGGTCGAAATAGGAGGTGAGATGATGATAGACAGACTTATTCGCATCTTTACCGAAAATGGAGCTGAGGAAATTGTTGTAATAGTCAACGAACTTACCAATCTGGTGAGACAACACCTTGAGGGATTGAAAACAGAAGTCCCTTTGAAGATTGTAGCAAAAACAACGCCGAGTTCTATGCACAGCTTTTATGAAATCAGCCGTTATCTTAAGGATTCAAGATTTTGCCTGACAACGGTTGACACCATTTTTAGAGAAAATGAATTCAGCGAGTATATTGATTTCTTTAAAAAAAGTCAGGAAGACGGTGTTATGGCTGTTACTGACTACATTGACGATGAAAAGCCTTTATATGTTGCTACCGACGAAAGCAGCATGCAGATAACAGGCTTCTATGATTCTCTTGATGATTTCTATACAAAAGTGCAGAATGGAGGGCATTCAGTATGCAGATTCATTTCAGGTGGAATTTATTGTTTGGGTCCTTCCGCTATTGATACGCTAGAGGCATGTATGTCGGATGGATTGTCGCGTATGCGTAATTTCCAGCGTCGTCTGGTTAGCGACGGTCGTAAGTTGAGCGCTTATAAGTTTTCAAAGATATTGGATATCGACCATGCCGAGGATATTGTAAAGGCTGAGGATTTTCTTGCGGGAAAGTGATGGCTGTCGACATTGTTGTAGAATAATTATAAAGAGAAAATTTCAGGTATGACATTGCTAGGTGTCAGCAGGGGCAGTGAGTTTTCCCCAAATATGGCTGATAATGACAGGGCTATCTTTTGCGGTGTGGCTGAGAATCTGCGTTCCGCTGGAGTTGAAGTGGAGTGTATGTCTGAGCGTGATTTTGTAAAAACTGCTTCAGAGAAGGGCCTTGATTATTTCTGCAGGTACGCATGTATATTCAATATGGCACGCCATCCGGAATCGATAGGTCTGCTTTCCAAAATAGCGGCTCTTTTGAATGTTCCAGCTGTCAATTCTGCTGTCGGATTGAAGAACTGCAGACGCGACAGGCTTTCTGTAAAGCTGAAAGAAAATGGAATCCCTTCGCCAGGAGAGCGTGTCGTGGCTTTGTGCAATGGAGCTGTTGATTTGCCGTCTATGGATTTTCCATATTGGTTGAAGCGCGGCGACGGATGTGCACAGGTGCGCGAAGATGTCGTGTATGTTGATTGTGCACAGACTGCAAAAAATGCTGTTGATGGTTTCGTGGCACGAGGAGTTACTTCGGTTGTCGTTTCGGAACATTTGCGTGGCGATTTGGTGAAGTTTTATGGCGTTGAAGGAACAGATTTCTTCGATTGGGGCTATGCTTCCGACGGTCACAGCAAGTTTGGGCTAGAGGCTATAAACGGTAAGGCCTGTGGATTTGATTTCGACGTTGCTGAACTTAAACGGATTAGCGACGAAGCCGCGCGGGTGCTTGATGTGCCCATATATGGCGGTGATTGCGTCGTTTCAGATAATGGTACTATAGGATTGATTGATTTCAATGATTGGCCTAGCTTTTCGCGATGCAGAACTGCCGCATCCAAGGCTATTGCCTCTCGTATATTAAAAACATGTTGTAATGGATAAAGGTAAGAAGAGGGATTTCAGCGGAACTCTCAAATCACAGGACACTGAAGAATGGCTGGATGTCGTCTTTACAAGACCTATCGGTTATCGATGGGCTCTGTTCTTCAACAAATTCAATGTGCATCCCAATGTGGTGACAGTATTGTCGATAATACTTGGTGCATGCGCCGGTGTTATGTTCTATTTTCATGATATTGTCCACAATGTGATAGGTGTGCTCCTTCTGATGTGGGCTAATTTCTATGACAGCTGTGACGGACAGCTGGCCCGCATGACCGGAAAGAAGACGCGTCTTGGACGCATACTTGATGGATTTGCCGGTGATGTGTGGTTTTTTGCAATATATGTGAGCATATTTCTTAGAATATACGACGACAAGATTCCTTTCACTGATATAGAGTGGGGCATATGGGGCTTTCTGCTTGCTTGTTTATGCGGATTTGTCCTGCATGCACGTCAATGCGGTTTGGCCGATTATTATCGTAACATACATCTGTTTTTTATAAAAGGTGAATCGGGAAGCGAACTCGACAGTTCTGAGAAAGAATGGGCTTTGTATCGTGAAACACCGTGGAAGGGTAATCTGTTATGGAAACTTTCATTGTTCTTTTACGCAAGGTATACAAAGGGACAGGAGCGTCAGACGCCAGAGTTTCAGAAACTTATAAAGAGGTTGATTTGTGTTTACGGCACAAATATACCTCAGTCGTTTCGAGATAAGTTCCGTCGTTACAGCCTGCCATTGATGAAGTATGCAAATATTCTGACATTCAATACACGTGCGATAGTTCTTTATGTAACGTGCCTGTTTGATATTCCTTGGGCATACCTTCTGTTTGAGCTCACGGTCATGACTGGATTGTATCTTTATATGCGTGCGCGCCATGAAGCAATCTGCAAGCATTTGTATAATGAATTGGATGAACGGTTAAGAAACGAAAATTGATTATTATGTACAATGAAATTATGATGGATGTGGATGGCCTTATATTTGATTATGGAGGCACCTTGGACACGAACAGCGTTCATTGGTCTGAAGTGCTCTGGAGCGGATATAAGAATGCCGGTGTCCCAGTTTCAAAAGATGTTTTCAGGGAAGCTTATGTTTTTGGAGAGCGTACACTAGCAAAGAATAGTATCATTAAACCTAATCACAATTTCTTGGATTTGTTGAAAATCAAGGTTGAGATAGAAACAGGTTTTTTGAGAGATTCTTCTGCTTGGCATGTTGAAGAGTCTGAACGCAGGGCCATATCTGATTCCATAGCGGAGTTTTGTTACAATCATGTGCTTCGCGTTCTTGAAAAGAGCCGTGAAGTGCTCCGTTGTTTGTCTGAGAAATATCCTATGGTACTTGTTTCCAATTTTTACGGCAACATCAACACTATTTTGGATGATTTCAAATTGAAATTCTTTGACTCTGTGATAGAATCAGCTGTTGTCGGTATACGAAAACCTGATCCGCGTATATTCAACTTGGGCGTAGATGCATTGAAGATGCCTGCAGAACGCACTGTTGTGATAGGTGATTCGTACACAAAAGATATTGTTCCGGCTCACAGCATCGGATGTCGTACTATATGGATTAAAGGTATCGGATGGGATGGTGAAGAAGACAATATTGATACTTCATCTGCCGATGTAATAATAAACGATTTGAAGAATCTTATTGATTTGCTCTGATTTGTCATGGACTTTGTCTGGATGATGACATGTCGACGTAGATTCTTTCTGCTAATAATCCTATAGGGTTGCTCGTGCAACTTTTGTTCATCAGGAATTCAAAACAGGGATTTGTTCATAATGTAATATATGTAGTGCCTTCATTACAGAACGGGTTTACATGTAGGTAAAAAATAATATGAAGTTGTCCTTTTTGAGAAGTCTTTTTGTATAAATGTTGCAGGATTTTTTGTAAATTTTTGTATTTCAATTAAAAAAAGTGAATAATTATATATGTATATGCTTTTGCATCTACAAAAAGAAAGCACCCGATAAGGATTTTTATTAAATTTGCGTAATGAAAAAGTAACACATAGACTTAAATATACATTAAAATGGAAAATTTGTGCGTAAAACCTGCTGAAGGTAAACTTGGTATCATGATAGTAGGTTTAGGAGCTGTATCTTCTACTTTTATAACAGGAGTACTTATGGCTCGCAAAGGACTGGCAAAACCTGTAGGTTCAAT
>ENA-UONW01002579-UONW01002579.1-human-gut-metagenome-genome-assembly--contig:-CS52-NODE-2579-length-17449-cov-25.677532_pt1 | contig 17449 bp, 8 predicted proteins | sample MGYA00242463_ERZ724010 | MGnify/ENA metagenome assembly ERZ724010 | reverse complement strand
AGTAACTTACAACTGAATCCTGTTTACATTTACACAAAATTTTGGACAGTGTCTTCTTGTTTATGAACAATATTTTTATGAGTTTAAAATTACTCAAAGCAAAGATTGCATATAATTATGCGAAACTGAAGGCTTTACAACTTTATCGCCTTAAAGGTGTGCAACAGTTTATACTTATGACTGACGACGGCCGACTGCTTGTCATGGACAGGTCTGTGTTTTACAAACTTCGTAAAAACAAGAATATGCCTGACTATATTCAACCGCACATGCTTCCTCGTCTTTCGGTTTGGTATACTCAATGTTTCAAACACGGTAAGAAGTTGCCGGCAATGCCGCTTAATACGGCTAATAAACGCAAGTTAAGATACTTGCAATATATCAGAAACAAAGCATAATAAAAAGGAGCTGTTTTTAGGCAGCTCCTTTTATTTATTTACGTATCCATTCGCCATTTACAAAATCTAACGTTCCGTCGCTTATACTGTCAAGCTTGTTTATAAGCTCTTCTTTCAGTCCGTCGCGTTTTTTTGTCAGTGTGTCCTTTTCACCTTCGTATCTTTCATTATCGTATGCATCTATATCTCTTATTCTCCGATTTAATTTATCAAGTCCTTCTCTCTTGTAGGAATCAATCATAATCATACGTTTTCCTGAAGGAGTATTTAATAAATCTTTCAATGAGTTTAAGAACTCTGGAACATCATTCTTTGCCTCTTTCTTGTAACCGTTAAAACGTTGCTTTGACAAATCGTATTCTTTCATGTACGTTTTATATCTGTCTCCACTGTTATATGGGTTTCCGCTCTGGCTGTTTTTCCAGTTCCTTGATAATATAGGCACATTCTGTATGTCTCGCATATCTTCGTCCCAAATCATGCTTATTGTCTTTCCGAATTTTGACGGGAAGTTGTATAGTCCGCCCAAGTATGAACTTAATAGGTAATCTATAATCGCTGGATTTACGTTGATTGCTCCAGGAGTGTATTTGTCTGATACACCTGCATTAAGATTAGGTATAACGTTGTTCAATACTTCTGTACTCTTAACAAGCCATTTTGGAGTACCGGCATACGCTTTCATGTATTCAGGATAGCCTTCTATAAACTGGCTGTCATTGTATATCTTCTTACCATAGAAGTTTCTATTCTGAATAATATCAATAAGAGGCCGCGCAATAGAAGGTGAAATGCTTTGAGCCACTGTTCCGTTTGAGAACGAAACCGGCAACAAATCACTTAACTGCGATAACGTTTCAACGGCTACCTCATCTTTGTCTATCATGCCTTCTCCATACTCCCATATCATTTCTCCTAAACCGTATGACACACGTAATTCATAACTTAGCGGAATTGTAACAAAGTTGTTTCCGCCTATAGGTATTGCAATATTTGTGCGTCTTACCCATTTAGGCAGGTCCTTGTAAGATTCAACAACATTTTTATCGTCATCATCTCCGTCTCCGCCTCCGACAACAGCCTGCATTATTGCAGGTAAAGCATATCCTAATAATGTAGGCAGACCTGCTATCATCATGGAGCTTCTTAATGGGTGGTTTCTAAAGGCCATGCCGGCCTTGTTCAGACCTTGTATTGAAGGATTTACAAATATCATCCAACGGCGTAGCCCTCTGAAAAATCTATATATAAAACTATCTCCAGGAAGTCCGTCTGCTCCTCGTGTATTGAAGTTGAGCGATATCTCTTTTGCATCTCTTATCGATCTGTCAATTGTTCTGCCTTGTTCACGAGATGTAACATAAGTTGCATAACGTGTAGCATCTTCAAATACGGTGTTTACCCTTTCTGTAAATGCAGCGGCAGCCCTTGCAGCCTTTGGCAGAGATACAACTGAATTTATACTCTTGATATCACGTTTTATCTGTTTTTTATAATCATCGGCACTAAGCATATTTGTAAAACCGGTTTCTCCGCCATTTGACAGGAACTCCTGCATATAACGTTCTGATTTTTTATTCGGATTTATTTTACCGGCTTTTGCTTTCTTTATTAGCCTTCTTAAATACTCTCCAGTTGTTATAGGATTGTATATAGTCATGTTCTTTGCCCACTCTTTTTGGTATGACAACGGCTCGGTCGATGCTACAATAGAAGCGGCAAAACCTGCATCGCGCTGGTAGTTTGTTACCACAAACTCCGGGTTAATGCTTGTATATACCTGAGACAAAAATCTATTAATTTTTGAAATATAGCTTCCATATCTGTCTACATCATTAAGCTCACCATTGATAGCTTGCGCTGCTCGCGGATTGCCATTAACAAAGATATTATATTCTTTGCCGTTTATGGCTACGCTTATTCTATGCTGCGCTTCTTCTCTCTTTGTGGTGTGTAATCTTAATATAAGACCTTTGCGGTTTTGTGTCGCTTTCCCTTCCTTCTTCAGTTCACGCATACGGCTTTCAAAATCTTCAACTTCTTCAGCAACTTGATCTGCCGTCATGTCTGAATTTAAATCAGGAAATACTCTTTCCCAAATCGGATTATCTTTGGTACCCATATTTTGATACCATTGCCGCTTGATATTCAACAAACTTGTATCATGGTTCATAGCAAGATTATACACAGCTTGTTTCATTCTGTTTCTATTTCCCTGGAATATTGCATCTTGCATCATACGGCCAATTTCAGATATTGGATTATCCGCAAGAGATGTACGGCCCTTTGCTGTCTGCAATATCTTTCGTGAACCATTATCACTACCTTTATAATTATATGCTTCACTCGCGACATCATTAGCCCATCCCCTCAACGGAATGTAATATTCATACATATTGGCTGTATTCTCATAAGATTCTTTCGATATGAGACCGTCAACAAATGCTTTACGCAACGTTCCTTTTGTTGCTCTATTAATAGCATTCCACAAAGGTTCTGTATCAAACTTCTTTTCAAAATCTGATACATAAGATGCTGCAAGTGTATCAAAATCTTTCTTGTCCTGGAACAATTCAGTCAAACCTGAATAATCTTTATGCAATACATCAACACGTTTCTTCATTTCAGCCTTGTCTGCCTGCTCCTGCAATTTTGCTATTTTCTTATTTGCATCCTCTTCTTTTATCTCCCCTTTTTCAACTTGCTTTTGTAATTCCTTTATTTGGTCCTCATAAGGCTTTCGCGCGTTCATTGCTTCGCGCTCCCTGAAGTAATTGTTTCTTTCAATGCCATGTTTGGCAATAAGATACTTCAGTATATCATTATCGCTATTTATTATATCTTTGCCTTTATCATTGTATCTTGCACCATATTTAACAAGATTAGCTATTGCAGTAACTATTGGCTTGAAATAGTTTTCAGCATAATATTCCTGCTCATACTTGTTAACGCTGCTCAGCCTGTTCTCTCTCCAATACACATTTTCATCATCACTTATAGGTGCTGAAGTTTCTTTGGCGATAATATCTTGCAGTATTTTTACACTCCGCATTGCATCCTGCGCAGCCTCTGTAAACTTAAATGAGAACTTAGATAACTTCTTGTCGTATTCATCACGCCAATCATTGTTTATCTCGTCTTCAACTTCTTTAGCTTCGCGATAAAGTACATTATCACTTTTTTCTGCAACATTATTTCTACTATTTTGAACCGAATAATTACCTACTTTCAGATCGTTCTGCATTGACATATCCCTTGCTTCATCAATGATACTACGATAGCGACCAGGATTTTTCAGGTTCTCATAGCTGCGCCACAGGATGTAACGCAACTCGTTGTCTGATAATGACACGCCTGTAAAACCTTTCAATCCTATACTATGAAGTAATTTGAGGAATAGGCTTTTAATTTTGTCCCACCAACTTGCATTAAGATCTTCAAAGTTTGTCTTCTCAGCCAACGATGCAAGATATTCTTCTGTTGCTGTTGCAAAATCCCAATTATGCTTTGCAGCAAGCTGTGTTATCTTTTCTCTGACTTCCTGGCTCGCATTATTGTATACATTATACAGGAATGTGTCGAAGTTTTTGCCGAAAAGTTTCCGCAGTCCGTAGTGTGCTACAGCCTCATGAAGTACTGTCTGCTCGATGTCGGCCATGTCAACATGGTTAGGAACAACGATTACTATTTTCCCGTTATCACGTGAATAGAAACCTTTTGCCTTCGCTCTACGGCCTTGCAGTGTGCTTGCATCTGTTACTATCTCAACGTTGTCAAGGTGAAGAATGTCGGCCACTTCTCTTGCGTGGTCCGCCATACGCTGACGCTCGCGTTCAGCAAATTCTCTCTGTTGCGCTGGTGTCCTTGAAGGTTCGCCAAGCATCTTTCCTGCCGGATCATTCGCATTGCTCAATTCGCTGTCTGTTAATGCGCCGGTGCCCTGGCGCGCACTTACTCCTAAATTGTCATAAATAAACAGTTGATCTTCTCTTGCGACATCTTCTGTTTCCGAAGCAAGAGACTGGCGACGCTCCTCAGGTGTCATATTTATGCGCGCCTCTACATTTCGTGCCTCTACTTCGCCTGAAAGATTATTATACACATAAGATGATTTATAAGAAGAATCGTATCTAAGAACGTTTAATTCTGATTCCAAGTTACTCAATCTCTGAAGAATAGGACTTTTCTTCTTGTATTCAATCAAAGCATCATCTCTCATTGCCATTCTAATGGCTTGTTTCCTTTCAGGATCTAAATTAGGATAAGTGTTTTCAACTTCTTTATCTATCTTTTGATTATATTCTTTTCCAAAATCATTTATTGCTTTCTTGTATTCATCTGATTTTAATATGTCAGATATTTTGCTTTCTATCTGATCGATTGCCTGTTGTATCTCCGTACCATTACCACCTTTTGCAAAACCTTCTATATACTGAATGGCGTGCTGTACCTCATGGGCGATAGCTGATTTATCATCAATGCTCTTAGCCTGATTTACGGTTATCCTGTTCTCTTTCTCGTTGTATTTTGCTGAATACCCTTCATTTGGCAAGTCCACGAAGTCTATCTTTGTCTGTTTCAATTCCGGATAAGCCTTAAATAGTTCGTTATCTTCAACATAGTCATCAAGATAGATGCGCTCCGTATTCCTGTCATTATCACGTATAGCGTTCACGCGTGCCGACAGCTCGTCAAAGCGTTTGGTTTCCCCATCTGTCAGCGTTTCGCCGTTAAACAGCTTTTCCTCCAAAACGTGCAGTTCCTTGTACCATTCACTCTCCTTATACTTGTCATTCCGTCTTGCATCGCCCTTCGGATGATACTCAAAGTCCGTCGTTTCATATCTCCACTTTCCGTCGGCTCCACGCTCCCAACCTGTAGCCAACTTTATTTTTCTCGCATTTTCTCGGTCGTTTGTTTGGAGAATACTTTGCAATTTCGTATCTTTGCCATACGAAATATTGGCATTCTGATTTTCAGCTACGGAGTTCGATAGTCCGTTAAGGTTGTCTATCAGAGTGCCTTTTTCTATTTCTGTCAGTCTGTGGTCATAATATTTATTGTCTCCTTTGACACCAACAACGAGTTTAACGATATAATCAACATTGTCTATTTTCAAGCCACAGACATAATATTTATAACTGTCATATTTATCATGGTCTTTTGTGTTTGGTATCTCATCAATAAAAATTGATTGTTCAATCATTTGCGGAATTGCTATCAATGACTTCAAATGCGCCTTATCTTTAGAGCCGTGTGAAGTCACTTCGTTTATACCGACTTTTGATATTCCAATTTTTTCGCCTGTATCATTGTTTGTGTATTCTCCTCTGACATTTTCTTTTAACCAGTCTTTTGCTGGTTTCCTGTTTAAATCATACTCACCATTATATTTTACATCCACAGGCTTGCTGTCTTTCAGCTTCTCTATCCGTGCCTTCTTCTCGTTATAGGCATTCTCCATTTCTCTTGCTACAGACAAGTTGTCAAGTCTTGTGGTTGCTTCTTCAGCAGCATCAAGGTTCTTTGCACCTGTTTCGCCAATAAAACGATAGCGTATATCATTATTTTCAGGACTGAACGCGCCAGTGTTGTCAGTGGCTGATTTTATTTGGTTAGGACTTTTAACAGCAATAACAGTTTCTCCAGCGCCATATTTAGACGGTAAAATATTGTCATTATCTCGTACGTTTACAAATGCCTCTGTTATATATCCATCATCATATATTTCATCTTCTTCAAGCTCATAATTTTTTAATTTTTCTCTTGCATAATCAACTGCTTCTGGAAATGCTGAAGTAAAGTATATAGCTTTCCCCATAGCACCTTCATTTGGCTTAAACTTTCCATCCCCTAACAGCGGTCGATAATTACTCCCATGATACACCACCTTTGGCTCTCCGTTTTCATCAACAACCTTGCTTGCGTTTTCCGGATCATTCTCCCAGTCGCCGAACCAATCTTTGAAAGCTTTTGTGCGCACCTGCGCCCACTGGCGTTCATTAAGATTTGTAGGTTTGCCATTAGGAGCCTTCATATATGTGCCGTCCGATTTTGCGTTATTGATGATGCTGTTAATTTCTTCTTCTGTATCTGATTCACGATACAAATCATTTGTTCCTTCATTTGTATTTGCTCCTTCAGATACGACATCATTGGTTTCTTTTTTATGTTTTGCTCTTTGACTACATTATCAGCCGTAGCCAATGCGTCAACAGTATTCTTATCAAAGTTAGTAACATCAAATTTACTTACTTCATCACCTGTTGACATACCTACATTCAGGCCTGCTTCAACAACATCAGGATAATCTCTTGCCGCATTGTACAAAGATTTCAGATATGGTCGTATTACATCGCCTACATCGTTAATCATTGCCTTTGCGTAGTCGGCAAATTTTCTTGCGCCGGCCTCCAGATGATAAGCTGTCATTTCAACGCCAATTTCAATAAGTTCAGGATCCATGCCAAAGTTAAGCTGTCCCAACTTCTTAATCATACGTTTCTTCAGCTCCTCGTAGCGTTCTTTGCTTACAACCTTGTTGTTTGCTCCGTATTCTGTTTTCTTTTCTTCTGCCGATTTATCTTTGTTTTTCTTCTCTTCGTCATATTTACGTGAACGCTCCATATATTTATCAAGTGTTCCGGTTTCTTGCTCACGTATAGGATTTATATCCACGCGAATGTCCTCAATAGACAAAGCATCTTCATCGTCATTAAGAAGATTAAACATATCATCTTCTCGTATATCACCTTCATATTCTATGACAACATCTAAATCTGAATCTTCTCTTGCATCACCACGATTTCTACTTCCATGTATCTCTACACCTTTTATTTTAGCGTCAGCATCAGACAATTTTTGCTCAACATAATCTTTAACAATGTTCTTTATTTTATCGCGGCTATATCCCTGTAGGCCCTGTATCGAAGAATTGTCTTGTGTTTTATCTTCATCAATAGGAACAGAATTATCACTCAATTTAGTTTCACCTTTTTTGTTAAGATCATTGAAAAGCCCTTCAACATTGACTTTTTGCATTGCAGGCTTTTCAGATTTAATTTTGTCAGAAGATTTACTTGGAAAATATTCCTTTATAACGGTTACTCGGTCTTTTTTGCCGATATATTTTGCAGGACTATAATTAATTCTATAGACACATTTATCTTCTTCATCTACCCATGATGTACCGCCATTGTCTCTATATGAATCTAACAGCTTCTTTTCTGAACTATAAATGCCGTCAAAAGTAGCTGACATTTCTTTATATCCATATTTATTTTCAACATCACTTTTATCACGCCCTTTTTCAAGAACTTTATTTGCTAATTTTTTTAACTTTGGAATATCTGCATCATCTGGACGTGGAACATCTGAATAATCATATCTTGCTTCAGCCATAAACTCGTCTACAGAGTTGATATTATCAGTCGTTTTTTCTTCGTTCTGCGCTCCAATAGCATTAACAGACTTATATTCAGAGAACGGCTTTGTCTTTCTCTTGCTGCTGTTTACCCACTTTTTGAACTCTTCCTTGCTAACTTCGGTAATAGTGCCCAGGCCTTTCCAGCCTTCCTCGTAGTTAGACAGATAGGCCGCGCGTGCTTCGTCTACGCTATTAAAGCCATACATCACCTTGTGCTCGTCAAAACTTCCGTCAGGATTAACCTGGTCCACAACATATACGTTGCCTTCTGTAGGATTGTCAGATAAGAATATGTCAATATGGTCTCCGTCCACGCCTTCCGTACCGCGGATATATCCATAAGTGTTATTCATCTTCTGCTCCCACTTCTTGCCGTTCGCATCTGTACCACGGCGCACGCTGCCTTTTGGCTGCTCGATAGTTACATCGTAGCCGTCAATTCTCACGTGTCCCTTCTTGTAGTTGCCGGCTTCCTTCTGTCCTTCAGTCGGGTTCGTGTCAACTTTATTTCCCTCTTCGGCAATTTTTTCGTCTAAACTGCTTGTAATTGTAGATTTTTCACTATCTTTGCTTTCAGAAGAAACAAGCTGTGGAGATGCAAGGGTTCCATTCTCCATGTCAGATACGCTTTGGTCTCCAATGGTAGCGTTTCCCTTGTTTCTTTTTTTCTCTGCACGACTTCTTGTTTTATCAAATGCCGTTAATACCCAGTTCCCTTCTTCACTTTGTGCTATTGAAACCCTGTATCCGTTATTATCAAGCGATATATTAGAACCTTGTCGGGTTATGTCGCCGTTACTTATTGTATCATTTATAATTTGCATGGCTTCTTCCACCGAAGAAAAATCATCGGCTTCTTCAATATGCTTTTTAATGATATGCTGCAGTCCTGCCTTGTCATTGCCCCATACCATATCAATGTCTCCTATTCCGTCACGATAAAAGACACTGCGTAAATAACCGCTTTTAAGGTTGTTAAGGAATAATGCAGCGCTTTGGAATTGCCCTTTTGCCCAATTATAAATATTTCCAAACCTGTTTATGCCAACAGGCTGAATTATTCTTTCTTGTGTCTCGTATGGTGCAGCTGCATTCTCATTATCGCTTTGCAACCCAGCTTGTATTTCTGTTCCTTGCTCTGTGCCGCCTTCACTTCCTGGCTGCTGATTAACTTGTTGTTCAGGCAATACTTTATTGCCTCGATCATCTGTTGGCTTTTCTCCTGTGGTGTCATTTTCTCTTGATTTTAAAAGTTGTTCAAGTTGTTCAATTTCTTCAGCGTACATATTATTAAACGCTGTTTCGTCATAATTGTTGTATTCGCGCCATATAGTCGGCATTATCTGCTCTTCGTATGCCAGATACTCTTCGTATGTCATGCCGTACTGCTCCATGTATTGAGCATCACGCGCAGCATTTCGAGCATCTATATATGCCTGCTCTTCGGCCTCGTTGGTCTGTTTCAGCTCTCCACACGTGCCGGCTCCCTGCAATGCTGACAATATAGCGTCTTTGGCCGATGATGTATCACCGCCAAATAACGAGCCATTCATTTCGGCATTATCATAACTTACAAGTTCCTCGGCAAGTCTGTCAATAGTCTTGCCGCCCTTTTCAGCCTTTGCAATCATGCCGACAAACTTACGCTGTTCGTCAGTGCCATAGCCGGTTTCAGTCTTGAAGCTCTCCGGTGTAATCTTCGCACCACGGATAAAGTCAGACGCTACGCTTATAGGATCCTGCTGTACATTCTCAGCCATACCCTGATATTCGCGTTTCGCAGCCTCACCGCTCAACTCTTCTTGTGCTGCCTTAATTTCTTCAGGAGTTGTATGTGTCTGTTTCGCGATGTAGTCTTTGACGCTATTCCAATAGTCACGAATACGTGTTGCATCCTCAACTTGTTTCTGCCATTCCTGCTTCTTCTTCAGGTATTCAGCTTTGTTTGTTCCTATCTTCGGCGCTTTCTTGCTTACCTTTTCAAGGTTCTTGTCAGCCTCGCTGATATTGACATCAACAAAGTCTCTTATCTCGTTATCATCGAGACTGCCGTCGTACAAATCATTTATCGTAGTTTCAACCGGCACCTGGTGATACAGCATATTGCCTTTCTCGTCTGTAGGTATAGCCGGCTTTTGTTCCTCTTGTGCCTGCTGCGTCTCCTGCTCTTGCTGTGCCGGCTGTTCTACCACTGGCTGCTCCACCTGCTGCTGAACATCTGCCGGCTGCTCTGATGTTGCCTGCTGCCCATTATTTGTAGCAGATTTGCCATTCATTTCATTAAGTTGATCAGCCGTAAATTTGGCAGGATGCATCATTCCGTTCTCGTCCTCATAGTAAACATTATAGTTATCGAATCCGTCTTTACCTTGGATAATAGCTGTATAATTAATGCCGTTAACATTTATGTTTACCTCGTCGCCTTTATTATAATTACCTGTAGTCTGCGCTTCTTCGTTTCCCCCACCTTCATTTGCCTGCTGGACTTCATTATTTGATATAGGCGGATAAGCTGCGGCAAACTTATCAGGCGATGCAATATGTCTTTCTCCGTTACCGTCAATATAGATAATCGTTTTATCTGACGCATCCTTATTAATGCTCCCGTCCTCGTTTGTTACAAGATTGCCTTTTATAATAAAGACATCTTTTGCCGTGCCGGTAGGATCTGATGCATCAGGATATAACGATGCCTTATGTATCATGCCATCATCTTTATTGAGATATTCAGCATTAGGCTGTGATAAATCCGGCATATCCTTCACTTCTTCTTGTGCGCCTTCGTCATTCTCTCCGTCTGAAGCCATTGATATACCCAAGTTATGGCCACGTGTCTTTAGCAATTTTACCGCATAGTCGATTATTGCCGACTGTTCATCTTTAGACGGATGCTCTTTGGCCAACTTTTCTATAACAGCATTTACCTTGTCGTTAGGTGTGTTGTCTATCTCGTCTTTTATTTCGGTCCAGCCTTCGCCAAATATAGACTGACCGCCCTTATCTGACTGATTTAGCTGCATCTTGTCGTACATATCAAGAGTTTTGACAAATGCCGAGCCTACGCCTTTTTTAACTCCATACATAGCCAACGCTCCGGCTCTCATAGACGATATACTAAGCAACATACCACCTAATATATCTTTTTGAGTGCGCAAATCTAATAGACCGCCATTTCCATTAAGTAACGGATTATCACCAACAAGTGCGGCGTTAAGTACTATGCCTATTTCTTCCTCAAGCACCTCACCGCCAAAATCGTTAACACCGGCACGACTTAACCAGTTGTTGCATACTTTATACCAGTCTTGAGTACCTATCTTTGTAATGGCGTTGCTTACTCGTCTTAAGCCTATCTTTGGAAGCATACGCATCAGGTTACCGCCAATATTAAGACGCTCGCCAAGCATTTCGGTGTAATTTTCAATAGCTGATGCTGTTACGCCTTTGTATATTGACTTCAACAACGGCTCGTCAGATTTAAGCTGATAGTTGCCCTGTTTATCAACTGTAAGTTCACCTGCACTTCGCATTAATATATCACTTATGGTGTTCAGACCTTGAACAGTACCTGACATTGTGTAAGCTCTTGCTATATCTCCAACAGCAACGCCGAGGCCTTTTACTACTTGCTTTTTCAGCCCTTCAAGCGCATATTTTTCAGCAATAGATGTTGCCTTTTTCGACACAGCAGAACCGATACTCTTAAATCCGCCGCCAGTGCCGACGAACTGAAGTGCAAATGGTATTGATGCACCTGCAATCTTGCCATATCTATATGAATCAGGATTGTATTTATCTTCAAACTTTGCCGCTTCCGCAGATCTGCCGTAAAGGTTTACGAGTTCTTGTTTGTCTTTGCCTTTTGCAGTCAATAAAGATACAGCATTTTTAAGGTCTGAGAAGCCGAAGTCCCATGCACTAATATCCATGACAGCATCTTTAAATCCTGCCAATGCATCAAGACTGCCGGAGCTTTTAACGTTCTCCCATGATTTTAAGGCATTTTGCGCATAATTGAGCTTTGATTGTAATAGACGATATTTCGGATCTACATCTCGTACATCTATTGTTTGGTCAGGGAATCGCCACGAACTTTTATCAAGTTCTGTACCGCGTTGATCCATTTGCTGTGATATGTTCTGTATCTCTGCATTAAGGTCATTAATATTCTGCTGTGCAACGATATCAATATCTTCTTTTGCCGCATTTTCATCGCTTACAGCATTTACAAGGCTGTTTTCGTCTGCAACTTTGCCCCATTTAGCCTTGATACGTGATAAAATCTCACTACGGCCTTTATCATCAGCAACTGCAAATGATATTCTTGCCTTTCTGACATCACTGTTTAACTCGTCATATAACTTTTGCGAGTTAATGGCAATAAGCTCTGCACCTGTATATACTTTTCCGCCTTTATTTAAGGTAAACTTCTTATCACGGTAATCGCTTCCATATTTTTGCAGTTCTTTTTCAAATATTCCTGTTATTGCACCTTTTTTCAGTCTTACACCTGGAGTATTACCATTAGGCAACTGCAATGCAGCAGCTTCAGGGTGCATATATTCTGCATCCTCTTGCCCGGTTATCTCCGATTTCGCTTTCTTTATCTGCAAATCTTCATCTGTTACTGCCTGGCCGTTTTCATCAAAGTATGATACAACAGGTTCTTTTGTAGTCTTATTCCATAAATACACCTGGTCCGGCTGCATCCACGGATATTTCTTTAGAGCTTCTTCTTTAGGTGTTCCTGATACATAGTTTGGATCCTCTGACACAAATTGTGTCTTTGGCCCTGTAGCTTTTGTTTGCGCAGCAGGTGTGCCACTTGCATCGCTTGCAGATTTAGCTGTATTATCTACAGCAGGTTGCGCAGTTTGCTGATTTTTAGCTTTAACAGGTGTAAGGCTTATGTTTCCGCCAATTTTTGCTCCTGCCGTTGCTGCGCTCAAATCTTCAGACGCTTTTGCGTTATCTTTTGCGCTTTGATCATATTCGTTGACAACTTGTTGAGCTGCACTGCCAGCCTTCGTTGTGCCTGAAGATTGATTGCCGGAAAAATCTGGAGCAACAAAATTATAAAAATCATCTTCTGTGCCTATAACATCCTCACCAACTCCGGCATCGCGGAGGTTCTTATATAAGTCGCGAGTATTTTTCTCGTTCGTGACAAAATTCTTAAAATCTTGCTGTGTGCCTATAACATCTTCTCCTACTCCGGCATCGCGAAGATTTAGATATAAATCATCTCTATTGTCTTGCATGATTACTCTCTTTTATTGTTTATTTTCTATTCCTTAAGGCTGAACCGCCTTTATTCCTATTCTTTAGCGCACTTCCACGATTAGAGTTTGCTTTGCGCTCAACATTTGCAGCAATCTTTTCAGTGCGTATAGGCTTAGTGTCTCCTATCTCATTCTCACTGTCTGTTTCCACTCCATAATCTATAGCATATCGCTGTACTGCTCTCTTATAATCCTCGGCGCTGCTGTAATGATGTACAACTCCATTTATTGTAAGAGTGTATCTGCCATTGCTTCCGCTACCACCTTTACCACTACGTCCGCCACTCGATTTAGTGCCTTTCTTTGTAGCCGAAATACGGTTTCTCTCCTTCGATATGTTATAGCTTCGGTCATTTTTATACAGATCTTGCTCTTTTTTCGATGCATCCATTTCCAACTTGTCAGCCTGTTTAGCGGCATCATCTCTTAATTTACGCTGTTCGGCTGCGTCTTTTGCATTTGCTGCATCTTGCTTTTGCTGCAATGAAGAATAGTACTGTCTTGCTATTTCGTATTGTCGAGCATTAAGGCGTCTGCGTTCTGCCGCCTCTTTTGCAGCCTTATTTACAGCTGCGGACATTGATGTCTGTTTAGCCGGCGTAGCACCTGCCATTGCTCCTGCAACATTACTCAATGCCACAAGGCCGTCTGTTAGAGCTGCAAGACTTCTATTAGACTTCTCGCGTTTCTCTCGTGCTGCCTTTTCTTCCGGTGTTTCTGGATGATAGGCTCGTGAGTTGATAAATTCCTGCACATAATCACGCTGCCCGCTCTTATCAACGACAATAGGAGATTGAGCAAACTTCCTGTAATTGCTTGCCTGCTCTCTCTCCTTAGATATATTGTCGAGTATGGCCTGACGCGTGCTTGTCTCTGCTGGCGCCTGCTGCGTCGTACCAGTAGGCAAAGGCTTTTTCTCGCCTTGCTGTTGCGTTTCCTGCTCCTTAACACCATTATCAAGTTGTTCCTGGCTTATTGTGGGCACTATACCGGCTTGTTTTTTCTTCTCTTCCTCCGTCATATCACCATTTCTTTCGTTGAATTAAATACAAATTGTTGTCATCAACAGTATCAGGATTTACAGAAACAAGATTACCGCCTTTATCTACTCCGGTAACCGACTCTGGCGATTTACTACCGCCTGCGCCGTTGTTTGACATTATAGAAGATGTTGCTGAAAGCGCACCAGTAACAGCGGCTGCCGTATTATCCCTTTTAGACTTCTCGGCAGCAGCATTGACAGCTGACTTCTGCGCCTCAATCTCGTTATTTGTATTCCTATGCTGGGCCTCGATGTTGTCTTTCCTGTTTTGAGCATTGACTGTTGTCGTCGCTAATGCGTTGCCTACAGCTTCAGCGTTACGCTGCTGTGTGCCTGCTAAGGATGCATCTGTGCCGCCTGTAACCTTTTGTTTACCGCGCGCGGCCTGATTTCTCTTTTTTATCGCCTCGTTAGTCATTGACAGCATACGTTGTGCGTCGGCACGCTGTGTGGCATCCTCATTGTAACGCCTGTTATACCAGTTGTTATTCTCTCTCTTCATCTTGTTTAGCGTAGCCAACTGTTCTTTTCGTTGCTTGTTTGCTGATATTCCGCCGAATATTGCATTACCAATTGACGAAGCAAGTGCTATTCCGCCAGTCAGAAAAGGAGAAATAGCCATGCATACATTATCCGGATCAATGTATGCGATGATGTAATTAATTAATTCAAGTATGTCCATAAGCTTATTATTAGAATAATGCACAAATATCTAATAATAAGAGCATTTCAAGGGCATATCTGCGCAAAACAAAAGGCACAACAAAATCGTTGTGCCTTGTAATTATCCATACGGTGTAATACTCACTTGCCCTGTATAAGGTGCCGCGAGCGCATTGTTGATAGCATCTTGCGTATCTGTAATATCTTGCAGGTAAATATTCATCGGATAGTCTGGTGCCGTCTTGCTTACCCATTTGTAGACGCAATTATCAACGATATAATCATGTATAAGCCTGCGAAGATGTAATATTGTTGTCTGGCTCCTTTCAGAACGGAATTGCAATATCATTGTATATTTGTCTGCATTGTCAGGTTCATTGCCAAGAACTGAATTGTCTTTTATTGGCACCTTTGAATATGGAGATAGCATATCCACTGCATCGTAGAAATAGCGTGATATCAAGTTTAGCATAATCTCGCGATTATTGTCGTCCTCAATATCCTTAACATCATGTGCGTCACGCCCCTGCCGCTCAATAGCCTTACCAATGAGCAGGCATTGTTGGCTGATGTCTGTTATCAACTCGTCAACATCATACATTAACGTGACTTTTTTATTGATCTCCTTCTTCATCATCATTTGTTGTATTAATTAGTGCGTTGATACGCGATGCCACCTCATTGGTAACCTGTACGTCTCCGTTAAATTCTATTGAGCTGTACTTTGGCCTTACATAAGCCTGCGCATCGAAGTACACGCGGAAATAGTCTCGCCCATGGAGGTTTGCGAGTTCCTGGGCCATTCTTCTCGGATCCTCCATAAGCTTAATAAGATTTAACAGCGCATCATCTCCGCCCAGTCTTGTGCGTTTATTTGGCGTGCCTTTTTTTTCTTCCGCCTGTCGCCTCGTCGTACATTGCCTCCAGCCTGCCTGTCTTGTCCACTATCCAGTATTCCTCGTCCGAGCCGTCAGGCCTAAACGAATACACTTCGGGGGCTATGCTCAGCTCACCTGTCATGGTGTATAGCACATCACGCGACAAGGCTTCTGACGAGTCGTCAAACAGCTCTATACTGGCCTCGTCAAACAAAGGCTCCTCATCACCTGTCTCTATTAGCAGCGCCTTGTCGGGGTGCGCGTCATACACCAGCACATATCTCTTGTCTGCATTACAGCAATCGCAGCACTTGCCGTTGCCATCGCATCCGGACATACATCCATTCTTCTCGCCGTCAACAACGACATAGCGCTTCACGCCGTCACGTCCCGGCTCCGTAATCTCCAGTCTTACGCCGTGCCCTGTGCCGTCAGCCTTCTCTATGGCTTCAGCCATGTCATCCATGCTGCCGCCTGCCAGGTCAATCACCTGTATCACCTTATGCGGTCTCTCGTCACCGTCTCTCACCATCACCACGCCCGGCAACTGCGGACCAGCCAGCAGTCTCATCTTGTCGCCTTTCAATGCCATCAACTTCAGTCCGGCTCCCTTCATCTCGCGCCATTCAAAGCCGTCCTTAGCCGTCAGCAGCCGTTTCTTGCAGCACGCCTTCTCCTCACGCCCACAACTCGCTCCGTCATCACATCTCTTCATCTTCAGCGTGTCGTCAGCCATACTCACAATGCCCGGCACCTCCGGACGCCCTGCCGCCTGTCCGTTGCCGATACCCAACTGACACAATCCCATCATCGCCAATAATACCATCTTTTCCATACTCTCTGTTGTTTTTAAAATTCAAAAAATCAATAGTTATAATAAGACTCTCTTAATTCATCATCAACACGAATAATCCACAATCAGTCATTATACCGCCCATAGTTTTATCTATTCTCCGCGTTCATTCCTTCAGCAGTCTTTTTCCTATTAACGTATTCTTGTTTACTTCTTCTTGACACAGCCCGCTATGCCTGCGAAAAGTCCAACGAAAATCCGTTCAATATTAAGCCAAAATCCCGACCGAATCATAATCCCCGATTTAGGATAATAAATCACGCCCCAAAGATAAGAAAAAAATTTTCCTAATTGAGAATTGAGAATGGAAAATGGAGAATTACATGATGAATTCATAATTAGCTAGCGCTGAACTGCGTTTCACAATTAGCTAACGCTGAACTGCGTTTCACAATTAGCTAGCGCTGAACTGCGTTTCATAATTAGCTAGCGCTGAACTGCGTTTCATAATTGGGTTAGACCGAACTGCGTTTCATAATTAGCTAGCGCTGAAGTAATTTTCTTACTTTTTAATTTTTAATTGCGCTCTGCGCCTGCTCTTCGTTCTTCACTTAAATAAGCACTACGTTGGGTAATGTTCCGGCGGATTTGTAATCCGCCGGTAAGAAGTATAAGGATTTTCAATCCGCTAACTTCCTATTAGTCAATATTATACAATCCTAGCTTTTGTAAAATTATCTTATTTCTCTATTTTATCTTATTTTTTCATTTGTATTTAAGCGGATTGAAAATCCTTATATCTTATTCCGGCGGATTAATCTTATTGATTGTCGGCTGCGCTCGGCATAACCAAATATAATTTGCTTCTGCTCTCGCTTGCACGACAATTGCAGATCCGCCGGTACAATACCTAACGTAGTGCGTCTTACGAAAGTGAAGAGTGAAGAACGAAGAGTGAAAAATCCAA
>ENA-UONW01002554-UONW01002554.1-human-gut-metagenome-genome-assembly--contig:-CS52-NODE-2554-length-17589-cov-6.742728_pt1 | contig 17589 bp, 16 predicted proteins | sample MGYA00242463_ERZ724010 | MGnify/ENA metagenome assembly ERZ724010 | reverse complement strand
ATGTCTTTGCACTGTTGTATACTATGTTACTACACTGCACACATTGGGCGCCCGCTTGATGAATGGTTTTGTTTAAACATATATGTTTTGATGTGATAAAAATCGTGTATTCTAATGTAGCGGCGAACACGGTTCGCCGCTGCGTTATTTCGATAACTCTGTTTCATTCATATAATTTATTTCGATCACAATATTTCTGCCATTGCTTGCGGGCGTCCGATGAACGCCCCTACAACACAAATTGCAAAGACAATTACAAATATTTGCTCGGGCAAAATATGTTTTAAAATATACAAACTGTCTGCACAAACAGGGAACGGCGGCTCGCCGTAAACAAAAGACCTCTCGAAAATCGAGAGGTCTTTTATCATGATATATCTATGAGGATTAATGAAGACTTTTCATTTTATCGGCTTTATCACGGCATATATGCGACCATTTGCAGTCGCCGCACACCTGCGAAAGCCTGTCTTTTAAAATTATATTTTCCCTTGCAATTCTCGAAAGCTCTTTCCAATCGGCAGTATCGCCGATTTTCATTCCGAGTAAATCAAGACATCTTTTGTCATAGCATGACGCCTTGCCAGTAACATCGCAGCTGCCGTTGTCACGGTTCGGACACGATGAACAAATTTCGTCACAACCGCCCGTAAGCGTAAGGTTTGCGTTGTTATTTTCAAGAACCGACACTATTTTTGCCATTCCGCAGACAAATTCATCGCTGTAACCCTTGCCTTCAAAAAACTGCACACAAAGGCTGTGATGCGGTCTGAACTTAAAGCTTAACGATTTTGTCAAGACGATTCACCAAAACTGTTGCAACAACAATCTTTGCAGCATCTGCAAGAAGGAACGGAACAACGCAGGTGAGAAGTGCGGCAACAAAGTCTGTATGCATTGCAATCATAAACCAGATTGTGCCGAAAAGGTAGCATACTGCAAGGCCTGCAACCATTGAAACCGCAAGCACCCAAAGCTTTCTGCCGAGAAAATCAGTCATAAGTCCAACGATAAGCGCCGTAAAGAGGAAACCGATGATATAACCGCCTGTCGGACCGCCGAGAACGCCGATTCCGCCTGAGAATCCTGCAAACACGGGAACACCGATTGCACCGAGGAGAACATAAACCGCAACGCTGATGAGTCCTCTTTTCCAACCGAGCATAGCCGCCGCCATAAAGATACCGAGAGTCTGAAGTGTGAACGGAACTGTCATCGGAATCTGAATCTGTGCGCACACTGTGATGATTGCGACGAACATCGCCATATACACAAGGCTTAATACATTACTTTTTGATTTACTGTTTGTTTTTGCTTCTGTCATAAAATTACCTCTCCTTTGCAAAACCGCTTCTTTTGTTTTGCAGATTGTCAACCAAATTATTTTATCAGTTGACAATTATTATAGTACCGATTATCGCATTTGTCAACCCAATTTATATTTTAAAGTGACAATTACAATCCGTTTTGATGTAGCAATTGACTTTACAACCGTCTTATAATGCAACCGAGTTGACCGAACATAACATAAAAACAGGGACAGCGTTTTGCTGTCCCTGAAATTTTTGTAAAGATTAAGTTTGCGTGCTTACAATTAAGCCTTGTTAACCGAACCGAAGAGTTCCATCTTTTCCTTAACAGTAGCCTTGATAGCCTCTGCACCGGGAGCGAGGAGCTTTCTTGGATCGAAGCCCTTGCCTTCGAGATCCTTGCCCTCTTCAATGTACTTTCTTGTAGCTGCTGCAAATGCAAGCTGGCACTCTGTGTTAACATTGATCTTTGAAACGCCGAGTGAGATAGCCTTCTTGATCATATCAGCAGGGATACCTGTACCGCCGTGGAGAACGAGCGGCATCTCGCCTGTAAGCTGCTGGATAGCGTCAAGAGTTTCAAAGCTGAGGCCCTTCCAGTTTGCAGGATACTTACCGTGAATGTTACCGATACCTGCTGCGAGCATTGTTACGCCGAGGTCTGCAACCATTTTGCATTCCTTAGGATCTGCGCATTCGCCCATGCCGATTACGCCGTCTTCCTCGCCGCCGATTGCACCAACCTCAGCCTCAAGTGAAAGACCGAGCTTGTTACAAGTTGCAACGAGTTCCTTTGTTTTTTCAATGTTTTCTTCGATCGGATAGTGTGAACCGTCGAACATGATTGAGCTGAAACCGGCTTCGATGCACTTCTTAGCACCTTCGTATGAACCGTGGTCAAGGTGGAGAGCAACAGGAACTGTGATGTTGAGTTCCTCGAGCATACCGTTTACCATACCAACGACTGTTTTGTAGCCGCACATATATTTACCGGCACCCTCAGATACACCGAGGATAACAGGTGAGTTGAGTTCCTGTGCTGTTAAAAGAATTGATTTTGTCCATTCAAGGTTGTTGATGTTGAACTGACCTACTGCATAGTGGCCTGCCTTTGCTTTTGTAAGCATTTCTTTAGCGTTTACTAATGGCATTTTAATCTTCCTTTTGTAAAAAATTTCAGCAGACAAGCGTCCCCACCTGCCGATTTAAGTTTATTATACAATATATTTTTGAAAATATAAAGACCTAAAAAGAAGATTTAGTGAAAATTTTAACAATTAGTCGAAAAAATCTTCATTTTGTCCTGTTTTAGTCAATTATCACTAAACTTTCAAAATAAACTCACACTTCCGTAACACAACAAGGTTGATTTTCATTTTATGAAAAGGTATAATATAACTGTAAATTACGATACTTGATTTTGGTCAAGCGTTGTATGATAATATTTTTTGTAAACTATCCCGTAGAGGTAGTCTTGCGACCGCAAGTAATGACAGATATTTTATTGCAAACAAAGTTTTATAAATATAACAAAACAACCGATATAGTGACTGGCGGATGATATCCGCCCCTACGAAATATTTGTTTATTTCGGCAATTTGCTTGCAAAAAATTTTGTTTCATTACTTAAGGACAAACGCAGTTTGTACCCCACGGCAACAAATAAATGTAGGAGTAACTTTTATGGACAATTTTGACAACAACAATATGGGAGGGTTTGAACCGCAGAAGCCGTTCACCGAAAAGCCCGTACAAAACAATAGTATGAACACGGAACAGACAAGTCCCGTTTCCAAACCCGAAACACAGGAAGAACAGGCTCATAATGTTCAGCCGCAGAACGGCAACCCACCGTACGGTGATTATATTTTCGGCAACAACAATCAAAACACGGCAAACAATGCAAATCCGACTGAAAATGTTCCACCGCAGAATCAAAATCCCTCTACTCAGCCGTGGCAGTACGGTTACGGTCAGTATCCCTACAGCGGACAGAATCCGCAGTATAATCAGAACAGTCAGCAGTACGGACAGTATCAAAACAACACAGGATACAATCAGAATGTACCGCCGTATCAGCAAAATATGTACGGACAGCCGCCTTACGGCAACAACGGTACATATAATCAATATAATTCGCAGTACAATCCGCAGATGTACGCACAGTACCCACAAAAGAAAACAAACGGCGGAATAGTTGCATTGATTATCGTTCTCTGTTCGCTTCTTGCAATCGGTTTTATCGGTATGATGGTGTACGGATTTTCGGTTGGCATAAAAGAAGATTCAAACAACGACCGAAGCGATTCGGGCAATTCGTTCAGACTTCCGAACGAAGACAGCACAACACCGTTTGAAACCCTTCCTAACACCTCATCACAGGGCAAAACTCACGATGAATCGGACTACAGCGACAAAACTAACAAAAGCTATTCGGGTATGAAGCTTGAGAGCAATCCAAAGGACGCAAAAACAAACGGCAGTTACACAGCCGCAAAGGCCACCGAAAAGGTTTCCGACTCAGTAGTCGGCATTCTCTGTTACTCGGACGATGTTCCCGATCAGGCTGACACAACAACCGCATCTTCACAGGGAAGCGGAATCATCTTCTCACAGGACGGCTATGTTATTACAAACGCTCATGTAATCGGCAACAGCAAAACAGCCTATGCAATCAGAGTTGTAACATCTGACGGCAAGGTATACAAGGCAGGTGTTGTTGGCTACGATTCAAGAACCGACATTGCAGTTCTCAAAATGGACGATGCAAAGGGACTTACTCCTGCAACATTCGGTGATTCGTCACAGCTTGAAGTCGGTCAGGACATTATCGTGGTCGGTAACCCCGGCGGTCTTGACTATCAGAACACAACAACAAAGGGCGTTATTTCGGCGCTTGACAGAAAGCTTTCAACATCAAGCCTTACAAAGTACATTCAGACCGATGCCGCAATCAATCCCGGCAACTCGGGCGGTCCGCTTGTAAACTACTACGGTCAGGTTGTCGGAATTACAACCTCAAAGATTGTTTCCGAAACATACGAGGGCATGGGCTTTGCAATTCCGTCACAGACAGTAAAAAACATTGTTGACACACTTGTAAAGAACGGCTATGTCGAAGGCAGAGTAAAAATCGGCATTTCGGGCATTGCGGTAACATCGGAGCAGGCATCAAATTACAACATTCCGCAGGGCATTTATGTTCAAAGCATTGTTTCGGGCGGTCCGTGTGACGGCACAAGCCTTGAAGAAGGCGATATCATCACAGAGGTTGACGGCGAAACAATTACAAGCTTTGCAGATGTTTATGCGATTCTTGAAACCCACAAGCCGGGGGACAAAATCAAGGTTAAATATTACAGCTCATCATCGGGCAACGGTGAGGTTGAAATCACACTTCAGGAAGATAAGTAATTTTAATAAGAATATCATCAAAAGCAAGAGGGCAGTCACGGCAATGTGACTGCCCTTTATGCTAATTGAAAATTAAACAGTTAATTTCATATAAACAAAAACGGTCGGGAAACAATGTTTTGCATTTTGCAAACTGTCTTCCCGACCACAATTTTCAATTTTCCATTTTCAACTTTCAATTTAAAAAAATCACAGATGCAAAATCAGCTTTGCAACGCCAAAATAGATAAGCAGCGAAAGCGAGTCACAGACTGTTGAAATAAGCGGATTCGCCATAACGGCAGGGTCAAAGCCGACCTTGCTTGCCAAAAGAGGCAGACTGCTGCCGACAAGCTTTGCCATAATAATTGTGCCGACAAGCGTAAGCGAAATTACAAGGGCAATCATAAACGCGTTTTCCTGACCGTGGAGGTCAAACAAAAGCAGCTTTACAAAGTTTGCCGCCGCAAGCGTAATACCACAGAGGATTGACACCCTGAATTCTTTCCACAACACAAGAAAAATGCTTTTGAACTGAATTTCGCCGAGCGACAACGCACGGATTACGGAAACCGACGACTGAGAACCTGCGTTACCGCCCGAACCCGTAATCATCGGGATAAACGATGAGAGAATCAGCACATTTGCAAGCACAGCCTCAAATGATGAGATAATCGCACTTGTAAAGGTTGCCGAAAGCATAAGTATGAGCAGCCACGGCGCTCTCTTTTTGTACAGACCGAAAACGCTTGTTTTCATATACGGTTTGTCAGACGGCAATACGGCTGCCATCTTTTCGATATCCTCGGTAGCCTCTTCCTGAATAACATCAATAGCATCATCAATTGTTACGATACCGACAAGTCGGTTTTCGTTATCAACAACGGGAAGTGCAAGAAAATTATAGTTTGAGAACATCTGGGCAACCTGCTCCTGATCGGCAAGAGTAGTTACCGAAATAACATTTTCCTCCATAATCGACTTTACAAGCTCGTCATCCTCGGCAAGCAAAAGGTCTTTTACGGTGGTAATACCGATAAGCTTGTTGTTGGCATCGGTTACATAGCAGGTGTAGATTGTTTCCTTGTCAACACCCGTTCTTCTGATTCTTTTAATAGCCATTTCAGCCGTCATATCGGGACGAAGCACAATAAACTCGGTTGTCATAATCGAGCCTGCGCTGTCCTCGGGATATTTCAAAAGCTCGTTAATCTGCTTTCTCATATCCTTGTCGGCCTGTCTTAAAATACGCTTTACAACATTGGCAGGCATTTCCTCAATAAGGTCAACGGCGTCATCGACAAATAACTCATCGACAACCTCTTTCAGTTCGCTGTCGCTGAAGCCGTGGATAAGGAATTCCTGAGTTTCGTCATCCATTTCGACAAAGGTTTCCGCCGCAAGTTCTTTTGGCAGAATACGAAACAGAATCGGCATTTTTTCATCCTGTAGGTTTTCAAAAATCGCCGCAATATCATACGGTTTCATCGTAACCAGAATATCACGCAAGGTACTGAACTTTTTGTCATCAAGCAGCACCTTGATAGTTTCGGTAAGGGTTACATTAACCTGTTCCATCATCTTTTCCTCCTTTTTAATTCAATTGGAAGTAAAGACGGTGTCACCCTAAGTATTAAATTAAATCAATTCAAATCAAAATAAAAATACAAAGCAAAATCAATAAAACAAAATGAACGCACAAGCGCACATTCTGTTGCAACTTCGCCCGGGTACAGCGCCTTTATTACCGTCTGCGTCCATTAAGTTTTCACCTCATTTGCATAAAATTCGGGCAAAGCCCATATATATCTATTTTATTCTTTTTTGTGTGCTATGTCAACGGATTTACACATTAAAAATGCACTTTTCAAATATTTTACAGACACATTACAATCAGCTTTTTAATCGCATTATTTAATATTCCTTGCATTTTGCGCGCTATCAATGTATAATTGGTACTGTAATAAAAACAAATGATAGGAGTTTGCCCATTATGTCAGATATGATAAAAAAATATGTTCCCTATGCGGTAATAGTTTTCGTTATTTATATGCTTTTGCCGCTTATTTTCATTCCTGCAGCAATGCAGAAATTCTCACCTGTTGCTTATGATTGTATATTTCCGCTTACAGCAATCGGCTGTGCCGCCCATTATTGCTCAAAGCATGGCCTTGACTTTCTCTTTGCGCTCATCGCGCCCATCATCTATCTGCCGAGTATGTTGATTTACAACGGCGGATTTTCTTCAGGCACACTTTCAACTAATCTTATTCTTCTTGTTGTTTACCTTGTTTCAGGTATCTTCGGTCTTTTTCTCGGTGATCTTGCCTTCGGCGACAAACGCCGTCAGAAAGAAAAGGCTGAACAACAGGAAACAGAAGAAATGCTTCTTGAAGCAAGACGCCGTGAGAAGCAAGAGCTTGAAACTATGACAAAATCAAGCAGAAAAACCGAAAAAAATCCCCACAGACAGGAACGCAGACCGTCAAAGCCTGCACGCAGAGCCACACCTGTACAACAGGAAACAGTCAAAGACGATACCGATGATTTTGACTACGATAAGTACCTTTCCGGCATTGACAGAAAGCAGGACTCAAGCGAGAGCGAAATTGACGATATTCTCAACGAATACAGACACTAACGGCGAGCCGCCGTTCCCAGTTCGTGCAGATAGTATTTATAAGGGCGAAAATAAAGTGCCCGAGCGGAACTCTATAACTAAAAATGTAAAATTAAAGTCGGGAAGACAGACTGCATATGCAGGTAAATGTCTTTCCGACTTTTTGTTTGTGTATTATCTGACAGTTCGGATTTTAGCTGTATGCTTCCACAATATATTTCTGAACAAGTGTGGCGTCAAGAATATTGATAACGCCGTCATTATTTACATCGGACACATATATGCCGAAGTCATCAAGTGCGGCAGCTCCGAGTATATATGTTTGAATCTCGGTAACATCCATAATATTAACCCACCAGTCGCCGTTTGCGTTGCCCATGGTCAGCTTATCAATATAGGTACCTGTTGTACCACCGCCACCGCCCGACGCTGTATCGGTTTCATATCCATAGCTTGTGGCATAGACCGTATCATGTCCTAGCTTGCGGCTGAGGTAAAATTCAACATATCCGTCCTTGTTCGGAGCACAGGCTGTCATAAAGCCGCCGCTCTCAATTATGAGATATGAATAATAGGTAACCTTGCCGGAACGCTGAGTTTTGTAGTTGAACTCCCATTTGCCGTTGTAGCTGTCCCTCTTGGTAGTGCCTTTTTCCGAAAAGGTCTTAGGGTCGAGGTCATGGAGCTTTACTCTGACTTTTACATATTTTCCCGAAAGGTCTGTTCTGAACAGATTTCTGTATGACGAACTTCCGCCGCCACCGCCGTTAGTTAAATACATGACATTGTATTTATCGGTTTTTGAAAAGTTATAAGCTTTTACCTTGTTCACAAGCGGCACAAAATCTATCTTTGTAAGTCCGCCTTTTTCTTTTCTGAATTCCGCATAAACACTGTCGTTGGAATCAAGATTAAATGCAGTTGCCCCAAGCTGACCGTCCGCAAGTGTAAAGGATTTTCCGACATCTGTAACAGCCTTAACCTTTACGGCTGAATTTGCCGTAACAACAGATGTAAGTGCCAGCACACCGCAAAGTGCCGTTGCGGTAATTTTTTTGATAATATTTTTGTTCATTGTTCTCTCCCTATAAATGCAGATTTATGATTTGTCGCTTACAATATATTTTTGAATAAGAGTTGCGTCAACAACATTGACAGCACCGTCCGAATTCACATCACCGTTAAAAAGCTGAAGCTTACTCAATTTATTTTCATTTACAACATACTTTTGAATTGCGGTTGCATCAGATACGGAAACCATCCAGTCGTCGTCTGTATTGCCGCAGATAAAGTTACTCAGCAAAGCACTTGTTACGCCTTCATCACCCAACACACCGTTTTTCAGTACGCTTTCACAGGTTATCATTAACTCTACATCATCACCGATATTTCTTGAAACATAGATTTCCGCATAACCGTTTTTATCGGGTACAAACGAAGTAATCGCTCCGCCGCTGTGTGCATACGCACCCGATGATTCGTACAACAGCATACCTCTGTTGTCCTTTCCGTAATCATAGTAATTATAATCGTAAGTTCTTAACACACCGTTGTTCAGCGGTGCTGTAAAAGTACCGTCAGAATTGAAATACCCATTAAAATCAGACAGTTTCACTTTCACCTTGACATATTTTCCGCCTGTTGTGTCAAATGTATGACAGGCAAAACTATTTCCAAAACCGTAGTTGTATTCATTTGCCATAAATCTTGAAAACTTCTTACCCTTAGGCAGCTGTATATATTTCGGATATTTCTCACAGCTTTTAAACATCAATTTAAATTCGTTTTCATGTTCGTCCTTGAATAAAACGCCGTACAGTCTTGAGGTTTTGCTCGTGTAACCTGTAGTTGTTACGAACAGCTGATTATTATTTATCTGCTGTGTTTCGCCTGTAACCTCAAACCTCTCCTGAGATTTTTCGACACTTTTCGGGGCAGCACTTACAGCAAATGCCGAGCCTGCCGCAAGCACACCGCAAAGTGCCGTTGCGGTGATTTTTTTGATTACATTTTTCATTGTTTTACCCTCCGTATTTGCAGACATTGCCGCAAATTTGTTCATACTTGTTTAAGCTTATCAATATATTATCCTTAAGTCAATAACCGCAAATAAAATTCGGTATATACGGCAATATAAGCATAATTTCAAGGTATTTTTTATTGCAAATGACAGCAAAAAAGGACAGCCGATACACCTTGTTGTGTATCGGCCGTTTCCTCTATTTTATTCCTTCCATAACTATTTGATGAAGTTATGTATTTTCCGATTTGCAGAATGAGCGAAATTATCAAGACTGAGAGAAATACAATCATTCCGACATACACCATATTTTTATAGCTGTACCAAGTTCTTTTAAAAGCCTTTCTTGTACCGCCGCATTATTACGGTCAATTTTTAAGAATTTTCTCAATCAATTGTGCAACACCGTCGTTATTATTTGACGGAATCACGATGTCTGCACGGTCAAGGCACTTTTGACTTGCGTTTTCAACAGCCGCACCAAGTCCCGACTCGGCAATCATGTCGGCATCATTATCGGCATTTCCGCAGGCGCAGACATTTTCCATGCCGATATTCAAAAAGTCACACAAACGCAGGAGTGCCTTCGCCTTTGATGCCTCTGCCGACATAATCTCAACAAAATGGTCGGTTGAAGTTGTAATTTCAACGCTGTTGCAAGCCTTTTCGATACTGCTCCACAGCCTGTTGCGAAGTTTTTCGTCCGTACTTATAATGCTGATTAGGTCAAGCTCATTTCTGTGCCTGCTCAAAAAGCTTCTCATATCGACAATTTTGCCGTGGCATGAACGGGTGTACTCAAAATATTCAGGCTCACAGCCGTAGTCAAGCGGTCTATGCACATATCTGACATCGGCATATGTAAATCCGTCAATAAATCCCTCAAGAATAACATCGTCATTACGCACAGCGCCGAGAATTTTCAACACATCATCGGGTAAAATCAGCGAACGGTGAACCGTTTTACCGCACTTGCTTATTACAGCGCCGTTCGAGGTAATCGCATAGTCCAGACCGACAATGTTCATCACGCTGTCGGGCATCATTACAAACGGTCTGCCGCTTGCCGCAACAACGGTTATTCCGCTTTTGATTGCAGATTCAATGGCAGTTTGCGTTCGTTTGCTCAAGGTGTCGCTGTCGGCAAGAGTTGTGCCGTCAAGGTCAAGTGCAATCAGCTTAATATCTTTCATCTTATCCATACAAATCCCTCTGTCAGATTTTTTTCGGGCAAAATCCGTTCATACAGCATTCTTCACATTTTGCCTTTCTTGCGGTGCAGACCGCTCTGCCGTGCAGAACAAGTCGGTGACAAAAATCATTGCTTTCATCGGGCGGCAAAAGCTCCCTCAATGCAAATTCAATCTTTTTCTGATCTTTCAAATCGTGAAGTCCGAGCCTTCTTGTAATGCGTATGCAATGTGTATCAACCACAACCGCAGGCTGACCGAAAATGTCACCACACACAAGATTGGCGGTTTTTCTGCCGATTCCGGGGAGTTTTGTCAAATCGTCAATATTATCGGGAACAACACCTCCAAAATCGTCACAAAGCATTCTTGCCATTTCGACAATATCTTTTGATTTAGTCTTATAAAGTCCACAGCTTTTTATATACTCAGCAACTTCTTCGGGAGTTGAGTCGGCAAAATCCTGAGCTGTTTTGAACCTGTCAAACAACGAGGGAGTGACCATATTAACCCTTGCATCCGTGCATTGAGCGGCAAGCCTTGTTGCAATGAGCAGCTGCAACGGATCTGTGTAGACAAGCGAACATATTGCGTCGGGATATTCTTTTTTCAAGGCATGAACAGCGTTCACGGCAATTTCTTTTTTAGTCATAAATTCACCCCGTAATTTTAAAAAATGCAAAAATGCGATTAAATACTGTTTTCTTCAGTATAACACAAAAACTCTGCTATTGCAATCAGGATAAAAAACTGGTACAATAGACACATAAAAGTTAGAAATTTGTTTCGGAGGACAAAAAATGTACAATAATTACATTTTTGACTTATACGGCACTCTTATCGACATTAATACAGATGAATGGAACGATGATTTGTGGAAGAAAATTGCCATTCTCTATGCCTACAAGGGTGCACACTACACATATGACGAGCTTAACGAGGAGTACGACAGACTTGTTCAGGCTGAAAAAAAGGCTGTTCTCAAGAAATCTCCCGACACAAAAGTTGTTGACATTAAAATTGAAAAGGTTTTCCGTAAGCTTTTCGCGCAGAAAGGCGTTAAGGTTACAAAAGCCGAGGTACTTTTTATTGCCGAGGCATTCCGTTGCTACTCAACAAAGTACATCAAACTTTATGATGGTGTAATCGACCTGCTCGACACTCTCAAGGCAAAAGGCAAAAAGGTTTATCTTCTCTCAAACGCACAGCGTTCATTCACGGAAAACGAGCTGAATATGTTTGATCTGACAAAATATTTTGACGGCATTTGCATCAGCTCTGACGAAGAATGTTCTAAGCCTGACGAAAAATATTTCAAAACACTTTTTGACCGTTACGGACTTGAAAAGAGCGAGTCAATTATGATTGGCAACGACTATATCAGCGATATCGGCGGTGCGGCTGATTTCGGCATTGACAGTCTGTACATTCACCAGAGCATTTCCCCCGAGATTGACGGCGAACTCCGTAGTACATATAAGGTTATGGACGGCGATGTGTTCAAAATCAAGAAACTTATTGTAAAGTAATAAAAGAATTCAACTGCACCTGATTTTACAGGTGCAGTTTTTAGCATAAATAGTGTATATTTTATCTGTAGTTATGCACACTATAACAAAGGAAGTGTGCAGATGAAACGCAAAGTACCCGATTACAAAAAGATTTTAACTCCAAGTGATTTAGAGCTTAACACCTGTTCAAATCAGGATTGTACAGGGCTAATCCCAACAGCAGTCAAAAATCCCGCTGAAGCAGATTCCTACGAAGAACTCTACCCATATATAACCGTTGTGTCGCCGACTTTACAAGATAATCCGAATAAAATTAACGCCGACACCAAAAAAAGAAACCGATTATAAAATACAAAAAGCAGAGTATATTGACCTACAATCCCATAAATCGGAATTAACGAAAAACGGGAATTAAGTTAAATATACTCTGCTTTAATTTCACGAAAAAGTTACTAAATGAAATTTTCTGAACAAGCTAACCATAAAATATAATCAACTTCAGCGGGGCGTTTTCTGATAAGCTCTGCTGTTTCTGAAATAATGTCAAACACCTCGTAATCGGGAACTTCTTTTTTTTCGGAAAATCCCAATCCGTTACAACCCAAAACGTTCTTCATATAGGTATTAGGATTTGCTATATCATAGCCTACATTTCTGAGGTATTCGGCAACAAGCGAAGCTGCCATTTGGGTCATCTTATCTCCACTTTTATCATCAGCAAGATTTTTAACAAGGCTTTTGAGGGAAGAATCCTTTTCAATAAATGTCTTGTAGTAATTATCAATACTGCCGTACTCTTTTTCAAACTTAAGCAATTTCGGTACATTATCAAATACTAAAGCCCTCATCTGAGCTCCGACAGATTTATTTCCAAGTGCAAAACCCATGATATTATTAGCCAAATCGTCAGGATTACAGCTAAAAATATAGTCAGGATTGTAGCCGCGGAAAATTTCATCAACTGCTGTTATTTCGCCTGTATCAATATTAAAATATTTCATGAATTTACTCCATCTGCCGCCGTTGCTGAGCATTGAGTAAACCATAGCCTTTATGTGCTGTTCGGTAGTAAAATGTTTGCCCTTTTCTCTGTTAACAATCTGATGTTTGATATATGTATTTTCCCAAAACATTATTTTGCAGTCATCACCGTACTTTTCTTTCATAGCCGTACGAGTAAGGCTGTCAATTGCATTTATGGCAAAACTCATAACATTTTTTGAATCGAATTTCATAACTCTCACCTTTATTTCTTTACATACTCCCATTCGTTATATAAATATGATGAATATGGATTATAACTAAAATAGTTCGTATTAAACTCCTTTGCTGCTTGTTCCGGATCACTGAAACTGTTTATATCAATTGAGTGCCAATTAGCATCTGGTGTCTCCCATTTATAATTATAATTCATTTTCCATCCTGTTGGGTCTTCAAAATAAACATATTGCCAATTATCGTAATTTCCCAGCCTTCCCACACGGGTTACACTTTTAGGAATATTGATACTTGTTAAGTTATTACAATCATGGAACGCATTAGCTCCAATGTCTTCAACGCCATCAGGCAAAACAATACTGTCTATTTTTTTACATCTGGTAAAAGCACTATCACCAATACTTTTCAGTGATTTCGATAAACTGAAAGTTTTTAGATTTTCACAGCCAGTAAATGCATACTTACCTATGCTGACTACGCCGTCTCCCATATTAAGATAAGTTAAATCAGTTCCAAGAAAAGCAGAATTTCCTATTTGGGTTACGGTATTTGGAATTGTGACATTCTTTAAATATTTACAATTGTAAAATGCCTTTTCTGCTATAACAGTTACCTTTCTGCCGTTGTATGTACTTGGAATGACAACTTTTTCAATACTGTTTTGATAGTCAGATTTAACGGATACACTTAAAGTTCCGTCATCAAGAATAGTAAATGTCAACATAGATGTATAGTCGGTTACATCTCCGCCAATACTTCCTAAATTATCACTTGTACCGTCAGTGTAGGTGATAACAAGTTCACCGTTAACAAGTTCTGTTTTTGCAATACCTCTGCCGTCTTTTCCGTCTTTACCGTCTGCACCCTTATCGCCTTTTTCACCTTTTTCGCCCTTGTCGCCTTTTTCGCCCTTGATATTGCCAAGGTTGCATACGGTGTTATCGGTCAAAAGAATACTGAGATTTCCGTCAGACGAAAGGGTAACTGTTTTAATACCGATACCGTCCTTGCCGTCTGTTCCGTTATTTCCGTTAGAACCTACAACTACACCGAGATTTTCTTTGTTGCCGTTTGTGTATGTAAGTATCAGCTCTCCGTTTGAGTTAATTTCTGACTTTGTTATGCCAATTCCGTCTGCACCCTTAATATTGCCAAGATTAAGTACAGTTCCGTTTGAAAGTTCAACACTTAATGCACCCTCCGAAGATACAGTTACATTTACAATACCTGTACCGTCTTTGCCGTCAACACCGTTTTTACCGTCAGTGCCGTCTTTTCCTGCAACTTTTCCAAGATTGGTAGATTGACCGTTTGTATATGTCAGTACAAGTTCACCGTCTGAATTAACCTCCGACTTTGTAATGCCAATGCCGTCTGCACCTTTGATATTACCTAATTCAAGATTTGTACCGTTTGTAAGTTCAACAGTGAGTACACCCGCATCGGATACAGAAACATTTGATATGCCTACACCGTCTTTACCGTCAGTACCGTTTGCACCGTCTTTTCCGTCAACACCGTTTTTGCCGTTAGTACCGTCTTTGCCGTCCTGACCGTCCTTGCCGACAATACAGCCGAGATTGATATTTGATAAATCGGAGAAAGTAAGTTCCAGTTCGCCGTTTGAATTTATAACTACATCAGAAATGCCAATGCCGTCTTTACCGTCCTGACCGTCGGCACCATTGGCACCGTCCTTGCCATCTTTACCGTTTATACCGTCAGCACCGTTTTTACCGTCTTTACCGATTACAACACCGAGATTTGTAGATGTCCCGTCTGAATAAGTTACTACTAATTCTCCGTCGGCATTGATTTCAGATTTTGCAACACCAATACCGTCCTTGCCGTTAGTACCGTCTTTACCATTCTTACCGTCAGTTCCGTTTGTACCGTCTTTACCGTTCTTACCGTCAGCACCTACTACCGTACCGAGATTTGCAGATGTTCCATCTGAATACTGAATAACAAGTTCCCCAACGGAATTTATTGTTGTTTTGATAATTCCGATACCGTCCTGACCGTCAGCACCATTAGTACCGTCTTTACCGTTGGTACCATCGGCACCCTTAATATTTCCGAGGTTTAATTTTGCACCGCTTGTCAGCATGATTTCGAGTTCGTTATCTGAGTTAATTATTATATTCTGAATACCGACTCCGTCCTGACCGTCAGCACCGTTAATGCCGTCTTTGCCGTTCTTACCGTCAAGACCGTTTATACCATTTGTGCCGTCCTTGCCGTCAGCTCCGTTTTTACCGTCTTTACCGTTTGCGCCCACTACAACACCGAGATTGGAAACAGTGTTATCAGAATAGGTCAAAACAAGTTCACCCTTTGAGTTAATTTCGGATTTAATAACACTGATACCGTCAATACCGTTAGCACCGTCTTTACCGTCAGTACCGTTGATTCCGTCCTTTCCGTTCTTGCCGTCAAGTCCGTTTGCTCCTATTACATTTCCAAGATTTGAACGCTGTCCGTTAGAGTAGGAAAGCACAAGTTCGCCGTTTGAATTGATTTCTGCATTAGATACACTAATACCGTCCTTGCCGTTTGTACCGTTAGAACCGTCTTTGCCGTTTGCACCTACCACAATACCGAGGTTAGCAACTGCATTGTCAGAGAAAGTTAAAACTAATTCGCCCTTAGAGTTAATTTCTGACTTTACAATACTGATACCGTCAATACCATTAGCACCGTCTTTACCGTCAACACCGTTTATACCGTCTTTTCCGTTTTTACCGTCAAGCCCGTTAGTGCCGTCTTTGCCGTTTGCACCGACAACCACACCAAGATTAGAACTCTGTCCGTTTGAATATGTTAAAACCAATTCACCGTCAGAATTTATTTCAGAATTTGTTATGCTGACGCCGTCAGCTCCGTTCATTCCGACAACCTTGTCAAGATTAACGGTCTTTCCGTCTGAAAAGTTAAGAACAAGCTGACCGTCAGAATTGATACTTGCATTAGAAATTCCTATACCGTCATTACCGTTTGCACCGTCTTTGCCGTTTTGACCGTTTATACCGTTCTTTCCGTTCGCACCATCTTTACCATTAGTTCCGTCAGTACCGTTTTTGCCGTCAATGCCATTCTTACCGTTTGCACCGTTGGTTCCGTTTTTACCGTTAATGCCGTTTGCACCGTTGACACCGTTTGAGCCATTTTTGCCGTCAGAACCGTTTTTACCGTCAGAGCCTACCGCTTTGCCGAGGTTTAAAACAGAATTGTCGGACAGGGTTATAAGTAATTCTCCGTTTGATGAGAAAGAAGCTGTCTTGATGCTTGCACCATCCTGTTTTGATGCAGTCTCAAGTGCAGATGCCCATTCTTTTTCAGTACCCGAATAGCCGTTATCCACCGCAATATCATAGGCAGATTTGCCTGAAAGAGAATCAAGCCATTCCTGCACAGTGCCTTCGTAGCCGTATTTCACAGCAAGCTCGTAAGCAGAAAGTCCGTTTTCAACTTTTTGATTTCCTTTATAAATAGTTACTCCAATCATACCGAGCAACAGTAACAAGATTAGACATACACATAAAATCTTGTAAAATTTACCGTCTTTTTTCTCTGATTTTTGAGTATTAACAGTATTTTGCTCCATAGTTCTACCCCCAATTAAAATACAATAATGTTTTTACTTCATTTTACGACGGTATTCTCGTTTTGTCAACTAGTATTTAGTATTTTTAACCATTATTGCGTATCTTCCATTAAAATAATTATAGGTGATTACTATGAAATTCAGCGAAAAATTACGCATGCTTATAGATGAGTTTGACATTACACAAAAGCAATTTGCAAATGACCTTAATATTGCCCCGTCAACAATAGGTGGATATGTACAAGGTGTAAGCGAGCCTGATTTTGAAACCTTAAAAAGAATAGCCTTATATTTTAATGTGTCGGCAGACTATCTTTTGGGCATACAGGAAAACAAAACAAATAGTCTTGCGGAAGTAGAGTTACTTCGTGTATTCCGCTCAATGACAAATGAACAGCAACAATTGTTCATTGAACAAGGCAAAGTATTTACTAAAGCAAATAAAAAACTAAAGGCAAGAAAAATGACAAAATCATCTTAATTGATTTTCGGAAGTAAATTGAAAGTAACAGAAAAAGAAAAACAGCGAAAGCAAAGAGAAAATCTCTGCTTTCGCTGTTTTAATATACAATAAATATATGGATAAAAGGCAACAAAAAAGCACCACATTATGTGGTGCTGAAAGTTCAAATGAACCACCGATTACTCGGTGTATATAAAAGGGTAAACACCCTGAAAACTGAATAAAGGAAAGAAGATTAAGAAGAAAGATTAGTTAAA
>ENA-UONW01002549-UONW01002549.1-human-gut-metagenome-genome-assembly--contig:-CS52-NODE-2549-length-17621-cov-9.290277_pt1 | contig 17621 bp, 8 predicted proteins | sample MGYA00242463_ERZ724010 | MGnify/ENA metagenome assembly ERZ724010 | reverse complement strand
CCGTCGCGTTTGGGCCACTTCTGTGCGTCGCGTATGGTTCCCACACTGCGCAGGTTGACACCCGGCACCAGATAGGTGGTGTTGTTCTGCTCTATCAGATAAGAGAACGGCAAGTTCGACGTGTCAGAATGGTTGACGTGACGCCCCATGACGAGCGAGAAGGCTCCCACACGAGCCGGCCAAAGAATGTAGGAATCGGATGTAGTCTTAGCACCACGTTCCAATGTACCCTGATGGATGGGACCAAGCTTATACATGTGGTTGCTCTGGTTGGAACCCGAACCGGCGTTCATGAACGAGAACATCCCCGCTATGAGCAGCGTACTCTTGTGGTGCGTCACGGTGAAGGGACCGGCAAATATGGCACATGCTTCGCCATTCTCTCCCTGACAATTACTGAAGAACAAAGAATCCGAAGCCGAATAATTATGCCCCAGCTTGCAGGCCTGCCCCACAAAACAACGTGTCAGCATGGCACCGTCGTCGACATGCGAACCGCTGGAAAGAATAAAGTCATCGCAGATAACACCGTCGCCCACCCATACAGGCGCTGCCTCGTTGCTGTTGATACTGCCGTTGGACAGACGGCAGGTTCCCGAAATATGAGTATAGTCGCCGATACGGACATTCTTCACCGACCCTGTATTCAGGATGGTTACATGACAGCCGATGGTTCCTACCGACGAAGCATGCTTGCCGGCATAATAATCGGCAATCTCTTTCAGACGGGCAGTCAGTTCGGGCCGGTGGCGGTAGAGTGCCATGATGTAGGCCAAGTGTGCCGACAGCTTGTCATTGATAACCACCTCACGACCACCCGTCTCATTCAGTACAGACACCTCCACCCCATTACCGAACTTCAACACGCCGTCCACCAACAGGATATCCACATTTTCGATAAACGTATCGTGCCCGATTTCGTAATTGGCAATATAGTTCTGGATATTCTCTATACAGCAATTATCGCCCACCGTCACGTTGTGCAACGTCACGTGCCGTAGGCCGGAATGCTTGCGGATACCTCCCGGCAGCGTAAACTCCGTCTGAAAAACACCCAATTTAACTTCTCCCGAAAAACGCGCGTGGTGTATAAACTCCGTTGAAAAGTTTTCTGATACACGAATCTTCTCCCAGTCGTCTGACAGACATGCCTGGTTCTTCAACCGAAGAATTTCATCCCCGGTCAGGTTTCTGTAATTTTCCATGTTACTATTGTTTAGTTCCTTGTATAAACGCATGAAACGCAGGCGGACAGGCCGACAAACAGCCATATCCACCCACGTTTCATAGAGATTCTTATCCGTAAGCCCTCAGAAGAGGTTTTCTTATATATTACAGCTCCCCGCTCTCGTCGTACGTCTGATAAAGGAAATCGTTATACGGGTACTTCTGCACATGCAGTTCCTTCACACGCTGGTAAACCATTGTTTTCATCTCCTCGATGTTGATTTTCTCACGGGCCGAAATGAACATGCAGTTATCCTCCAGTTTCGCCATCCATGTCTTCATCAGCTCTTCCAGCGATAGGTTTTCCTTGGTGCGCGGAGTCAGGTCGTCCTCATCCTTCTTCACATACGTATAGGCGTCTATCTTATTGAATACCAAAATCATGGGCTTGTCCGCAGCTCCGATATCGGCCAAGGTCTTGTTCACCACCTCAATCTGTTCCTCGAAGTCGGGATGCGAGATATCCACGACATGCAACAGCAGGTCGGCTTCGCGTACCTCGTCCAACGTCGACTTGAAGGAGTCTACCAGATCAGTAGGCAATTTGCGGATGAAACCTACCGTATCACTGAGCAGGAAGGGCAGGTTGTCAATAATCACCTTGCGTACCGTCGTATCAAGTGTGGCAAACAGCTTGTTCTCGGCAAACACCTCACTCTTGGCCAGCAGGTTCATCAACGTAGACTTGCCCACGTTGGTATATCCTACCAAAGCCACGCGAATCAGACGACCGCGGTTCTTGCGCTGCGTAGCCTTCTGCTTGTCAATCTCGGCCAGACGTTCCTTCAGCAGCGACATGCGGTTCAAAATGATACGGCGGTCCATTTCGAGCTGGGTTTCACCCGGACCACGAAGACCAACCGAGCCTTTACCGCCACCGGCACCGGAACCACCTCCCTGGCGTTCCAAGTGCGTCCAGAGTCGTTGCAGACGCGGCAGCATGTATTTATATTGTGCCAGCTCCACCTGCGTCTTGGCATTGGCAGTCTGTGCACGCATGGCGAAGATGTCGAGGATGAGCGACGTACGGTCCAGAATCTTCACCTTCAGCTCCGCCTCGATGTTGCGGATCTGCTTGGCCGACAATTCGTCATCGAAGATCACCATACCGATTTCCCGCTCCGCCTCCTCTTCGTCCTTGATATATTGCTTGATTTCGTCCAGCTTTCCCTTTCCGACATACGTCACCGAGTTAGCCTGATCCAGTTTCTGTGTAAACCGTTTCACCACTTCCGCTCCGGCTGTCTCAGCCAGAAAAGCCAGTTCGTCCAGGTACTCATTCGTTTTGCGCTCGTCCTGCGTCTTCGTAATGAGCCCCACCAGCACCGCAGTCTCTACCTGCGCTTCGGAAATTACAAATTCTTTCATTGCCATTGTTCGTTTCTTATAGATGAATAACGGTGACAAAGATACTGATTTATGAGAAACAGCAGATAGAATAAGGTAGAAAGTATAAGAAAGGACATAAAAAAAGCGGAGACCTTATAGATGTCTCCGCTAATAATTTAAATTGCAATCATTAATTCAATTGAACTCTGCTAAGCCCCTTATGACCTTTGTCAGTCCATGACTCATTCAGATTCTTAATTACAATATTCGCACTCTTCCGCTCAAGTTGCTTTTCAACTTTCACAAGCTTCATGCCAGATTTAGAGAGTGACAAAGTGTTATTGGTATCTCCAAAACTACGAGTCGTAGCCGCATTTGTATATGGCATAACATAAGATGAATAGTAAGAAACTAACTGTACGCCTGAATTAGAATTCAATACATAAGCGAAAGTATTCCAATTACCTTCATTTCCATAAGTATTATAGAATGACAAGCCACCAAATTCATCCAACTTACCTGTAATAGTTTCTTCTACTGAGAGTGTACCTTCATCCATGTTACATGGTACAACCAAAGTCGAAACGCCTTCTGTAGCCGTAAGCGATGCAACTTTTTGCGGAGGCAAGATTACATAGCCACTTACAGGGTCATATTGCAATAAGAAAGTATCATCGTAACCTTCATAGGGAAGAGCACCTTTCACTGTCAGATATCCCTCCTTTTCCCATTTTGCAATAGTAAGAGGCAAATTTGTCACCTTATTATCGATGACACCTTGTAACATCCACTGTCCTACATATGCATCTATAGGAGCGATGGCACCAGCTGAGTGAATAAAATCAATGTAACCAGCTTCCTGTGCTTCTTCAACACCACTTTCATCACGCGAATAAGTTACAGCAACCAAATAATAAGTGCCATTTCCAGCACTAAGCATTTGCACCTGTCCATTTTCTCTTACATTGGTAGTTTCGATGCTACCATCAATAATACCGGCAACAGCACTTTCCGGATCAGTATTTGCACTTACCAAAGCCAAACGTGCTTCAAATACATCAGTACCCAAATTCACGTCAGCCAAAACATAGTTTGCGCCATTAGGATCTGTAAAGCTTCCCTCATAACTCATTGAAACAGAATAGTCAGTAATCACTACATCAGGAAAAACAATTGTAATTGCTCCATCTGTTTGTGTATAATTCCAACCACCACTCTGTCCCATCAAGAAATAATACGGAGCAAGTTGCACAACCGCAGGCGAACCATCCTCTTTGTAACTAATTACCTTATTATAAGTCCACATAGCTTCATTCTGGAAACTACCTGTAAATCTGGATGGATGCAACAAATACAAATCTTCACCATAAGACGGATGAGTATAACCCGTATTGCAGTCCTCAAACAAGACCAAACCAGTAGAACTTATAGTAACATCGCCCACAACATCACCGGGTTTTAACAATTTAAACGTCAAATATGGAGACTGGGCAGCCGAAGACGCAACATTCAACGCTTTCAATACTGTAGCATAAGGATTAACCAAACGATACAGAGAAGCATCCACTGAGTTTTGTTGTAACTCTACCTTAAAGAAGGTATCGGTAAAATAACCAGCATCAGCAAAAGTCGCTTCACCGATAGTCTCATAAGGCGCAGGTATACCAGCAGTAAATGAATACGTATTGGAAGAATAAGGATTATCCAATCCTTCAGTTGCAATAGTAATAGTCAAAGGATTATATACATCCAATTCAAATTTTGCCGGATCATATCCAATGGTAATAGCAGCAGTCAGTGCGTCTGCAGCAAAGGTTGCAGTAGCAGGTACTGTAAACAATCCATCATCATCTCCTGATTTTGCCAAATCTACCGTCAATTCAGTTCCCGTTGCCAAACGGCTAACTTCCACTGTAAAACTTGTAGCATCTGCAGACAAATCAATTTTGGTTGCAAGGTTGGTTGGGAAATAGGGCTGATTGGCATTCTGAAGCTCTGCACCCGTATACTCCACCTCATCCGTACAAGCCGCACCTCCTAACAGAAGGCACGAAGCTATAAGTATTCCAAATAATTTATTTATAGATTTCATAAAACGTTCTTTTAATTAATTCATATTATACAAATCAATTACCAGCCCAAGGCGTATACAATTCATCAGAAACCTCCGGATTTTCAAATCCTATAAGAGCCGCATTGTTGTTTTTCTCTGTCTGAACAATACATATAGACATCCAAGCCGGGCGTGTCGTGGTATTATAACGAGCATCATCCTGATAATTTGTACCAGTATAACCACGGGTAACAGGCAGATTCAGACGTTTAATATCAAAGAAAGTCAAACCTTCACCCCAAAGTTCAACACGTTTTTGGAAAATAATCTCATCTATAACTTCATCAACACCAGATGCCGTCGTTTCGTATTGTCCATCACGATAACTTAACATAAAGTTAGTCAATAAAGTCTTTCCTTCTTCTACATTTGAATGAGCAGCAGCTTCAGCTTCAATAAAGTACATTTCCTCTACACGCATCAAAGGATAAGCGGTTGCAGCTCCAGTAGTATAGTCATCGCAGTTACCTTCGGCCGGACGGAATTTTACCGAAGCATAATCAGCCAAACGGTCGCCAAAATTACCGAATGCAGCAGAAGTCAGATATTCTGTCTGGCCATCAAGCATACTGCCTTCAGGAGCCTTCCACATCTTCTTACGGAAGTCTGTATTGCTCAGACGATCGTACATGCTCTTGCTAATCATCAAGAAAGGTTCCTGACCTGAATAACCAAAAGAGGTTTCGTTGGACATCCAGGAAGCCCAGTTCAAAATACCGGTCTTAACCACATCGTCTTCAGATACCATTTGGGAGCCCCACATCCAGCAAGAAAGATCGTTGAAACCTTTGGTGGTACTCAAGCATTGAGATTCTGTCATCGGAGATACACCTGTTGCGTTAATAGCTTTACGCGCATATTCTTTAGCTTTCGGATAATCTTCCAACCACATGTACAAACGGGCTTTCAAACCGTATACAACATCCAAATGAGGAAGTGTTTTTGAGCTTTCTTCCAGTTTTCCGATATTCTGCTCTGCAAAATCCAAATCACTCAAAATGAATTCGGCCATCACATCACGACTTACACGAGGATTATTTCTGGCCTCTTCTTCTGTAATAGTCTCTTTAACAATAGGTACGGTAAGTCCCGTCACATCGTTACCTGCATCATTAACCCCTGTAGGAATCTTATCACTTGGCTTGAACTCATACATACGAGCCAAGTCCATGTAGAAGAATGCACGGAAAGCATGTGCGGCAGCCAAATAGCCCAACTGTGCTGACGAAGCAGTTTCTGCATCAATAGCTGCAATCAATTTATTGGTTGTCAGAACAGCCTGCCAATAATAGTTCCAAATGAATTGAGGATATACATAGCTTTCACCTTGCGCTTCAGCAACCTCCCAGTTGGTATACCAGTTGTAACCGGAGCTGATTACAGGCATATCACCAGTCATCACGTCACGTACGTGCATAATAGAACCATATCCCCAGTCCCAATGGTAACTGGAGCTGACTACTCCTACTACATTCAAACTGGCTGGCATCGCCCAAAGCATGGCTGCAGCAGCCATATCCGAAGAAGTTACTTGATCTTCTGTCGCTACACTAGTCGGAATCGTTTCTTCAATACATCCCGTAGTCAGGCCCAGGGATGAGAAGAGACAAACTCCCGCTATTAATTTAGATATATTTGTTTTCATATTATTTGTAATCAATAAATTAGAATGTTAATGTGATACCTCCCGAGATTGTACGCATCGGAGCATAATATGCATTGGTTACAGAACCTGTAATGCTCTGACGAGGATCGAGGCCTTGTCTCTTGGACCATATCCATACATTATCAGCCGTCACATAAACACGTACTTTCTCAATCTGTGCACGTCTAGTCAAGCTGGTAGGCAATGTATAGCCGAAGTTAATATTCTGCAAGCTCAGGTAAGATGCACTTGTCAGGAAACGATCCGATGTTGCAGCTGTATAATTATCACCAAATTGGAAACGAGGAATATTGGAGTTCTTGTTTTCCGGTGTCCAAGCATTCAGCAAGTCGGCATGGAAATTGGAACCTTTGGAGCTGGTAGTAGGACTGCTCATCATGCTGGCATAGTCGCCATCATAAATTTGTCCTCCAATCTGATAAGTAAAGTCGGCCGACAAGTCAAAACCCTTATAGGTAAACGAGGTATTGAAACCACCATATACGTCGGGAAGAGCTGTTCCACACAAATAATAATCTGCATCATCATACTTGGCTGTCTTCTCGGTACCCACTACATTTCCAGCTTCATCTGTTACATTCTTATAGTACAAAGCTTCACCTGTTTCCGGATCAACACCAGCATACTTCTTGATACGGTAAGTGTACAAAGCTTCACCCTCACCATAGTAATAGTTACCGCTGCTGTATCCCGGTACTCCATCAACTACCATTGTTTTACGCTCCTCAGGCAGATAAGAAATCTTGTTCTTGTAATGAGTCAAGTTCAAGCCCAGATCCCAAGTGAAATCATTGGTCTTGATGATAGAACCGTTGAATTCTGCCTCAATACCCATATTCTGCATGTCACCTACATTGGCATAATAGGAAGTATATCCGAATGTCGGCGGCAGCGGGAATGAGAACAACATATCTGTTGTCTTGCGGAGGAAGTATTCCACAGTACCAGTCAAACGGCCCTTGAACAGTTCGAAGTCGAAACCGGCATTGAAGTTACCGTTTGTTTCCCAAGTAATATCCTTATTACCCATTGTATTAGGTATAGCAGCAGGATTACCGGCCGAATTAACTATATTATAAGTATTGATATAGCGGTAGTCACCGATATTATCGTTACCCTGAGAACCATATGATGCCTTAATCTTCAACATATCCACCCAGTCTACATCGAAGAAGTCTTCCTTGGAGATAATCCAGGCAGCACCTGCCGACCAGAAGTTACCCCAGCGGTTATCGGGATGGAAACGTGAAGAAGCATCACGACGGTAAGAACCAGAAAGGAAGTACTTTTCAGCAAAGTCATATTGTACACGGCCGAAATAACCTTCAGTGTTATAATCGGTAGTATATGAATTGCTGCCGTTTTCTGTAATGGCACCGCTCAATTCAATATTGTTCGGATCGAACACATTGGATTTGCTGGCATACAAATAATAATATTTATAACGGTAGTATTCATGACCCAGCATCACTTCAAAGTTATTAGCACCGAATGAACGCTTCCAGTTCAACAACTGCTGGTGATTGTATGCCAAATTACGAGTGTGATACTTGCTGGCAATACCATTAGAAGTTGCATATTGTCCATAATAAGGATTGGTGAAACCATTGGTACGTGTTTCATCAATTGCCACACCACTTGTCCACGTAAATTTAAAGTCCTTCAGGAAACGAACTTCTGCAAAACCGGTAGCAGTCATCACATTGCCTTCAGCATTATTGGTATCCAAAAGATTGGCAGCGAAAGCGTTACCACCGCTCAAGAACGGACGGCTCAGACCTGCATTATCCTTATTACCGAAATCGTACATTGTGATACCGTTTTTGTCAGTCATAATATTGCCCTGACCGTCACGGATGTACAACGGATAAATAGGAGCGATACGGGTAGCATAAGCGAAAATGTTTCCAGAAGAATTAGAAGAACCATCTTCTCCCAAAGAATTGGCATCAAAGTGAGTATACGACATGTTTGCACCAAACTTCAACCATTCCTTCACTTGATAATCAGCTTTCAAACGACCAGTCAGACGTTCATAGTCTGAATTTACAGTAATACCTTCATTATTCAAATAACTTACAGAAGCATAGAAAGACGATTTGTCTGTACCACCCGAAACACTGACATTATATTCCTGACGCAAACCGTTGCTATAGGCCTCATCCAACCAGTTGTCGGGACGAAGCATATATTGCATTCCGTTATATTCGACTACATTTCCCAAAGTTGCATTGGGGTTCAGTTTTCCATTCGTACCAATCAGATACTGTCCCGATGGAACACTGTATACATTATATCCCAAACCATAACTACCGGAACCAGTCATAGCAGCATTAGTCTGTTCATAGACAGCCTGAGGATTAGGATAAACCAGATTACCCTTGTCGTCTGTCAACTGAGTAAAATAGCTGCTTAATGCCCCGTAATACATTTCATAGTATTGAGCCGGGCTCTTGATGAAATTATAATCTTGGGTAGCACGCGAATTGGACCCCCACTTGGCATCGACTGTTACACGAGCCTGGCCAGCAGCACCCTTCTTTGTAGTAATGATAATCACACCGTTGGCACCACGCGCACCATACAAAGCATTGGATGCGGCATCCTTCAGCACAGTCATAGACTCAATATCCTGAGAGCTGATATTATTCAAGTCACCATCATAAGGAGCACCATCCAGAATAATCAACGGATCACTGCCGGCATTGATAGAGCTGATACCACGTACACGGATAGAAGGAGTAGTTGCGCCCGGCTGACCGGAAGACGTATTCAACTGCACACCTGCCACTTTACCAGTCAAGGCATTGGCCACGTTAGAGCTCTGTATCTTACCGATTTCATCCGAGCCTACAACGGTAGCCGAACCTGTAAAGGCAGATTTTTTGGCTGTACCATAAGCCACAACCATCACCTCGTCCAGCAGCTCAGTATTCGACTTCAAGAAGACTTTCACACTGGGCTTTACAGGAACTTCTACAGTCTGCATACCAATGTAGGAAACTACCAAAGTCTTCGCGGAACTTGGTACGTTCGCAATCTGGAACTTACCGTCTACATCAGTAATAGCACCGAGCTGAGTATTTTCAACTCTTACTGACGCTCCAATAACTGGCTGCCCGTCTTCTTCAGAAATCACAACACCTGTGACGGTCTGAGTTTGGGCAGTTACCAAGCCTATTCCTACAAAGAGGCAGGCCAATAACAGCATTAATTTTCTTTTCATAAATTCTCTCTTAAAGTTTAACTTTACATTAATTGTTTCTTTACTCTAACGAAATGCAAATTTATTAATAAATATGAAATGCGCAATTGTTTTATCAAGAAAAGCTGCAAAATCTGTCAAATTGTTATTCGAAATCTTTATTTTATGCTTAACAACAGATTTTAAAGAGAAAGAATGCCTGAATTAATGCGACTGGTGTGTCAATATGAAGCCTCGAATTAAACACTCTTTCCAAATAAATATATGTATTTTATGCAAAAATGTTAATTTTAGGCTGGGGTTTTATTTCAAAAAACAATATTGAAGAACATATTTTTTTCAATCAGACACGAAAAACAGCCATCTTAACCGGGCAAACACCGCTCGAAAAGGAGGATTTTTAAGATTTGTTTTCGGGTCTTCCGCAGAGGAAGCAGCAACCTTGAAGCATGCGCCTGAAAAACGTTAAAGGTATGGATAAAATAGTTTACAATCTGGTATACAACCGGAAAAAGGCATTGAATAGAAGAGGAATGGCACTGGTTCAGATAGAAGCGTATCTGCACCAAAGGAAGAAGTATTTCTCCACCAAGGTGTATCTGAAGCCGGAACAATGGGACGAGCGGAGGCAACTCGTAAAGTGTCATCCCAACAGCGAGGCGCTGAACTGGTGGCTGAACGAATGTGTGGCACGAATCGAAAAGGTAGAACTGGACTTGTGGCAGCAAGGGAAGGCTATATCGCTGGACGCTATCAAGGAAGCGATACGGAAGAAGGAAAATGTCAGGTCTTTCTTCGCGTTCTATGCACACGAAGCTTCGCAAGCCGTCCTGAAGGAAAGTACCCGGAAGAATCACCTGACAACCCTCGCTTTGCTGAAGATGTTCAAGCCCGAAGTGGAGTTTGCGGAGGTTACTTTCGATTTCGTTTGTGGGTTCGAGCATTTTCTACGCCAAAAGGGCTATCACGTCAATACCGTCGCCAAGCACATCAAACACCTCAAACGCTATGTCAATATGGCCATCAACAAAGAGCTGATGAAAGAACAGCAATATGCTTTCCGGAAATATAAAATAAAGACGGTGGAAAACTCCCATACCCATCTGACGCCCGAAGAGTTGGAGAAGATGGAAGGATTACGGCGAAATAAACGTCCGTTTCGGCAGAGAAAAACGCTGGATGCCTTCCTGTTCTGCTGCTATACAGGGCTGAGGTATTCGGACTTTGTACAGATGAAGCCTCAAAACCTGATCAATATCCGCCAGGAAGTGTGGCTCACTTATAAATCGGTCAAGACAGGGAATGAAGTGCATTTGCCATTGCATCTGCTGTTTGGCGGCAAGGCCATTGCCATTTTAAAGGAATATGAGAACGATTTAGGAAGTTTCTTCCGCTTGAAAGACAATTCAAATATCAACAAAGAGCTCAGACTGCTTGCCAGACGGGCCGAAATCAACAAGCGGGTATCATTCCACACCGCCCGTCACACCAACGCAACTCTTCTTATATATAATGGTGTAAACATTACGACCGTACAGAAATTGTTGGGGCACAAAAGTGTGAAGACGACCCAGGTCTATACCAATATCATGGACCGTACCATTGTGCACGATTTGGAATCGCATCAGGGGGCATAGGGGACAATAAAAAAAGGAAAATACCGAAATGTAAGGATAATTCGTTTTTCGACTTTCTATCAACCGACAATGTCGCCGGAGGTGTATTGGGGAATGTTTGAAACATAGGGGGCTTATGTTTCAAACATTCGACCCCTATGTTTCAAACATACGGCCATTGGGGTCCAAACCTTCTTCTGACACGACCTGCTTGCAGATTGCGGAATCGTCGTCAGATGTTGGATGTTTTCATTCTACACAAACCGGTACGAACGGTTGTTTCTTCTCCTTGTCGAGCGGAACAGCCTGATAGGCCACCCGTGTGAAGTCTATTTGCGACAGGTCGATGCGGCGTATCGCGCTGTTGTACATGGTGCGATAGTAGATGACCTTGTTGGTTATGTCGGTCGCGGTTGTCCATTGTGTCGCGCTGGGGATGTCTGCCGGTATCTTTCCGTCTGCAAATTCTACGCCGATGGGGATATCGAAGTTGTTCAGTATCTGAAAACCTTGACGTACGGCATCTTCAGCCTTGTCCTGCAAAGGCGCAGTTGCCTGATAGAAGGCTGCCCGGACGAAACGCGACGGAGGGGTAACATCGCCGGGGATTCCCAGAAAACCGCTGCCCGCGCCGAAAGAGGCAATCTGTATCCCGTCCAGCTTCTTGGCCTCGGCCGTACCGGCATAGAGGTTGACGTAATTGTTCAGGTTGGTCATCTGCCATTCGAAGCCGGGCGAATTGGTCAGTACGCCCAGTTTGTTCTCATAGAAACAGGGCTTTCCACCCACGATTTCCAGTACAATCTGTCGGCCCGTAGTGTCGGCAAACCGCCAGTGGACGGTCGATGCACGCGGATCTATCGCTATGACATGTGCTTTGGAGACGGCTTCCTTCACCTGCTCCACGGTTGCACAGCTGCCCAATATCCAGGAGACAAGCTGCAGGTCGGTGACGCTTTGCTCCTTTACCGCCGCGTCGTACGCTTCATATTGTCCATAGCCGGGGAAATAGAAAAGTCCCGCAGACAATCCGGCCTCATTCAGCCCTTCGACTACAAATTCCTTTTGTTCGACAGAAAGTCCCACATAACCGTATCGGGCCACCATTTTCATGCCGTTCAGCGTGTAGCCGGGTACGTATGAGTGCTGCACATATCCTCGGGGGACAACGACATATTGGCTGTTCAGTTCGCTCCCTCCCCATTCGATGGTACGGGCCACGATGCGTGCGCTGTCTTTGGCCGTCAGTGTAATGCCGGTACAGGCGTTTGCTTCCTGTTGCATCAGGAATGTCATGGCCAGAGCCATGCAGGTAATAAAAATCTTTTTCATCGCAATCAAGTTTTATACAAGTAACAAATTTACAGTTAATATGTTTATGTTGTATGCCTCTGAGCAAGAAATATACGTGCAGGCGCATTCCAATCTGTTAAAATGCGCCACGGCCGGGTATCAAATGGGTAACGGCAGGTACAGACATCCCTTTTCCCGACGGCATCCGGCAGCCTACATCCGTTTGTTTGAAATCGAAAAAGTGCATAATGCCCTCATGCAGAGGGACGATAGGGGCGGCTGGGAGTTCCGCGAAGACTTTAGTGGTTTCGTACATTGGTATGGAAACGCAAAAAATTGCAGTTGCCTCCAATGTAAAAGTCTTCTTGAAGTCCAACACCGAATTGCTGGACGAAGTCGTGGTAACCGGATATGGCGTTCAGCGTAAGGCCTCGTTTACAGGTGCCGCCGCTGTTGTAGGGGAAGAAGCTTTGGCTAAAAAGAACGACGCCAATTTCGTGAAAGTGCTCGAAGGTGCAGTCCCGGGTGTCCAGATGAACAACTCGACCAGCATGCCGGGTGTTTGGGGATCGGTTTATGTGCGTGGACGTGCTTCATTGAATTCAGGTACACAACCACTCTATGTGATTGACGGCATGCCTGTAAACTCTGATACTGACGCGATGAGCTCAAGTGACAATAATATGGTGGATCCGATGGCTTCCATCAATCCGGCAGATATTGAAAGCATCACCGTGCTGAAAGATGCTGCCGCTACGGCCATTTATGGTTCGCGCGCAGCCAATGGTGTCATTGTGGTAACGACTAAAAAGGGTTCTGAAGGAAAGTTCAATATCAATCTGGATGTAAAACAAGGTTTTGTGTCAATGGGCAACAACAACATGAACTTCGCCAATGCAGAGCAGAGCATGAAGCTGTTCGCTGACGGTTTGACTGCTTATCAAGGTGGTAACTGGCAGGAAAACTACGATTACTTGGCCGACAGCTATTTTGGCTGGGATCGCAAGACAAGCACCGACTGGATGGATGCCATCACGCGCAAGGGCTATTATCAGGACTACAATCTTAACGCGCAAGGCCGTACCGGAAATACCGGTTATTATGTAAGTTTGGGTTATCTGAATACCGACGGTCTGATTATCGGTTCGGACATGGAACGCTTCTCGGGCCGTTTGAACCTTGATTCAAAATTCAAATGGGCTACTATCGGTGTGAATACATCTTATAGTTATTCTACGCAAAACGGTTTTTCATTGTCCACGAGTGGTGCTATGTCCAGTCCGCTGACTGCTGCCATTTCTAGCCAGACACCGATGGATCCGGTGTACGATTCCGAAGGCAACTACAACAATATCAACATGTACAATCCAGTGGCACTGATGGACGAAGAAACTGGTGAACTGAACGAGACCAAGATGCAGACCGTCAATCTCAACCCTTATTTGCAGATAGATTTCGGTTTGGGCATCTATGCTAAGACGACACTGGGCGTCAACATTACCGACTTGCGACAATATCAGTACTGGAGTGCACTGTATAATCCACAAGCTATGGATTATAATGGCCTTGGGCAACAATATAACTCGCGTAACAGTGTCATTACCTGGAACAATGTGTTTGGATGGAACCACAAATTTGCGGACAAGCACGACGTCAGCCTGATGCTGGGACAGGAGATGCAGAAGAAATCTTATTTTTATGAATACTATGCCAAGTCCGACTTCCCGTTTGCCGACTCAGGCATGCGCGATTTGACTACGGCCGGCACCGACCAAGGCTCCGAATACTACAAACAAGAAGCCCGACTGGCCTCTTACTTTCTGGATGCCCATTACTCGTATGCCGACAAATATTATCTTTCAGGTTCGTTCCGCCGCGACGGTTCATCGGTGTTCGGTGCCAATACACGTTGGGGTAACTTCTGGTCGGTAGGTGGAAAATGGCGTATGTCGGGCGAAGACTTCCTGAACGGCAACAATGTCATTACCAATGCCACGCTTCGCGCTTCTTACGGCACCGTAGGTAATCAGGATATCGATTGGTATGCGGCACGTGGTTTTTATGGCGCCGGGTACAACTATAACCAGATGCCGGGTATGCGTCCTGTCAGCATCTCCAATCAGGAACTGACATGGGAAGTTTCCAAGAAGTTCGATGTAGGTTTCGATCTCTCATTGTGGCATCGTTTGAATTTCACGTTCGACTTTTACAATGAAATCACATCCGATGCTCTTTTCCAGGTACCCTTGTCCATGACTACAGGTATGTCTGAGACTTATCAGAATATCGGAAAAATTCGCAACCATGGTATTGAGTTCGCTGTCAACGCCAACATCATTCAATCCAAAGACTGGACGTGGACAGCTTATGCCAACTTGACCTGGAACCAGACCGAAGTAATGAAACTCTCTACTGACGACCCGATTGAATATACTTACCAGATTATTGAAGAAGGTCGCCCTTATACCCAGTTCAAGATGAAGGAATATGCCGGTGTAGATTCCGAAACGGGCAAACCATTATGGTATCTGAATGAAACTGGCGAGGAAACAACCAGCGACTACAATGCCGCTGCCAAACGTTATGTAGGAGACGCAGACCCTGACGTTTTGGGTGGTTTCGGAACCAACCTGACATGGAAAGGCGTGGATTTCGGCCTGTCCTTTAACTATCGCTTGGGTGGTAAAGTATATGATTCGGGAGCATCATTCACTGGTTTTGGTATGGCCTTCAGAACTCCACTGGAAGACGTCGCACTCAACTCATGGACTGAAGACAACAAAAACGCCAAGTATCCACAATATATCTATTCTGACCCGTATAAAGCAACAGCAACCTCTTCACGTTTCTTGTATAGCGGAAACTTTCTGCGTATCAGTAACCTGACACTGGGATACACGTTGCCCAAAAGATGGACCGAGAAAGCCTTCATCCAGAAACTGCGTGCATACATTTCGGTAGATAACCTTTACACGTTTACCGCCAGTGATTTCGTGGGCTATAATCCCGAGACTTCTGCCAACGGTGTAATCGCCTGGCAATATCCTGCCACCCGTACATTTATCGGTGGCATCCAACTTACATTCTAAACTAACAGTAACTTAAAAGAGACTCTGTAATATGAAGAAATATATAGCAAAAGCATTTATGCTACTGATTTTGGGAACTGGCTTTATCAGTTGCGGCGACAGTTTCCTCGAAACCGACTATTACTCGGGCATTGACACAGACGATGCATTGACTTCGGTTTCCAAAATTTCGACCGCTCTTAATGGTACATACTATAATCTTTATTATTATGCATTTGCTGGCAATTATGCTACCAGTATTGGAGATATTCCAACAGATATCAGTTACTGGAACGGCAAGACCGGACATTTTGACGACATCTACACATTTACAGTTGTAGATACAGATACATATTTAAATGGCATTTGGGAATATGGTTACAAGGTAGCCGACAACGCCGCCTGTATCATAGACGCAGTTCCTGCATTATATGAGACAGCCACATCTGAAGAAAAGGCGGAACTCGACCTGTATATGGCTGAAGCCTATGCCTTACGTGGTTATGCCCAATTGGTATTGGCCAATGTTTTCAGTCATCAGGCAAAAGTAAACGGTACAGATTTCTCGTCCGAACCCGGTATTGTGGTTATCGATAAACCCATTGCTGCATTTGAAGAAGTGTCACGTGCTACGGTCGGACAGAGCTATGAAGCCATCTTGAATGACCTGACAAACGCCATCAGCCATTTTGAAGCAGCCGGAGGCGACAGAGGTGAATTGCAATATCTTGGCCAAGCTGCAACTTACGGCTTACTGGCACGTGCTAATCTTTATCTGGAAAACTGGGATGCAGCCATGCAAAATGCACAAAAAGCACTTGATATAGCCGGCATCTCAACGCTGACCTATGGCAAAGATGCATATAAGGCCCTTTACAACAGTGAAATATCCAATTCTGAAAGCATGTTCGCCCTAGCCATTACTGCCAGCCAGAACTGGTCGGCCAATTCTTGCGGTACGTTGTGGAGCAGTTACAACTATAGTCCCAGCCCCAAACTTCAGGCACTATATAGTGAGAACGATTGCCGTACCAGTGTATTTATGTGGGACGCACAATCCACTCCTGAAGTTCCAATATTCAAAGGTGGCAAATATTCGCATTTTTCATCAGGAAATCCTGCTTATGCCACCAATTATCTCATAAATGCTCCTGAAATGTATCTCATCATTGCTGAGTCTAATCTTAAAAGCTCAAACGGAACACTTGAAAACGCTCAGAATGCACTGTTAACAGTAGCCAAACGTGATGCAGACATTACTTCAACAAATGACTTACCTGCTACCAAGGATGGGCTAATGTCTTTCATCAAAGACGAGCGTGCCCGTGAATTGTTCCAAGAAGGACTGCGTTTATACGACTTGCGCCGTTGGGACGAAATGGCAGAAGTAAATGCAAACCAAGCTCCGAATGTTTCATTTGTATACACCAACTATAAAATCTCCAACCTGTTATTCCCCATTCCTAATGCAGAAATTAATGCAGGATTTGGTGTAGCACAGAATGAGAATTGGGCAGCAACTTTGCCTCAAATGAATTGATTGTAAAAAACAGTTTCCTCATACCATAAGTATGCAGGTTTTCTTATAACTGGTCCCCAATAACTGTAATGGCTATTGGGGACCAGTCAACATAAGAGAAAGATTATTTCATTTGTCTCCTTAACCACTCTTCAAAAAGCTTGTCATATGCACTGTATATTCCCAATTCGTAGGTAATAAAATCTTTATCAAGCAATCCTTTAATTGCCCCTTGAACTGAGCTGGCAGTCAACTTATACGTGTTTAAGAATTTAGAAGAAGTAATTTCTTTAACTTTCCCTTCCTTACAGATAGCCATAAATACCTCTTTCTGCTTGGCCGGTAATTGAAACAACAAAGAAGAATAAGTAAAGCTCAATTGAGACAAGATGTTGTCAATGGCAGTTTCAACCTTGTCTATTGTACAGGTCTCTCCGTCTTGTGTCAAACTATAAAGGGAATTCAATACAAATTGGATGTACCAAGTTATTCCTTCAAAACGCTGATAAACTTTGTGGACTGCATCGGCTTCTATGTATTTACCATTATCGCTGAAATGGCGCTGCGCAAATTCACAATAGACCT
>ENA-UONW01002536-UONW01002536.1-human-gut-metagenome-genome-assembly--contig:-CS52-NODE-2536-length-17707-cov-15.787220_pt1 | contig 17707 bp, 18 predicted proteins | sample MGYA00242463_ERZ724010 | MGnify/ENA metagenome assembly ERZ724010 | reverse complement strand
GGCGGATTGAAGGAGAGGTAAGACACAAAGCAAATGGGAGCCAGGTTCGTAGAACCGTCCTCCTTTTTAGAGCAGATCAGTGTCAGCGGATTGGGGGAGGTCAGAACAGTAGCCTCCATAATGTTCAGTTCTTTCATGTCATTCAGACCTTTCTAAGAAATCTCAGTCGTTGACTGCATGGCCAACCAGTGATATATTTATTATATCTGATAGTATTTTTCGTTCAAGTACGCAAATTATTTGTACTTGGTATCAAAAAATATACTGCAAAAGACGAGGAAATATCCAATTATGACTTATGAAGAATTCAAAGAAAAGGTTGGCAGTGTCATTCTAACTGGCGAGGGAAACTGCCCGGTCACGCCGGTGGTTCAAATGCTGCAGGGCAAATGGAAACTCCAAATTCTCTATGAACTATGCATCAAGTGTCCCATGCGGTTTGGGGAACTGAAAAAGATGCTAAAGCCAATTACAAATACGGCGCTGACAAATACCCTCAAAGAGTTGGAAGCCGATGATTTGATACAACGAATCCAGTACAATGAGATGCCCTTGCGAGTAGAATACTCCCTAACACTGAAAGGGCAAGATTTGTTGCCGATATTTTATGCCATTATGCAGTGGGGAATAAAATATATCCCTTGAATTTCTAAAACAAATGATTTCAAAAAATTACTGGTGTAATTTACCCTTGACAAATCTCGTCACAATGCAAAAAGCTCTTTAGATGAGCGAAGCTGGCTGTAGTCATAACAAAGATCCTTTGCCCGGGCTCGATCATCTGATAGCTCTTTAGCGTCATTCGCGTCATGAAGCATTTGCTCAGCATTTTTTCCTTTTCTGTCATTCTGGCTCACCCTCATCTCCGAAAAGTCCGGATTTGTGGGACTTATCATACCATAACGCAAAAGCGTTTGCTACTGAAATTACCGACAGGGATATCTGCATATTAGCAGAAAAAGTGACCGCGCAGGGAGTGCTGCTCGGCAACCTCAGAAAACGACAAATGAGCCGCTTTGACAAGCGGTCGTCCAGCGTTTCGACAGCACGCAAAGCACGCCGGGGGTAGTGATACCACCCCCACCTCGCATGTTCAGAAAGTACTGCGCACAGAGTGAAAAAACAGCAACATCACCAAGTTGCAAACAGATCACGCAGCCCAGCGGGGCCGCGACGCCTCGGAACAGCGACGCGCATGAGCGCATCGCTGTTCCGAAGGCTCTCTGCGTTCTTCGGGAGTACCCCCGGCCAAGACCCAAAAGCGGCAAAGTACGCCGTTTTACCCCCTGACCACGCAGGGGTTCCAAAACGCGTGAAACAGTCCGAGGGTAGTAATAGCGCCCCTATCCGAGACGCCCCGTGTTTGCACCTGTGAGCCGATGTGTAGACTCCTTCGGGGAAAGGTAGCAACCTTGTCGCAGATAGGGATTTCGGGCCGGTTTCGGGCGAATTTGAGCAAACTTCCGGTGTGCCGAAAAAGGGGCAGGAGAAAGGCATTGGCGCTTTTCTGCGCCAACGCCTATTCACAGCAGCCCGCAGTGCGAGCTGCCGCAAGGGTTTGCGGGTTTTGGAAATTGACGCTTTTTTCGAGGTTCCCAGAACGGTTTGACGCTAAATTTGAGAAAAGTAGCCGCAGAGCCCCGTGTCACAACGGTTTGCGGCGGCGCTTTGATAGAAAATCGGTACGCTTTATACCGTTGTAGTCGGCGGAAGTCTCCGTAGCAGCTCAAATCTTGCTACGCCATAAACAAAGATAAGCGGCGGTTGAGAATTGATAACTTTCTGATAATAGTGTGGCTTCCCCATAGCTTTTCTCTGCCTTTTACGGTATTGTGTACCGTTACAAAGGAGGTCGATTTTATGCCAAAACGACGAGCAAACGGAGAAGGCAATATCAGAAAGCGGAAAGACGGACGCTGGGAGGGTCGCTACACAGTCGGTCACGATCCGGAAACTGGCAAGGCCATCATCAAAAATGTCCTCGGCAAAACACAGGCAGAAGTCAAGGAAAAGCTGAAGAAAGCCATCGAGGAAAATGTGGGCATCGACTATGGGCGGGCCAAAACCTACACCGTAGGAACATGGCTGGAGGTCTGGATGGAGAACTACGCAAAAATCAAGCTGCGCCCATCGACCTTCAAAACCTCACAAGGCTTTCTGAAAAACCACATCAAGCCGCAGATCGGCAGCATCCCGCTGGCAGACTTGACCTCTCTGGACTTGCAGCGGTTCTACAAGCACCTGCTGGACGGCGGTCGGGTTGACCACATCGAAGCGAAAAAGAAGCCAAAAGGACTGGCACCGAAAACCGTCCGCAACATCCACCAGATGATCGGTTCGGCGTACAATCTCGCCATGGAGCAGAAGTTGGTGAGCAAGAATCCCGCGCAGGGCTGCGCCCTGCCAAAAGTCGAACACAAGGAGATGAAAACCCTGACCGCCGACCAACTCAGCGCCTTCTTCCAGGAAGCCAGGGACAGCGGCGTGTACGAACTCTACTACCTCGACCTCGCCACGGGCCTACGGCGGGGCGAACTACTGGGACTGAAGTGGACGGATGTGGACTTCGACCATGGCGTACTGAAAATCCAACGGGCCATCTCGCGGCAAAACGGCAAGGTGGTCGAGGCTCCGCTGAAAACGAAAAACGCCTACCGCACACTGCCCCTGTCGGCAGACGCGATAAGCGTTCTGAAAATACAGAAATGCAAGGTGGGTAACAGCGAATGGGTATTCCCATCGCCAAGCGGAGGCCCCATGTCGCCGGACAGCGTCCTGCATATGCTCCAGCGGGTGCTGAAACGGGCGGAACTGCCACGGATACGCTTTCATGACCTGCGTCACACCTTCGCCACCATGGCGCTGCAAAACGGCGTGGATGTAAAAACCGTGTCCTCGATGCTCGGTCATTACTCCGCGGGCTTCACGCTGGACACCTATGCCCACGTCACCACCGACGCACAGCTCAAGGCGGCGCAAACCATGGGGAGCATCCTCTCCCGTGCGGTATAGACCTTTCCGCTACCCGCTCCCGTTGGGGTCAGCGTTTGGGTCAGAAAAAAGCAGCGGGAGAAAACAACAACTTATGCAAACAAAAAGACCCGAAGCCTTACGGTTTCGGGTCTTTTTGGCACGCCGTGAGGGATTCGAACCCCCGGCCTTCTGGTCCGTAGCCAGACGCTCTATCCAGCTGAGCTAACGGCGCATACTTAACTTCTGGCGACTTGAATATAATACCACGTCCTAATATAAAATGCAAGCTTTTTTTGAAAAAAACTTCTTGTTTTTTTTCAGAGCATTTCTCGCTTGTCATAGAGCCAAGTTTGTGCTATTGTAGAAGAAAATGATATGCGATTTTCCGCGGCATTTCGACAGATGCCCCGGGTGTAACGGAGGATGCTATGAGCGCAAATTTCAGAACGCGGATGTTCGGCGGCTTTGACCGAGAGGATGTGGTCGCCTACATTGGGAAGATCACCAAGGAAAATCAGGCCCAAGTGGAGGAGCTGACCAGCGCCGCCGATGAGCTGCGCCGGCAGAACGACGGCCTCATCCGGCAGCTTGCCGTCCTGCGCCAACAGGTGAAGAGCTGTGAGGATTCCCACCGGGAAAACGAGGTGCTCACCCAGCAGGTACAGCGCCTGGAGGAAGAAAACCGGGCTGCGCAGGAAGCACTGCGCCAAACCCAGGCACGGTGCGACGAGCTGCAGGTCCAGGCAGATGAATACGCTAAGATCCGGGACCACATCGCAGATATCGAGATCAGCGCCCACCGCCGGACAGAGGAATTCCGGGCCCAGACCATCCAGCGCATCCACGAGCTGGTGGCCCAGCAGCGTGCCTGGTGCAGCGAGAACAGCGTCCGCTATGAGGAGCTGCTGCAAAGCTTCGGCGAAAAGCTCCAGGCCGCCCGGGATGTGCTCCGGGAAACGGATCTCTCCGGATTTGAGGAGATGCTCTGCAGCCTGGACCGGCTGGATGAGGAACTGGACAAGTAATTATTTGACACTAAAAACCGGATGCCTGTATCTGCAGGCATCCGGTCAGCGTGTCGAAAAAGTCTTTTCGCCCCGCTGCCTGAGTTTTTGAAACTTTGAAAAAGTTTCAAAAACTACTGATTTCAATGGTGAGGGACACCCTTCTTGGGTTTCCCTCACACTCCCTTCCTTACTGTTATCGCATATCTTGCCACTTTATCGACAGCCTCACCGGATGCCCGCGTCTGCGGGCATCCGGCTTTCTATTGATTGAATGGTTTACATGGGACGAATCCACCCCATAGGCACTCTCCCGCTCACCGGATCGCCGTAACCTTGTATCCGGCGTCCTTCACAGCCTTGCGCAGCATATCGTCCGTGACCTCCGGACCCGCTGTAACGGCGGCGGTCTTTTTCTCCAGGTCCACATGGGTGCTGACCCCGGGCAGGGCGTTCAGCGCGCTCTCCACATGGGCGGCACAGTGGGCACACATCATGCCCTCAATGGTCAAAGTTCTGTTCATACCGGTTTCCTCCTGTTTTTCAGTTTGATTTACCTTTGTTGTTTTTTCCTCTGTTACCGGGCAGACCGGCCCCTTCCACAGGCGCAGGCGCAGGGCATTGGTCACCACACACACGGAGCTGAGACTCATGGCCGCGGCAGCGATCATGGGGTTTAGGGTAAGGCCCAAGGCCGGATACAGTATGCCCGCCGCCACGGGGATGCCGATGGCATTGTAGATAAACGCCCAGAACAGGTTCTCCCGTATGTTGCGGATAACGGCCCGGGACAGCTCCGTTGCGGTGACGATATCCCACAGGGAGCTGCGCATAAGTACCACATCCGCCGACTCAATGGCAATATCCGTGCCTGCACCGATAGCCAAGCCCACATCCGCTCGTGCCAGGGCCGGGGCATCATTGATGCCGTCACCCACCATGACAGTACAGCGGCCCTCCTTTTGGAGCTTTTCGACACATGCAGCTTTATCCGTGGGCAGCACCTGGGCAATCACCCGGGAAACGCCCACCTGCCTGGCAATGGCCTGGGCAGTGGTCTCGTTGTCACCGGTGAGCAGCACTACCTCCCGTCCCGTCTCCCGGAGGGTCTTTATGGCGGCGGCGCTGTCAGGCTTCACAACATCCGCCACGGCGATAAGACCCAAAAGCCGGCTTTCACGGGCGAAATACAGAGCTGTTTTCCCCTGCCGGGCCAAGGTCTGGGCCGTATCGGAAATCGAACTGGTGTCTATGCCGCAGCGGGTCATGTAGTCCAAATTTCCGGCATAGATGGCGGAGCCGTCCAGGTTAGCGCAGATGCCGCCGGGAACAGCTGTGAAATCTGTTACCGGGGATAGCGCCAGCTCCCGCTCCTCAGCGGCCTGGCCAATGGCCACAGACAGAGGATGCTCCGAGGGCTTTTCCACCGAGGCAGCCACCTGCAGCAGCTCCTCCTCAGTGATACCGATAGAGATACTGTCTGTGACCCGGGGCCTGCCCTCTGTAACAGTGCCGGTCTTGTCCAGCACCACGGTTTGGGCCTTGCCAAGCATTTCCAGGCTCTCGGCGGATTTAATGAGGATGCCGCTTTGAGCGGCCTTGCCCGTGCCCACCATAATGGCCACTGGTGTCGCCAGGCCCAATGCGCAGGGGCAGGAAATTACCAGCACCGCGATACCAATGGACAGGCAAAAGCGGATGCCCTGGCCCCCCGCAAAGTGCCACAGCAGCGCCGCCGCCAAAGCAATACCGATGACCACCGGCACAAACACGGCGCTGATGCGGTCCGCCAGCCGGGAGATGGGCGCCTTGGAGGAAGCCGCCTCCTCCATGAGCCGCACGATCTGAGAAAGGGTGGTATCGCTGCCTACCCGCCGAGCCTCCAGCTCCAGATAGCCGGAGAGCACCACCGTTGCCGATGACACAGTGGCCCCCTCCCCTTTTTCCACCGGCAAGCTCTCTCCGGTGAGGGCAGATTCATCCACCGAGGCGGCTCCGGCAGTCACTACGCCATCCACGGGGATCTTACCTCCCTGACGGACGATGACGGTGTCCCCCATCACGATCTCCTCCGCCGGAACCGTAACCTCACGGCCGTCCCGGCGCACCAGGGCGCTGTCCGGCGCCAGGCGCAGCAGGGCTGAGATGGCCCCGGTAGTCTTTTTACGGGAGCGCTGCTCCAAATACTTGCCCACGGTGACCAGGGTGAGGATCATGCCCGCCGACTCAAAATACAGGTCCGGCATGCCCTCGATCCGGCCTGCAATGAGCAAGCCCATTTCAATGAGACTATACACCAGACCCGCCGCTGCACCCAAGGCCACCAGAGAATCCATATTGGGGCTGACCCGAAACAGCCTGGAAAATCCCACGGTGAAATAGGCCCGGTTCAGAATCAGAATGGGGATCACCAGTGCCAGCTCCGTCAGCGCCATAATCAGGTGGTTTTCGTGGAACACGCCGGGTACCGGCAGGCCCAACATGTGGCCCATGCTGATATAAAACAGCGGCACCAGACATATGACCGACCACAGGAGCCGGCGGCCCATGCGCCGGACCACCTCGTCCTGCTGCTTATCCGGGGTCATGTCTCTCTCGTCCGCCTCCCGGGCGCCGTAGCCGGCCCGGATCACTGCATCAATGATCTGCTGGGATGTGACCTGGTTTTCATCATAGCTGGCGTTCAGCCGTCCCAGCATTAGGTTCACCGCCGCCGACCGGACTCCCGGCAGCTGCGCCACTGCCCGCTCCACATGAGCTGAGCAGGCCGCGCAGGTCATGCCCGTCACGGCAAATTGTTTCGTCATAGCAAGCCCTCCTCACTTCATGAGCTTCTGCAGCGTGGTCACCAATTCGTCAATGACCTCGTCGTCCCCCCGGCGGATGCCGTCGGCCACGCAGGTGCGGATATGGGTGGCCAGCAGCTCCTTGCTGAAGCTGTTCAGCGCCGCGTTCACCGCTGACACCTGCACCAAAATATCCGTGCAGTAGGCATCCTTCTGCAGCATATCCCGCAGGCCCCGGACCTGCCCCTCAATGCGGCTGAGCCGATTTATCAGGCTCCTCTGCTCCTCCGGAGAGCGGTGCTTGGTTTTCTGATGGCAGCAGCAACAATCCATTTCCATATACCTCCTGGGGGTATTTCTTATTACCCAGTGATTATATACCCCCAAGGGGTATTTGTCAACGTTTATCCTTCGGTTTGAAGACAATTGCCATGAGCACGCCGAAAAACACTGCCGCCGCAACGCCGCCTGCCGTGGCGGTAAGTCCGCCGGTAAATGCGCCCAAAATCCCCTTCTCGGCCACAGCCTTGGCTACCCCCTTAGCCAGACAATAGCCGAAGCCCGTCAGGGGCACCGTGGCTCCGGCTCCGCCCCAATCCACCACATACTGATACACGCCCACCGCCTGGAGCAGCACCCCCGCTACCACATAACCCGTGAGGATCCGGGCTGGGGTGAGCTGCGTCTTGTCGATGAGCAGCTGGCCGATGGCGCACAGCACGCCGCCGCATAAAAATGCCTGTAAATACTGCATGTCAGTTCTCCTTTCCCGCAGCAATGACCACTGCGTGACAGATGCCGGGGATACTCTCTCCCTGGAAGGACGAGGTAGGCGAAAGCAAGGCCCCGGTAGGAGCGAAAACAATTTTTTTCCATCGCCCCGCTCGGATGCCTCCCAGCAGATACCCATTCAGCACCGCAGCCGAGCATCCGCAGCCGGAGGCCCCGGCATGCATATCCTGCCTTTCCCGATCATAGAGCAGCAGCCCGCAATCTGTGTAATTCTCTCCCATATCCAAGCCGTCCTCCCGGAAAAGATCCACCACAATGTCGCGGCCCAGCATCCCCAGATCCCCGGTGATCAGAAGGTCGTAGTCCTTCGGCCCCGTCCCCGTCTCTCGAAAGAGCGCCGAGAGGGTATCGTAAGCTGCCGGGGCCATGGCCGCGCCCATGTTGTTTGCATCCTTGATGCCCATGTCAACAATGCGCCCGCAGGTGACGTGGGTAATATACGGCCCGTCCCCTTGGGCGCCCAGGATGCAGCAGCCGGAGGCCGTAGCGGTCCACTGGGCCGTGGGTGTGCGTTGGTTGCCGTAGAGCACAGGCATCCGGTACTGCCGCTCGGCGGTGCAGAAATGGGAGCTGGTCATAGCGGCCACGATGGAGGCAAAGCCGCCATCAATAAGCAGAGCCGCCAGGGACAGGCTTTCGCCCATGGTGGAACAGGCACCATAGAGGCCGTAAAAGGGGATTTTGAAGTCCCGAAGGCTAAAGGAGGTGCCGATGCACTGATTCAGCAGATCCCCTGCCAGCACATAGTCCAGGTCCTCCGGTATAAGTCCCCCCTTCTCCATGGCCCGCCGTAGGGCGAACTGCTGCATGGCGGATTCCCCCTTCTCCCAGCTTTTCTGCCCGAAGTAGGCGTCCTGATTCAGCTCATCGAAGTAGCCGGCCAGCGGGCCCTGGGCCTCCTGTTTACCGCCGATGTTGGCGTAGGACAGGACACTCACCGGGCTCCCCAGCCGCACGGTCTGCCGCCCCAAGCGTTTTGATGTCATAGCTTCCATCCCCTCGCATAAAGATATCCCTATTGTGCCACCTTTTTCCCGGAATATGAAAAGAATACCGGATTTTTCATAGAAAATCCGGTATTCTTTTCACATTTTGGATTCCATCACCGCCAGCACGCCGGTCGCTACGCTAATCTCTGCGTCCCCCTGCCACTGGTTGCTCACACCGATAGGAAAGCTGTTCTCCACAGTGACATTCTCCAGCTCATATTTGGTCCCGTGGATGCTCACCCCGGTGCACCGGTCCGACAGGGCCAGCACCGAAAGGGACCAGCCTTCCCGCTCCGGCACGGTGATGCACCCACCGGTAAAGACCCGTATCTCCGTCTCCCGATCGATGATCCGCACCCACACCCCGTGCTTTACGGCAAAGGCTGCCGCCTGCAGGTTTCCCAGCAGGTGGTCAAGCCGCCCTCCCATAGCGCAGTAAAGCCATATTTCCCCGCAGCCGACAGTAACTGCGTGGCGAATGGCCGCCATGGTGTCGGTATCGTCCTTTTCCACCGGCAGGTCAAGCCTTGGTACATCCCTGGGCAGCGGCCCCGTGTAGGAGTCAAAATCCCCTACCAGCAGATCCGGCCGCAGCCCGGCCTCGTGCAGGTACTCGTAGCCCCGGTCACAGGCGATGATATAACCGCACTTTTCAATGTCCGCCAAGGGTGAAAACCGCCCGCCGGACACAATGGCCCAAGGTTTTTTCATAGTACATCCCTCCCTGTCAAAAGCTGCCGATGGGAATGGATCCGTCGTCCCTTCCCTTTTCCACGCTGCGAATCTGCAGCCAGTAGGTGCTGCCGTTTTCCATCTGCACCTGCACCCGGTCCCCGGCCCTGTGGCCCAGCACCGCCCGGCCCACAGGGGATTCCTTGCTGATGAGCCCCTTCAGGGCGTCCTGCCGCAGGGTGGTCACCAGGGTGATTTTTCGGCTTTTCCCGGTGTTTTCCATGTAAATCTCCACCGTGTCATATAGGCCCGCTGTGTCTGCTTCGGACCGCTCCTCAATGACCTTCGCGGTCTTGATCATCCGCTGCAGATAGCGGATGCGGCTATCATTCCGGTTTTTCTCCTGCTTGGCACATTTGTATTCAAAGTTCTCGCTGAGGTCGCCAAAGGCCCGGGCGGTCTGCACATCCTCAATAAGCTTTGGCCGCAGCTCCCGCACGCGGTAGTCGATCTCCTCCTGCATTTTCTGAATGTCGCTTCTGGTCAATTCATCGTACACTACGATCCCTCCTTTATAATATCCGCCAGATATTCCAGGGCCCGGGGCAGGTGCTGGAGATTCAGCCCCGAATAGTTCACCACAAGGGTGTGTTGCCGAACTCCCTTTTTATCATGATAATAGTCCGACAGCATGGCGAGCCTTAGCCCCTTTTCCGCCGCCCGGTGCTGCAGGACGTCATCCGGCAGGCTTGTCTGCAGCTCCGCCAGGAAATGCAGCCCCGCGTCCTGGCCGGTGATCTTCACCCGCCCCGCCAAAGGCCCCTGCAAAAATGCCGTTATCACCTGGTCACGCTTCTGTCGGTATCGGTTGCGCATCCGGCCCAAATGCCGCTCAAAATATCCCTGCTCCAAAAACTTCGCCAGGGTATACTGCTCAAAGCCCGACACGGTGCAGGCGTAAAACCCCAACTTCTCCCGGTACCGCTCCAGGAGCTTCGGAGGCAGGATCATATAGCTGATACGGATGGACGGCGCAATAGTCTTGGAAAACGTGTTCAGATACACCACCCGCTCATTCTCGTCCGTGGAGTACAGGGACGGGATGGGCCGCCCCACAAAGCGGAACTCGCTGTCGTAGTCGTCCTCCAGAATATACCGCTCCGGCTGCTCCGCCGCCCACCGCAGCAGCTCCTGCCTCCGGCCGATGGGCATCACCGTGCCGGTGGGATAGTGGTGAGTAGGTGAAATATGCACCACCTGAGCCAAGTGCCGGCGCAGCTGAGCGGCAGAAAGCCCCGCCTCGTCGATGCCGACGTACTGTACCTGCACCTGATTGCTCTCATAAATAGCGGCAATCTTGCTGTAGCCGGGATCCTCCACAGCGTAGCACTTGTCCCGCCCCAAAAGCTGGATCAGCAGATGATACAGCAGCTCCGTCCCGGCGCCCACAATGATCTGCTCCGGATCCACCTGCATCCCCCGAAACTGCTGCAGATATCCTGCAATGGCCCGCCGCAGCTCCGCGGCCCCGTTGTAGGGCGCCGCCCGCAGCAGCTGCTTGTCCTGCTCCAGGAGGGTCTGGCGCATAAGCCTGGCCCAAACGGTGAAGGGGAAGTACGCCGGATCCATGGTCCCGGAGGCGAAATCCAAAAACCACCCCTGCTCCCTTTCCCGGCCTGCCTGCGCAGGCCGCGCCGTCTGCCGGCTCTCCGGCGGGCGCTCCACCTCCGACACAAAGTAGCCGCAGCGCTGCCGTGCGTGGATATACCCCTCCGCCTGCAGCTGCTCGTAGGCGTTTTTCACCGTAATGGTGCTCACCTCCAGGTGCTGGGCCAGGGTCCGCTTTGAGGGAAGCCTCTCCCCGGAGTGCAGCCGCCCGGAGAGAATATCCTCCCGGATAAAGCGATATAGCTGCTCGTATAGGCTCTCCCTTTTCTGCTTTTCCAGTGTATAGGTCAGCATGTCGCCCTCCATCTGGTATTATCGAATAATATCGCTATGGGTATTTTAATATATCCAGTTCCCACTATAATACAGACAGAACAAAAAAGCAAGAGGTGACCTGTATGAAAGATCTTCGCATCCGTAAATTAGTCTATGCCGCGCTGATGGCGGCGCTGACCTATGTGGCCACGATGGTCATTCAAATTCCGTCCCCCATGCAGGGGTATGTGAATTTGGGTGACTGCTGCGTGCTGCTGTCCGGCTGGCTGCTGGGCCCCTGGTGGGGCGGTGCTGCCGCCGGCATCGGCTCCATGCTCACGGACCTGCTCAACGGCTATGCCCATTACGCCCCCGGCACCTTCGTCATCAAGGGCTGCATGGCCATTGCCGCAGCGCTTCTGGCCAAGGCCATGGGCCGCAAGGCAGGCGGCTATGTGGTCAGCGGCATTGTTGCCGAGGTGATTATGGTCGCTGGCTACTTTGGCTATGCCGCCCTGCTTCTGGGTAAGGGCATCGGCGCCGCTGCCAGCATCCCCGGCAACCTGGTGCAGGCCGTTATGGGCCTGGCCATCGGTCTGATCCTTTTCTTCCTGCTCAAGCGCAGCAAGGCACTGGACAAACTGGGCCTGCAGTGATACACTAAGGGCAGTGGTTTTTCCCCACAGGAAAGGATGAGATTCTATGGCTGGAACCGTGCATGAATTGGAGCAGAAGGATCTGTTTTGGCAGGTACAGAGTGAGGCGGCCAAGGCTGCCCAGCAGCTGGTGGACCAGGCGCACCTGCACCAGGGGCAGATCGTTGTGGTGGGCTGCAGCACCAGTGAGGTGGTGGGCAAGCGTGTGGGCAGCTGGTCCACGCCGGAGATCGCCCAGGCCATTTTTAATGGCCTGAACAGTGTCTTTGCCCCCCAGGGCATCTACATCGCCGCCCAGTGCTGCGAGCATCTGAACCGGGCGCTGATCGTGGAGCATGAGGCCGTGCCGGGCGCGGAGATCGTGAACGTGAAGCCCCAGCCCAAGGCCGGCAGCTCCTTCGCCACTGCCGCCTATAACAGCTTCCGCCACCCCGTGGCGCTGGAGGAGATCAAGGCCGACGCGGGCCTGGACATCGGCGGCACCCTTATCGGCATGCACCTGAAGAAGGTGGCTGTCCCCGTGCGGCTGGATCAGAGCCATATCGGCAGCGCCATCGTCCTGGCCGCCCGGGTCCGCCCCAAGTTCATCGGCGGCGAGCGCGCCATTTATGACGAGAGCCTCAAGGACGGGTATCCGGATTTTGAGTGAGGGATCTTGCATTTTAATAGGAAACCGACCGGCCCTGTGGCCGGTCGGTTTTTTTGGGAGAACGGGGGATGCGGATTACCACGGGCGCTTTGCGCCCTCGCAATGACACGGTTTTTTACATAGGGTGCGGTGCAGGTGGCAGGCAGGCTGGGGCGTCCGCCCTTACGCACTGTTTACCGATAGAATTCGTAGGGGGCGGCGTCCTCGCCGCCCCGCTGACAGGCGGGCTATATAGTACACCCCCGGGACTGCTGCGCAGTCCCGGGGGTACTGTTTTTATCATTTGCTCAGTGGTATTTGCTGGTGCGGCAGCCATTCATCCCCGACCAATATACACAGCATGTATCACACATACCCGCTAAACAATTGGGATTAGCGGGCCTTCCGCAGCCGTTGGCGCATTTTTTGCTGCAAGCGGTCATGCAGAAAATCATAGCGACAGCGATCAAAAGCACCGCAAATTTCTTAACCTTCATACTCTTTCTCCTTTTTCTGTTTCTTAATTCAAAAATGGCTATACGCATAAATGAATATCATTGTCATAAGCACGACAGATTTCCCCTGCGGCAGCAAGCCGTTAGCATACTTTTTTATCTTTCATACCATGCAATGCTCCGCACTCTAACATCACTATAGCCTGTTATCGGATCATAGAAACGGAAATAAACCTCTACATCTTTCAGATTATCATAATCAAAATCGTACCCGCTCTTACTGCGCCACAAGCTTCCCACCGGTTCCTCTATATAGTAGCCTCTCATTTCACCATATTCTTCAATTTCTTCAATATGGCATTTCACCGTTCCGCTCAGCCTATCTACCCGCTCCCCCTTCAAGTTTTTAACACAATACATCTCACAGTTATACTGATACTGTTTTGACTCAGGCGGGGTATAGCTGTATGTCGCCGTAACCGTCATCGCACTCAGATCCAGGTCAGAGAGCGTCACTGTGTAACCACTTCCGTCATCGTATGTTCCTGTATACGTCTTTCCATCCAGCAATTTCTCCAAGTTCCATTGTACATCCACGACCTCATAATCGCCGGATCCGTAAGCACTCCAAGTGTCATTTTCCTTGTAATACTGATAGGTCTGCGTCCTTTTAACGGTGGCCGCCCCGTACTTGCCGCTATAAACCAGGGTCAGCTCCACCGTGTCCTGGTGCTGCTCCCGGTCAGGGGTATGCTTTGCCTCCCAGGTATAGGTAGCCTCATCCGCGCTATAGCCTATGGAATCCGTCGTCTCGGCCGCCATCTCCTCCACCACGGAATCCGGGACCTCCGACTTTCCCGCAAACGGATTTTTTATGTCTATATGCAATTCATCTTTAAAGAAAAAAAATCCCACCACCATCAGCAACACCACAAAAACTATGGCTCCACCATGCTTCTTCATACGCTCTCCTCTCTATTCAACAGAATTGAAATGTATACAATTTAAAACGATCTTTTTCTACATTTAATCGCACTTTTTCTCCTTGTAAAATCAATATTTTCCAGTATACTTATATTATGAAAGGTATACCCTTGCGATTTGCAAAGGTATACCTTTCCAAATTTTCCACACTTTTTTTAAAGCCCCTTTTCAAATTTCACCGCCTTGCCGTAGAAGGTCCCTGTCGGCATGCCGCAGGCCTCCGCCGCCTGGCGGAGGGTCAGCTCCTTGTTCCGCCAGCGGCGGTGGACCTCATAGAAATTCTCCGGCAGCGGCAGCGGCGGGCGGCCGAACTTCACCCCCCGGGCCTTGGCCGCCGCGATGCCCTCCTGCTGTCGGCGGCGGATGTTTTCCCGCTCTGATTGGGCCACAAAGGACAGGATCTGCAGCACCAGATCGGCTATAAATGTGCCCATGAGGTCTTTTCCCTGCCTGGTGTCCAGCAGCGGCATGTCCAGCACGCAGATGTCCACCCCTTTTTCCTTGGTCAGCAGCCGCCATTGCTGCTGGATCTCCCTGTAGTCCCGCCCCAGCCGGTCAATGCTCAGCACATAGAGCAGGTCGCCCGGCTTTAATGCCTTCACCAGCCGCTTGTACTGAGGCCGGTGAAAGTCCTTTCCCGATTGCTTGTCCAAATAGATGTGCCGCATCGCCACGCCCTTGCCCCGCAGTGCGATCAGCTGCCTGTCCTCGTTCTGGTCCACACTGGACACGCGGATATACCCATATACGTCCATAAGCCCTCCTTTTCCTGCAAAAGAGGCCGCACCGCCCCCCTGCTCATGTGGTTCGATCTTACACCTATGGACGCAGGCAAAAAAAGAGTTGCCCCTTCCGGGGCAACCGGACACAAAAAAGCCGCCTCCCGGCGGCTTTTTTATTGTATTTTCACGGTGCAATGGGGAATATCAGCTTCAGCACGCCGAACACCACCAGGCATATACCCGCAGCAATAAGGGCGCGGAAGCAAACCTTTCTATTTTTTTGCGCCAGCTTCTCGTCCTCCTCGTTCTGCCAGCGCACATAAAACCACGCCGCAAACAGCAGGCTGACAAGGGGTCCGAAAATCAGACCGATCATCGCGACAAATCCCATCGTGAATTCCTCCTCCGTTTTTCTGTAGTATACCGAAAAAGATCCCCTCCGTCAAGGTACATTCCCACCCTGCCGGGAAGCGCTCCCCCTTTGCTTTGGCAGGATTTCACAAGCGGCTATACCTCTTACGCTCTTATTTTGCATATACATTCTAAATTTGTATTTTTTGTAAATATTTATTCATTATATACTTGACATTAGTGAATATTTATGTATAGTCAAGTCATCACATAAAACCGTGCGTTCCTCAGCGCCATGGAGGTTCAGCACAGGAAGGGAGAACAAAAATGAAAACAATGAAGAAGCTTTGGATCCTTATGGCAGCACTGACCGCCACATTATTGCTCTGCGTGATCAGCGCATCGGCCTGCACCATGGTCTATGTGGGCTCTGACCTGACAGCCGACGGTTCTTCCTTCATGGCGCGAAGTGAGGACTATAGCAACGGCTACAACAAGATTGCCCATGTTAACCAGCACGGCAAATATGCCGCCGGCAGCGTATACGAGGGCTGCTACGGCTTCATCCACACCTTCACCCATGACAGCTACGCCTACACTGCTACCTCCGATGACAACACCTCCGGTGTGTGCCCTGATTGCGGCCAGACCCATCCCCACACCCCTATGGAGGAGGTCGGCTCCAATGAAAAGGGTGTCTCCGTCTCCGCCATGGTCACTCTCAGCCCCAATGGCACCGTGGTAAATGCCGATCCCATGGAGGACCTTGGCATCTGTGAAAGTGATATGGCTACCATCCTCCTCAGCGAGGCCTCCAGCGCCAAGGAAGGCGTGGAGCTACTGCTGAACATCTTCGACACGGTTGGTGCCGGCGAGCCCTCCGGTGTGCTTATCGGCGACCAAAATGAGATCTGGTATGTAGAGAACTTCACCGGCCACACCTATACCGCCGTGAAGCTGAGCTCCGATATGATCACCATGAACCCCAATATGGGCGCCATCGGCCTGGTGGATCTGGATGACACGGACAACGTCCTCTCCTCCGCCAACCTCATTGAGGTGGCCAAGCAGGCCGGCACCTATGAGGGCAGCGAGACTGAGAATACCATCGATGTTTATAAATCCTACTGCGCATATGCAAACGGGAGCCCCAATACCCGGCTGGTAAACGGCCTGAACTATTTCCTGGCCTCTGATACCCTGTCCGCTTCCACCATCGCCCCCGAGGACTTCACCATCTCCAACGTGAAGAACGGCAAGGTTGTTTCCCTGTATACGAACATTCAGAACAAGCTGGGTAAGATCAGCATTCATGATATGGTGGACTACTATAAGGTGGATGACATCGCCAACATCGGCAACCTGGAGTGGCACATTTTCCAGATCCAATCCGCCGATGCTCCGGAGACCGGCACCATCGAGTGGTTAGCTATGGAGCACGGCCAGTACTCCGTGGCCATCCCCTACTTCCCCTCTCTGACCACCGACATGTACGATGGCTATAAGTTTGGTGGTGAGGAAGCTACTACCACCGATACAGCCCCGGCCGATCCCTATGGCACCTATGCGTTCTCCAGCTACTGGGGCAGTGGATACGTCGTCCTTCCCGAGGGCTGGGAAAACGGCTACTACTGGACCGTGGATGCCCTGTCCAACTATGCGCTGTCCGATCAGTGCTCTGCGGAGGACAATGCCCTGATCCACAGCGAGCTGGCCAAGATGCAGCAGCTCTGCTACGACAAGGCCGCCGAGATGAAGGCCGCTTTGGCCGAAATGAGCGGTGACGAGGCGAAGGCATACGCCACCGGGCAGAGCGCCGCCCTGGCCCAGCAGGCGCACACCCTGACCCTGGAGCTCTACAAGCATGTTGTGTCCCACGAGCACACCTATGGCGAGTGGGAGACGACCACGGCTCCCACCTGCAAGGACGAAGGCGTTGCCACGCAGACCTGTAAGTTCTGCGATGCGACTCAGACCAAGAGCCTGCCCAAGTCCGACGGCCACAGCTGGGATGACGGTGTTGTGACCAAGACCGCCACTACCGAAGCGGACGGCGTCAAGACCTACACCTGCACCGTGTGTCAGGCAACCAAGACGGAAGCTATCCCCGCCCTTGCGTCTGATGCCGGCAGTGATGCTCCCGCATCGGAGCCTAATCCCGCCACCGGTGACAGCGCAAACCTTATGCTGCTGGGTGCTGTAATGCTCCTGTCCGTAACCGGCACCGTATTTGTGGTGAAAAAGAAAATTTTGGTGAAGTGAGATAGTCCCTGTAAGAGAATGACACCCCGGGTCCTCCATGGAGGGCTCGGGGTGTTTTTGTTATGGGAGCGACGGAATAAGAGCACTCCGCCCTACGCAATTTCGAATATTGGATAAAGACAGATGGGCAGAGGAGTCCGCCCCTACACAATTGCAAAGAGTTTTTCGCAGTGGGCGGGGTACCCCCTACGGAGAGGTAGAGGGTGCCCCGCTAAAAGGCCGCACAGAGTTTGCCGCCCGCAGGCGGCAAAAAAATCAAATCATTTTTCACCGCAACATGTGCGCGGGAAAACATTCCTCTCATGCGAGAATTAGTGGAATTTTGCCGCTTGCGACAAAATTATGCGCACGGCAGACTTGGGGCCTTTTGGCAGAAAAACGGAGATTATTCGCCAGAGACGATGAAAGGGCTGTCCCAAAATGGGACAGCCCTTTTTGAATTGGTAAACAGAGCCTTACTTAGCGGCCTTCTGGGCCTTGATGGACTCAATCAGCTCGGGAACGACCTTG
>ENA-UONW01002535-UONW01002535.1-human-gut-metagenome-genome-assembly--contig:-CS52-NODE-2535-length-17710-cov-79.961880_pt1 | contig 17710 bp, 28 predicted proteins | sample MGYA00242463_ERZ724010 | MGnify/ENA metagenome assembly ERZ724010 | reverse complement strand
ACTTTGACGGAGCTTTCACTTGGATCAAGGAAAACGTATCAATGCCATTTGACTTCGACGGAGAACAGCAATTTATATCAGACTTGAAACAACTAGTTAAAATTAACGCTTTGAAGTTTGGTAAAATATATGAAGGAGTATTAAATTGACAACATTAAGAGAACTACACAAAAAACTTAAAATCAAACAAACGCTTGACAACTACGTACGAAACACAAATAAAAAATATAAGCATAATCTTGTAGCTGATGAAATTCTTGGCGAGGGTTTAGCTAAACTGATTGAGCTTAACACTCAAGGTAAACTTGGACGACATGCACAGCAAATTGCTTACATCAATCATAACTTGAGCTTACAGCGACAAAAGGAACAACTGGAACAAGCTAACGAACGACTTGCTAAACGTGCTGAAAAGGCCCAAAAATTGCTTGACACGGAACTTTTGAAAAATAGCTACATCGAAACACTTGAAATGTTTAGTAAATTCAATTCAGCAAAACAATATACTATGTGGGACGACCTAGAAACTCCAACTAAAGTGATTGAGTTCATGGAAAAAAACGGTGTGAAGCAAGGTAAATGGCTACGTCCTGAAGGAGTCGACGCTTGGTTCAAAGAACGAATCATCTGGTTCAAGAATAAATTGAAAGAAAAATAATATTAAGATTGAAACTTTAGGCTTGACGGCTTAGAGTTTTTTTGATATACTTAGTACATCGAGTTAAGGAAAAAGGAGAAACACAAATGGATATTGTAAACAAAACGGTTGAAAAACTCCAAGAAGAACTAGAGAGTTGTATTCAAGCATTGATTGAAGCGAGCGCAGCAGCAAATATCACTCAAGACATTGTTGTTGGAAACATTGTAGACAGAAAGCTTGCGGACCTAGCTAAAACCAATAAACTTGCAGTTGATTATATCGAAAAAGTGACTGGAAAGGATATTGATATTGTACTGGCCGAGAATGTAGCACTTGAAGAGGAAGAGTAATGAACATTGAATCAATAATTGGCAAAGTTATTATAATAGCACTAGTCGGAATTGGACTATATACTTTTTTTGCATTAGTTGACCTGATTAAAACGAAAGGAAGTAAATAGATGAGTAAATACTTTAATGACAAAAGATATTGCTACTGCTTCGATATACCAACGAGTAATGGCTTAGGAGTTTGCAAAGGTTGTAGAGGATATACAAACATCTGTTATAGTTGCAGTCGCTGTTTACATTGCTGGTTTACATCACAGGTTGAACTGTTTACCGAATATAATGAACCTAAGTTGCTGGAACTTATAGAAAAATGGAATAAATTTTACCAAATCAGAAAGACAATAAATAATGCTTAGTTTAGACGAGAAGAAAATCAGAAAAGGTAGACCAATCGGACTACCGTATCAAGGAAGCAAGAAAAAGATAAGCAAGAAGATAATTGAAATTATCAAACAGAACTTTGGCACAGACAAGCCGATATACGACATCTTCGGAGGTGGCGGAGCAATTACAGCCGAATGTATTTTAAATGGCTTAGAAGTGCATTATAACGACTTAGACAAGGATATAACCAACGCTTTTGAACGAGTTATCTCACAAGACCGTGAGTGGATAAAAACGCTAATTGTTTCACGTGATGAGTTCTTCAAGATTAAGGAGAAAGAAAACAAGACAACAGACGACTTTTTGAAGTTATTGGTCAACTCTTTTGGGTATGATAAGAGATCATACTTATATTCTAAAGAAATTTCAGACTTAAAATATAATCTAGTTAAAGAAATAATTGAAAAGCATAACGTTTTTAGCGGTTATAAACAGACAGAAACATATAAGAGATCGATTGAAAAGTACAAACGACTTGAACAACTTCAACAACTTCAACAACTTGAACGACTTCAACAATTAAATAAAATAAAAGTTACAAACAAAAGTTATCATACTTTTAGTGATGTTTCTGGAGCTATTCTATATCTTGACCCTCCTTATGAAGGAAGTAACCAAAAAAGTTATATCAATTCATTCGATAGTCAAGAGTTTTACGACTGGGCATTTGAAATGGCTAAAACTAACATCGTGATAATTTCAAGTTATTCAATTTCAGACGAACGTTTTAAAGCTGTTTATTCTTTTGACAAAGTACGTAGCACTTTACAAATTGGAACAAGTAACAAAGAGAAAAATGAAAAGCTGTTTATGGTTAAGAATAGTTAACTCTTGACAAAGTGAAAGCAATTTGATAGAATATAATTATAAATAGAGGAGAACAAAATGAAAGATACAGTAAAAACTTTAATGATGATTGTAGGTGTCGGCTTTACACTTATCGCTATCACTTGGATAGGTATGCTTGCGACGTTGCTTATTGCATGGATTGGAGGTAACATCTAATGAATTATGGTACAAATAAGCACTATGCCAATGAATACGGTGTGGAACTTAACGAATACTTGAAACACAATTTTAACTACGAAGAGCTTGTAGGGTGGTATACAATGCAGGTATTAAAGTATCTAGTAAGAGCTGGCAAGAAAGAGGGTGAAAGCTACGATAAGGACCGTAACAAGGCTTTAGACTATGCAGGAGAACTTGCTAACTTAAGTAACGAGAATGAGCTTACAGAGTATACTACTGACGATATTATGGGCTTTATACAAGAACTTGCTGATGATTTTGAACGCTGGGAAGGAATAAAATAATATCATAAAGAGTTTATGCTTGACAGTATGAACTTTTTTTGTTATTATAGTCTTATAGAAATAAAGGAGACGCAAATGGAAAAATACAACGTTAAATTAATGAACAACAAAAAAGGATATTTGAATTCTTTCAAAAATGAGCTAGGGGAAAAATTTCTCTTCCTAGGGTTCAAAGAAGAAAGAAATAACTTTAAATCAGAGTTCACTAAAGAAGAAATTAAAGCGATTGATGAAAGATATTTAGAATTTATTGAAGAGATCTAAAGTTAATTCTTGACAAACATAAGATAATTTGATACTATTGTCTTATAGAAAGGTGGTTAAATAATGGCAATGCGAAAAGATAGGGAAATAGTAGCTTATAACCCTATTACAGAAGAAGAACTACACTTTAGCTGTAAAGCTCAATGTGCTAAGTATTTCGGCCTTAAAGCTAATACAGTTGTCAAGTGGTTTGATATTGGTAGACCTATAATTGAACTGCTAAGAGAGCAAGATAATAAGCAGGTAGCAATTGAAAAGCAAGACAAGCTAAAAGGCTTTGAATTATTTACAATAAATGAATGGAGTGTTTTTGATAATTAATTACGAAGACATGAAAATAGAAAGTTTTGGTGAAAAAACAAATGAAATTATTTAACAGAAAACCTAAGGACAAAATTAAAGTAGCAACAGCATTTACATTAAAAGGATTAACAAAACAAGTAATTCAATTAGAACAAAAAGGGTTTATTAAACAAGGAGAAATCCAAAGTGTTATGTTTGAAGGAACGGTTACATTTTATGAGCAAGCAATGATTAAGAAAGCTAGTGAATAATATGTGTAAAAAACGCAAATACACAAAAATGGGCGCTTTATATTCAATAGTAAATGCCCAGCATAACAAAAAGAAAGCTGGTAAAATACCAGTTAGAGCTTATCACTGTAAGTGGTGCAATTTATATCACTTATCAAGTCAGCAAAGACTAAACATAAAGACAGGAGTAATTGGATAATGAAAGATGAATTTACATACTACACAGTATCTTGGATATTGGAAAAAGAAATTAAATCACGTAAGTTTTATAATAAAAAAGAGGCTTTAAAATGGAATGAATTGCTTCCAGAAGAACAAAGACAAGAAGTTAAAAAGCATACAGAAATAATTGAGGTTATAGCATAATGACAAACGAAGAATTATATGAAAGAATTACTAGCATGCTAAAAGAGCAAGGTGTCGGAATAAGTCAGTTTGAATCAAAAGTTAAAGCTGAAACAGGTAAATATCCTAACTTAAAAATGACTAAATCACGTTTGAGCTTACCGAATACCGTAGCATTCCCTTATCTTACTATGTTTTTCAATGATGATGAAATGCACGAGATTACACTTAAAAAGATTGATAGCGTAGGAGATAACGGAGAAGCGTTTGACTTATTAGATGAGTTATTGTCTAACTTAGAACCAAGTAAAGAGTATCTATATAAGCAACGATTGAAGCGTAGAATGCAAAGAGAGGCAATGAGATAATATTACACAAGTACACACGGAAGATTAATAGTTCAAAATATCCACGGTCAACAGCTCGAAAGATTGCTAATGACTTGAACAAAAAATACCCTTTTAATAATTATCTAGTCAGCTTTGAGTTAGGATCTAAACGGTATATTATTGAAAAATTTGAAATTAGAGGAATGAATAGATGAAGCGTTACTACGTAGAAGAAGATGACAATGGCAAAGAAATTAAGCGAAAACTAACAACTTTTGCTAACGATGATTTAACACAGCTTTCAGATGATGAACTAGAGACATTATATTATGAGTCATCAGCTCAATTTTTAGCTAAAGCAATGCACTTTATGAAGATTGAGAATGAACTGTTTTCAAGAAAGAATGTAATTGTAAGTGATGAAATTCTAATAAATACTGGCAATAATATTATTGAAGCCATTGATCAGGTAAGCAATTGAAACATAGAAAAGAGCACGGCATGAAAAAAGAAGCACAAGACGCACAGTGGTTTATTTTAAAATTAATCGGTAGTCACTTAGAACAAATGGCTGTACATGAATTGAAAATTAATGATGTTAATTCTAAAACTTCAATAGACTTATGGAACTATTATAAGTTGTGGAATGAAGAACTAGAACAATTATACAAACAAAATAGTTCTTATATTAAAAATGGCGAATATGATAAAGTTGAAACGCCAGAACGACAAGAACCACCAAAATTTTAAGAAAAGAGTATGGCATGAAATATGAGATTTGGTATAGCGCAATAGATGGAGATTATTATAAAACAAGCGACACGCTAGAAGAAGCAAATAATGATTTTGCGTTTGTATTAACAATGTATAGGCTTGTTCCTTTATTTGAAATGCGTTTAATTGAAATTGATTCACAGGGCGAATATAAAGTTATTAAGTCATTTAAAAATATGAAAGCAAATAATAAAGACATAGCTATGGCGAAAGCATATTATAATTCACGTACACGTAAAGGAGAAGAATTATCTTTATTTTAACAGACGATACAATTAGAAGTATTGTACTAATTCAGCAAGCTCATAAAATGGCAAATAACAACTTTAATGATATTGTGGCACAATTATATCAACAAGAGTTTAAAACGCAAGAGAAAGCAAAATATGAGCATATAAGGCAAGCTAAGGAGAAAGCACTTGAAGAACAACGAATTAGTGAAGAAAATAAACGAAGAGTTGAAGCTGAAAAACAAGCCGAATCTGACAGAATCTCAAGAGAACACGATAAGACAACTAAACAACCTGACACCGAAAGGACGCAAGAAGTTAGCGATGAAAATGAAAATGAGGGAGGTGTACCAAACACAGCAACTAGTGACACTATTGGAAGTGATTGGTCTAGTGTAAGTCCAGAAATAGCTGCGAATTATATGGCAAGCAAGACAGGAGTAAGTGCTGGGAAATGGCTTGATGTTATTTATAAGGAGTCGAGTGGAAACCCTTATGTTGAAAATCCGATTGGATGTTATGGACTTCTTCAAATTAACCAAAATTCACATGGAAATGTTTCTGGGATGACACCACAAGAATATTTGGACAAAGCAGTAAGTATATATCAAGGTTCAGGCGGTACAGCTTGGGTGACTTGGTAAAAAATAAATTAATTAAAAATAGAAAGTAGGTATATCCTCTTTAAGATATGCTCAATTACAAAAGAAAACCACCAATTAAGGTGGTCTTTTTTTATTTTATAGTTTAGTTGCGTTTGGTCCAAATTCAGCGTCTAGTTCCACTTGTAGCATGGTATCTTTAGGTAAATTAAGTTTACCCCATTTGTTTTGATAGTTTTCTAACATGCGTGTAGATCGTACATAGCGTACTGATACTCCATTAGATACATAGTAGCGTTTTGTGTCTGTACAATAAATAAGATACATTTCGATTTCCTTTTCTTTTTGTTTGCTTTCAGTTTGACCTGTAAGGCGTTTGTTTAGTTCTGCAATAAAATATGAGCGACAACTTTCTAAAGTGCCACCATGGACTTCTACTGACCGTCTAGGGCACGAAGTAGATGATAGTTCTTGATGTAACTTGACTGTATTACGATCAGGAGTTAAGCCCCATTGTTTCATGTACTTAGCTACATCATCTAGTACCGCTTGTTCATTCTTCAAGAACTGATTTAAGTCGCCTTCTGATTGGCATACTTCCCAGCTGGCATAATTTGCATTACCGTATGAGTTAGCACAATGCCATGCCTTGTTAGAGAAGTCAGAAGCCTGCAATCGTCCGTCAGAAGCAATGTAGACATGAGCAAAGCCGTTTGTTGGGTCATGAGTGGGTAGCCAGCCATTATAAAAGCTAGTGTTAGCACCATTTGAGCCTGCGTCATTGTGAATTACAACCCCAGTAGGATTATGCCCACGCACACCAGCATTAGTTATATTCATTCTTTTTTATCCTCCGTTTGTTCTTCTTCCGCTTCAGGAACACTTACACCATTCTTTTTCATAAGTTTAACCAAACCGTCAAACATAGGGCTAATTTTTGCGATTAAGTAAATAAATTGTCCTACGAAGTACAACAATCCTACGTCAATCACTGTTTTAGCGATGCCAGAGGTTGAAGGAGTTTGAGTAAAGTGAAAGACTGCGTATAAAACCCATAGCGAGAAAACTACCGTCAAATCAATTACAAGTCTATGCTTGAAAGGTGGATTCATTGCTTCTCTATCTTTAACCCATGTAGCGAACAAAATCGCCAAAATCAAGATAGTCATTAAGATCATTTTTGTTACCATTATACTTCACTTTCTAATTTATACGTTTCCAAATATAAGCCGCCTCGAATGGTTGCCAGTTATTATGATTAGTGTTATCTCCAACTGTGATTCCGCCGTTTTCTGTATCCATAGCATAAGAATTACTTGGAGCTCCACCAGAAGACCAGTGAAACTTTCCTACCCCACGAGCGACAACAAACTGTCCACTTGAAGGAGTTATTGTGTGTTGTGACAACGGATTTGTTGAACCACCTTGTTTGCCACCGCTAGATAAAGCTGAATCTGATTCATCAACCCCAACTAACCCACGACCTTTAACTCTTGACCAAGTCCCAAATCCAAACAATGCAGCTGGTTCAGTTGGTTGCGAACTAAGGTAATATGCACCAACTGGATAAATTTTTTCTATAATACTGCTTCCTGACGGTTTTGTGACTGCACTTACTCCCATTGCATTTGTTGTAACAACTTCAATACACTTTTTAAGAACTCCGACACCTGTATTGATGTCAACTTGATTTGAGTTATCAGAAGTTTCTACGCTCATCGTCACTGGATTTGTAGCATTAGAAATGTCTATATTTGCATGGACAAAGTTCGTAGTATTTGAATTTAAGGCTACTGCTTCATCATAAAGCTCAAAATATCTTCCACCAACTAATAAACTTGTGTTTTTATAAATTCTATTGAGGGCTGTATTTATAGGCGTTTCCCAATGCCTTAGTGAGAATTGCGAATAGTCTTTTTCAGAAAGTAACATGTACAGTTTTGCGTCAGCATTTGCGGAAACTGGAAATTCTGTACCGTTTGGACTGAAAAACGTGAATTTTTTAATTGTCATTTTTAACCTTTCTTGAAATTATCTTTGCTTTATCTAAAAGCGGGTTATCAGTAATTGAAAGCTCTAATAATCTAAATTTTCTACCGCCATACGGATAACCACCAATTGATACAAATTGACCAACTTCGTACAAGAGCGTAGTTTCGATTCTAAGCGAGTTTTCGCTATTATAATATACTTTACCAGATAAAAGTTCTAAGTGGTCTTTACGTAGCTCTCTGTACCCTGTGAAGCTATCTATTCTATATTTGTCGCCATAAGTAGCAACATACTCATATAACATTTGGTTTATCTCCACTTTCTACAAAGATAAGTCTATCATTGAACTCTGTTTTAACTCTATCTGCTATGTAACCTGAATATAGTTTACCGTCATACCATATATCTACCAAGTCATTGACATATAAAGGCAAAAGCTCATTTTGATTAAAGATTAATCTTGTGACGATTGTAGAGGGCGAAACTTCTGCTTTAATGGTTGAGATATCTGGTGGGTTTCCGTGGTCATCTCTATCATAAAATAATGTTTTTGCTGTTCTTACATCTGGCAAGTCTGTTCCGTCTCCGCCATAAGTACTATAATCAATGACATCTCCATTATTTTTTGCTGTGTACATTTTAGGAGGGTCTGTATAGTCGTCTGTTGCCTTATTTTTAACAAACACAACAGCAAAATTATAAGCCGAACGTTCTGTTATTGTTTCCGTGTCCATTGTCACGCTTTGCTTAATATCTACCCTTGTCGTGATTCTATTTCTATTCCAGCTTCTTGAAGCAAAGTTAATGAATAACAAGTTTCTAGGGTCTGTTTCAGATGAAGCACGTTGAATTGTCGTAGTTGGTTGAAATTGAACCTTTGAAAATATCCTTTTTGCTACGTCATGAGCCGATGAAGTTTCTGCTTTACGGTTGATTGTCGCCTTTCCTGCAAAGATACTTGAATTAAAGAAATAACCATAACTCATTAAATTATTTTTACGAGGGTCAATTAGATAATCAATGATAGCAAAGTTTGTCGTTTTAGTTATTGCGTTCGGAACATCAAGGTTTTCAATCATTGCCCAAAAATAGTTCTTTAATATGGCTTTATTGCTTTCATCTACATCTGTGACAAGGTAAACCATATCTAAGTTCAGCTTTTTATTTTGACCTAGAGCCTCCTCAATTGGAACAACTTCAGGAAAAAGAATTTGAACAATATCGCCAACTTCTACCGAAACGGTCAATGTAGCTGATGAAGTGTAAAGATAGCCCGTTTCCCACAGTTCATAATTAATAACTTGACATCTTGCTTTAGGTATCGGCAACCCTCTTTTTTCTTTTTTACCATTAGGAAGGTTAAAATCAGATATATTATAGTAGTTCGGATTAAAGTTATCATACACATTGGCTTCTAACATTAAACGAAATCCGCCTTTCTTTTAACTTTAAATTCTGCCTTACTTAAATTGATTAGCTCCATTTGACCTTTTTCAATTATACGAGTTCTGTATCGCTCAAAGTCCATTACAGGGAATAAATTTAGAGCAGTTGTCCCCTTCCAACCTTGATAAGTTTCGTCATTTACATCTGTATTTATTAAAATGTAGTCTTGTAATTCTTCCGTCTTGAATACAATTGCAGTATATTCATTTCCAATATCGTCTAAAAATCTAACTCCAGTAGGTGTTTTAGGAAGTTGCGGATATAATATCCCCATAAAACTAAATATTTCGTCTTTTATATCCCAGCGACTTAAACGTTCTATATTTGTTTCTCCATAATAAGTGTAAGAAACTCCTTTGATATACTTATAGTCTCCTGGTGCTGTTCCCCCGTAAATTTTAGACTTACCAGAAATAACTTTACCATTTTGAATTTTCTCAAAAGTTAAATTTTCGTAAGTATACCACTTTGTGATTATATCGAACGTTATCTTTTCGCTGAAAGTTCCGTTCTTCCCATAACCCTCTGTCTTTGTGACATCTGCTAAAGCTAAATCAGCATACACCTGAAAAATCTCTGTTTGATATTCAAGTGTAACGAATTTTTTGCTAAGAATATCATTCACGAAGTCTTTCATTAACCGATAGTTTTCTTCTAAACTTTCGCCAAACGTTTCTAACTTGAACTCTATTTGTGGCTGGGTAATTGAACGAGTTCCCATTACTCCGATACCGTTACTTTGCCAAATATTATTAGTTGATTGTAACCCTAAATTAGAGGGCTGGTAAAATCTAACTTTTCCATTTGTAACGTCCCAAACTTTATCATCTGTTCCGTCTAAGTTGGTATGTATTTTGTACTGTCTTACCATTAAGCCCTCCCTAGGTCAAATTCTCGTCTGATTGCTCGTGCTAAGTTAGAAACATCTTGACCAGCACCACCTTGTACATGAAACGTGTTATATGTTCTGTTATCGCTTGATACGCTGTTCGTACTTAAACCGTAACCGCTAGAAGATAAGTTAAATTCTGGCAAACCTACTACCATAGAACCTTTAAACATTCCGCCAAGTTTCCCTGCAATACCGTTAATAGCTCCTGATACTTTTTCAATCGTACCTGTGACACCACCTAGAACGCTATCTATTGTATCTTTGATTCCTCCGAATATCCCACTAAAGAAGCTACCAAGCCCATTAAATACTCCTGTTATTGCGTTGTAGGCATTAGAAGCGAAACCGCCAAATGCGCTGAACACTCCACTAACTGCGTTTCTAGCACCATTGAACACTCCACTAAAGAAACCACCGACTCCGTTGAATACACCTGAAATTGTTCCCCAAGCACTTGAAGCAAAGCCACCAAAAGCGCTGAATACTCCACTAACAATACTACGGACAGAGTTGAATATGCCACTAAAGAAACCTGAAACAGCATTCCATATTGACTGAACAACTCCCCAAGCGCTAGAAGCAAAACTTCCGATTGCGCTAAATACTGATGACACGACACCTTTCACGGCGTTGAATATTCCACCAAAGAAGCCAGCTACTGCGTTCCATACGCCAACCAGTACATCCCAAGCTGAACTAGCAAAGCCGCCAATAGCGTTAAATACTGTAGAAACTACTGAACTAACTGCGTCGAATATTCCACTAAAAAAGTCAGTTACTCCGCCCCATGCAGATTGAATGCCACCAATAACAGTTGTCCATAAATCGCTAAAGAATGTTGTTATTCCATTCCAAACGTTTTGAATACCTTGTACAATACCGCTGAACCAATCAACTAAACCTTGCCAGATACCTTTTGCTCCGTCAACTGCTCCATTCCATACATCAGCGAACCATTGACCGATACCGCTAAAGAATGAAACTACGCTATCCCATGCACTCTTCAAGAAGTCCACAAAACTAGCCCAAGCCTTTTTCCCTGTTTCTGTTTGAGTAAAGAAATAAATTAGACCAGCAACGACAGCGGCGATTGCTATTCCAAGAAGTACAAATGGGTTGACAGCCATTATAGCATTGAAAGCCCCTTGTATAATTGTAGCAGCTTCAACAATCTTATTGTATGTCTCATAAGCCTTAATGATTCCGTTGATAACTTTCATAGCAACGAAAGCACCAGCTAAAGCAATTAAAGCTACTTTTACAGCATCCATTGCGCTTTTACTTTCACTAATTTTTCCAACAAAGTCAGCAATTTTTTTCGTGATATCAGCGAACTTATTAGCAAGTGAAGATATTGTGTTTGCTACATTTTCAACAGAAGTCGAATTTTTTGAAGCAGATTCATCAACTCCAGCAAAAGATTTTATAAGGTTACCAATAATTCCAATTACCGAACCGAATGCACTTTTTAGATTATCCCATATAGCAGAAAATTGAGTTATCGCACCATTTTGTTGTAACTGTTTGAACAAGTCTTGGAAATACTTGACTACATTTTCTATAGCTTTACCAGCACCTTTACCCCAATCGTCCATTTTATCAATTAAAGCATTGATAACAGGAGTTAAAGCCTCAAGTGTAGGAATTAAGGCTTGTGATAAATCTTCATTAAAACCAGACCAAGTGTCCCTTATTGTTTTTGTAGCACTGCTTGAACCGTTTGCTGCATTCTGCATAGCCTTATCGAGCATATCCATTGAAACAGCACCAGCTGAAACAGCTTCATTGAATGAACCATACTGCTTCAATTGTGGGTTCATTTGCAGAACAGTGTCTTTTAAAGAAGCACTAAGAGCCGCGTTGTTATCTGTCAACTGATTAATATTTTCAGCTGTGACTTTTCCGGCTGCTGACATTTGACCATAAGCCTGTGCGACACCTTTAAGGTTTTCTCCAGTACCACCAAATGCTTGGTTAGCTTTTACTAACGCTTCTGTTTTACTAACCGCTGATTTAGCACTATCTCCTAAACCAATGAACGTTGTTGAAAGTTTTAGAGTATCTTCACTATTTGCGTTTGTATCTCTAGCGAGCTTCTGCATAGATTTACTTACATAATCAAAGTCTTGCCCGTTGCCTTTAAACTTCATTGTATTTTTCAAGGCAATCATGGCTGTCTGGGTATCCATTGCGTCAGATATCCAGCTCCTTAAGCCATTACCAACAGCACTAACAGCACTTGCACCGATTTGCCTGAATGCACCTACCGCAATCTCTCTAAGACCGCTAAATCGTGACTTCATGCCATTGATTCCGCTATTAACGCCTTTAGTGTCCATTTTAGCGTCAATGTTCCAAGAACCTGATTTAATAGCGCCCTCGACTTGCTTAATTTCGCCCTCTAGCCTATTAGCTTGTGTTTCTGCTGTGCCTAAATCTCTAGTAAGTTGTAGCCATTTCTTTTGACCTGCTGACGTACCTTTGTCAACCGTAGAAAGTTCTTCTTTTAATTTTGTTGCTTTGTCACGTGATAAGCCCAACTGCGTTTGTAAGTTCTTCTGCAATTGTGCCATTTTACTGGTATTTGTTGGGTCAAGTTTTAGAGCTTCACGTAAGTTTTTAGCTTCTCCTCTAAGCCCTGACATTGCGGTATTAACGCCTTTAAGTGAGTTCTCGAACTTTGTGGTATTACCATATATCTCGACCTCAAATGTTGCATTACTTGCCATTACATACCCTTTCTTTTACGCCTTTTCTCTTTTTCTTTTTCCTCTTTCTTCTTCTCTGCAATAAGTTCGATTATTTTATAAACAAGTTCTAGTTCCATTTCCATGAACTGTGTTATATCAATTTCATTATTGCCTAAAATAGTCAAAAGTTCTAAGGTTTTATTTTCCCTTACAGTATCTTTCTTTTTCTTAATCAATGAACTAGAAGAAAAGAAGACCATATCGTCTTCCGTTTCCTCTTTTTCTTTAATAAAAACAGTCTTACAGAAGGTATTGATTAACTCGTTAGTTGTAGGAAGCTCTGTTTTATCATCTAAGGCGTTTTGCATTCCTCCGTTACAATCTACCCAAAGTATCAACAACTTGTCTGTAAAGCTCTCCATTTGCTCTGTAAAGTCATCAGGAATATATCCAGCGACAAAAGAATTTTGTAGGTCTGCAAAGTCTTTTAAATCTGTAATAAAGTCCGAACCAGTTAGCTCTAAGTATCTAATTGCATGTTTTAAAATCATTTACAGTCCTTTCAGCTCATTAAATTTCTTTCTGCCACAGTTCGACTAGTTCTTTAAGTCCTTTACCGGCAGTATCGAACTCAAAGCTAGAACGGAAGTCTGAGAAGTCGCTTTTAGCTTTTACAATGTTATCTTGAAAAAGAGCCAAGTATAGACCATATTGAACGAACTCCATTACATCAGTAATTTCTCCGTCTTCTTTTTTAAGTTCTGTATCCATTGCCTTTTGTTGCTGGAAAAGGTCTTTCCCTGTAATCATTTTAAATTTACGTGCTGTACTTAATTGTTTTGCCATTTTATATATATTCCTTTACTTATTCTACTATTTTTTTCCAAGTATATTTTTCTGGGTCTGTGCTTTGTTCGTCGGAGTTATTATCAGTATATGTTCCAATATAACTTGGATAATCTTCGGCTGTTACTTCACTAAATGAAGGCATCCAAGGTGTAGCAGTTGAACCTTCTTCCCACTTATGACCAGCAGTCCATAAAATTGAATCTGAGCCTGAACCAGTCATTTCATATGTTGCTGAAACTTTTTGGCCAGCTTTTAATGTTGTAGAGAAACTATCTCTCAACCAATCAAAATCGTGACCCATTTTCTTAGCAGGAACAACGGAAGCACCTTTATCATCTACAAGAACAAATCTAGTTGCATTTGCATTATTTCCTGAACTTTTAACATAAGCTGAGAAAGTATAAGTGCCGTCTTTCGGAGCTGTAAATGTTTTGGATATGCCGCCCCATGGTTCAGTTCGTTTTTTAACAGTTAGGCCTTTATATGTTGTTGAATCAACTGTCCAACCAATTGAATTCTTCCAATCACCACTAAAGTGTTTAGTACCGTCTAATAAATTCAAGTTGGGCCAATCTGTCGTGAATCTATCTTTTCCGTCTGCACTATATGCAAACGCTACGTGGTGAGCCCCGTCGGGCACATTAGGGTTTGTCTGTTACAGCGACACCTACCGAAACATCTGGATAACCTTCAGCGGAGAATGTAACGATATAAACGCCAGGAGCAAGTTCGTTGTTTGTTGCGACATTTCCTTTTACATCTTTAATTACTGCGGATACTTTTACATCGCGACCTTTAGAATCTTTCAAAATAGCCGGTAAAACAATTGTTCCGTCATTACCCCCTTTAGTTTTCGTTTGAACATTTGGAATAACTGGAGCAACTAATGTAACAGCACCAGCAAGTTCCGTGTCAGGTTGCATGATGAACAGTTCGCTTTCCATTTTATTAACAAAATCTTTTGCTTGGTCTCCCCAAATTTCGTATTCAATAGCAGGAACTTTTTTACCGCCATTCAAATAAATATCCGAATCAGTTGCTTGTACTGCTAAAGTCCATTGGATAGGGTCTACGCCGTCTACTGAATCTGTTTCTGATTCTTTTTTGGCTTCTGCTGTTGGTCTCAAATTTGGATAAACGACTACACGATAACCGTCAATAAATTCTCCTGTAACTTTATCACGTTTGCGCCCTTTAATAAGATACTGAACGCATTTCGGTTTCCAATTACCAGTAGGAGACCAACCCAAGCCATTTGCTGTTCTTTGTTGACCTAAAATGTCTTCTTTAAGCGCTTGGTCTGTTTGAATGAATACCATTTCGCCTTGAAGTAAGGTAGCGCCTTTTTTAACTCCATGGTCTGGTACGTCATCAGCTGGATAGCTATTAGTTTCCGCTTGGTCTTCCATTTCGCCAACTGATACTAAACCAGTTACAATTTTATGGTTAGTGAACTCTGGTTTTCCGTTACTTCCCTTGGCCATATCAGCTACGATTAGAGCTTCATTACCAAAGAAAATCTCGCGTGAGTTATAATCTAATTTCATTTTTTATTTTCCTTTTTATTTTTTATGCAGTACGTTTCCAATAATATATTGTTGTTGAACCGATTACTGCTGAACCGATATTTTCCCATTTGCCTGTGGAATATCCTGATGATGAACTTGAAGTATTTGTGAGCACTGAGCCAACTGGGTGTGCTTGAGCGCAATCTATACCTATAACCGCAGGCTTGAGTAAGCCAGTTGACCTATCAATTGATACTAACCCCATCGGCAACCACTTGTAATCAGAACTCGTCTTGTTAGGTTTGATGATATTGCTAAAACCTACATACTTCGGATAATCTTCAACCGTTACTTCGCTAGCTGATAGCATCCAAGGGGTTGAGATTGAGCCTGATTCTAGCTTCATTTTAGAATATGATATATCATGGGCGTTTCCTTGAAATTCCGTAAAACCAATAGTCGGTTGATAGCTAGTAATGTCATCATCTATATTAAATGTCACAGTTGAAAGTCCACTACTGCCAGCCTTAATAGTATTTCCAAGGTGGAAAGCGAATCCTATTACTGGACCTCTAACATACATCACTGCACGTGTGTCAACATCGCAATTTTGAATCCATACACTGTATGTATATTGTTGTCCTTTTCTGAAAATTGAAGTATTGGTCGAAGTAAGTATATGTCCTGCGTCCCAACCACTGCCACGTGCCGTTTTTAAAGCTGAAGAAGTTCCCTCAAATAAATTCAAGTTAGGATAAACAGTCGTGAAACCGTCCGTTCCGTCTGCGCTGTTGGCATAGGCAATAGTATTTATAACTCCGTCATTTGTTGAAGTACCTCCATTTGCAACAGGAAGAACCCCCGTAACTCCAATATTAGTTGCATCAGCAGTCCCGTCAAAGTTTTGAAATGATGAAGATTGAAGATTTACTCCGAGTTTTCTAGGTGTTGCCAGTTTACTTGCACTGACAGCATTACCAGTAAGTGGTAAACTGTTCGCTTGTGCTTCGGTAGCCTTTGCCATTGCATTTTTGGCTTCACTTTCAGCTTTATTTGCTGTTTCTTGAGCAGTTGCGACATTTTTATTTGTGATTGATAAATCTGATTGTTCAGCTTTTGCTGAAATTGCAATCCCTTGCCTGCTGACATTAGCTTGTAAGTTGTTCAAATCCGTTTGATTGGCTTTTGTTGAAATCGTAATACCTTGTTTATCAACGGTAGCTTGTAAGTTGTCTAAATCCGTTTGATTGGCTTTTGCTGAAATGGTTGCCGAATGGTCATTAACAGTATGCTGTAAACTTTCTAAATCTGTTTGATTAGCTTTAGGAGAGTAATCTCCGTTACTCATCAGAGAAATGTTACTTGTTAAAACCTTTACTGAATTTATTAGTTCAACTACTTCTGATTCACTGGCGTTACTTGCGATTGCGTCTAATAGCGATTTTATAGTAACTAAATTTTCAGGACTAATACCAAATGCTTCTACTTCATTTTTTAGCTCTGTCATTGCACTTTGTAAGCTCGTCATATCAGCTAAATTTGCTTTAAGCTCAATATTGCTCTTGTTTGAATCAGTTTGAGCATGTAAATCATTCAACTCACTACGCAGTACTTGTGGCATTTTTTCTAATAATAATTTCGTAAAATCATCAATATTATTATTTATTTCTTGAGCTAAATCAGAAACAGTAGAACTGTCTGATATAAATGTAAGATTCTTACTGACAATAACTTGCTCTTTGTCTTTATTGAGAAGTATTAAGTTCGCTTCAATAACTCCTGTCGCTGTCATTTCGGTAGGAATTACCAAAATAAATTCTCCCTTAGCTAAGTCCTTAGGAGGGATCATAACAAAACCAGAATTACTACTATTAGTGTATTGATATGTAAGTTTTAATGAATGACCAGTTAAATCAATTTCAGTTCCGTTATCAACTATTTTAATTAATAACGTTCTAGCATTGACATCGCCTTGCATTATTTGTATTGGCTGGGGAAAGTCTTTGTTGACTGTGTCCCACAAAATCGTTCTATTTCTAAAATTATCTAAACTCATTAAAAAATACCATTATTGTTAATTTCAATCAAATGTAATTAAGCCACTTTCTACTTTTATAATTTCATTGAATTAGCATAATTAGCGCCTTTTTTCAATGTTGTTTTAACGTCTTGCATACCTTTTTTTTCAACCAAGAAATACATACCATGATAACCACTAGTATAATTAGCTCTAGTCCCTGCGTTTACTACTACTTTATCGCCTTTTTTAACTTGCTTTAAGTTTCTTGACAATTCCCCAGTATTTTGATATCTGGCATAAGTATAGGTATGACCGTGACTTCTGATTAATCTAGTTCTTCGGCTTGCAGCATTTGCCTTAGCCTTAAACTCTGCTTCAAACCAATCGCCCAAGCGTTCTGTTACTTTAGTTTGCATTTCTTTAGCTATGCTTGCTGTATTAAGTAATTTCATTGCCATGGTTGACCACCTGCACCACAAGGCAAATAAACACTTCCAGTATAATTGTACAAATGGCTATTCTCTGACCAGTTTGTCATATTCCAACCGT
>ENA-UONW01002532-UONW01002532.1-human-gut-metagenome-genome-assembly--contig:-CS52-NODE-2532-length-17726-cov-7.433196_pt1 | contig 17726 bp, 9 predicted proteins | sample MGYA00242463_ERZ724010 | MGnify/ENA metagenome assembly ERZ724010 | reverse complement strand
CCGGCAAAATCAGTCTTCCCACCGAATATTCCAGCCTGATGGAAAGCATCGGAGCCAAAGGAGTAAACGCTGCTACCAGTTACGACTACACCTTTTATCACAGCTCCTTCCCTGCCTATCAGGTAAATAAATGGCTCGAAATCTCCTCCCAGCGTTTCATCCATCCAGTGTTCCGTTCCTTCCAGCCGGAGTTGGAAAATGTATACGAAGAATACAACCGCGCCCAGGACAATCCCAATCAGGCAGTCAGCAGCTTTTTCATGAGCAAGGCATTCGAAGGTCACCCCTATTCGCGCGACATCATCGGATTACCCGAACACTTGAAGAATCCGCAACTGAGCAAACTCATCGAATTTTATGACACCTGGTACGTACCCGAAAACATGGTACTGATATTGGTAGGAAACATCAATGCCCAGCAAGTGGCCAGCCGCATAGCAGGAACCTTCGGCCGCCTGGCCAAAAAACCGATGCCCGAACGCAAGACCTACGCAGACATGAACATTAAGGGACGGAAGCAATATACCGAGAAAATAGGCTACTATCCGCAGGTTGCCATGGTATTCAATGGGGTACCGGCCGGACATCCCGACGAAGATGCACTCGACATTGCCCTCTCCCTGCTGAGCAACGGCAGCCAGACAGGCGCATTGGACAAACTGGTACTGGACGGTGAACTGACCAGTGCCGGAGCTTATGCACAGACATTCCGCGAACAAGGTCGTTCCGTAGTAGTCAGCATCCCGCTGTACGACGAAAACCAGCGCCGCTTCGAGTCGAACAAGAGCGCTGAAAAGAAAGCGGTGGAAGCCATCGGAAAAATAGCGAACGGAGAGTTTGAAGACTGGAAAATCAATGCCATCAAGGCAGAAATGTGCCGTCAGTTCGACCTGGCTATGGAGAAGAACGAACAGAAAGCCATGATTCTGATGAACGCCTTCTGCAACGGTCAGGACTTGGGTGAAATACTGAACTACAAGGACAAGATTATGGCTGTGACCAACGACGACGTGAAACGTGTAGCCAAGCAATACCTCTCCCAAAACTATCTGGCCCTTTATATTGAACAAGGTAAAGCCAAGAAAAACGAGAAGATAGCCAAGCCCAACTACAAGCCCGTAGAACCTCCTGTAGGACAACAATCGCTCTATGCTCTGCAATTCAAAAACCTGCCCATCGGACACGTAGCCGAGAACTTCATTGATTTCAGTGACGTACAGATGAAGCAGCTGAACGACCGTTCCAAGATGTACTATACCCCCAATAAGGAGAACAACATCTTCCAGCTCGTCCTGCAATATGGTGCCGGCACAGATGAATTCCCCAAACTGGACATTGCAGCCAACCTGATGAACAATGCCGGTGTGATGGGGCTCTACGAACCACAACAGTTGAAGGAGGAACTCAGCAAGCTGAACGCCACTTGTTACGTATCGGCTAGCTCCAACTACCTGACCATCGTGATGGAAGGATTCGAAGAAACTCTTCCCCAAGCCTGCCAGCTCCTGTCCCGACAAATCCTGATGCCCAAGCTGGACGATAAGCAGCTGGCACAGCTGAAAGGCAATATTCTAAGTACACGCCAACAGCGCAAGGAAAATGTCAGTACCCTGAACGAAGCCCTGCGCCAATACCTGCTCTACGGTGACAAGTCGGACTACATCGACGAACTGACCGACAAGGAAGTGCTGGAACTGCAAATTTCGGAACTGACAGGCGACATCAACCGTGCCTCCAACTTCGAATCCAAAATCTTCTATACAGGTACCCTGCCGTTCGACAATGTCTACACCATCCTGAGCCAGAACCTCCCGCTGGTGGCCAACGAACGCCCGTCCGAATCGCCGCGCGTGAAGCCGATGCAGGCAGTAAGCGAGAACACCATCTACTTCTTGCCAAACAGCGACGCCGAACAGGCACAGATACACTTCTATCTGCCCATGCAGACTGCCGACAAGAAAGACGACGTGATGCGCGACGCCTTCAACCAATATTTCGGACTGGACTTCACCGGACTGGTATTGAACGAAATCCGTGAGAAACGTTCCATGGCCTACACAGCCTATGCCTACGCCGCCACGCAAGGAATTGCCGGCAAGGCCAGCTACCTGTACGGCAGCATCGGCACCCAGAACGACAAGGCCAACGATGCCATCGACGTGTTTATGGGTCTCATCAACGACATGCCGAAGAATGCCGACCGCATCGACAACATCAAGAGTTACCTGCGCCAGTCTGCCCTGACCAATCATCCCGACTTCCGCAGCAAGGCCATGTATCTGGTAAATCTGGGTTACCAGGGCTACACAGAAGACCCTGCCAAAGAACAGCTGTCGCAAATCGATGCCCTGACCTTCGACGACATCGTGAAGTTCTACGAAGCAAACATCAAGGGCAAGCCCTATGCCATCGCCATCATGGGTAACCCCAAAATGATAGATCTGAAGAAGCTGGAAAAATACGGCAAAGTGGTCAAACTGAACGACAACAAACTGTTCAATACGACAGATACGCTATTCTGACGCAAGGAGTTCACAACAACCCACTGCATGGCATCCTCACGAAGTACTGCATGACCCTCTGACGAAGTGCTTCGTGAGGAGCTGACGAAGCACTGCATGAGGGGGTAACGAAGTGCTTCGTCAGACCCTAAGAAAGCACTTCGTCAGAACAGATACCATAAAAGGCACGGACGGTATGAGCGAAACGACTCTCATACCGTCCGTGCCTTTATTCTTTCCTGTCCCTACCGGCAACTCGACTGTCAGTCGTGTCCTGACAGTGTCGGGAGGCAAATCTTGTACTTCACGGCCAGAATACGTGTCAGGAAAACCACAATGCCACAGGCTATCTGGCAAATATAATCGTCCATCTGCCCCAACGCACAAAGCCAGTAGACCAGTCCGCCCACCACGCAGGCCATTGCATAAATCTCCTTACGAAATATCAACGGTATTTCATTGATAAACACGTCGCGGATGACACCACCTGCCGCGCCCGTCATACTACCCATGATGATAGCCACCCAGAAAGGGTAACCCAGCGACAGACTCTTGCCCACACCTACAACCGTAAACAATGCCAGACCGATGGTGTCGAAGAAGAAAAACGTATTGTTCAGATGGATGAGATGCTTGCCGAACATGGTCACGAATATCAGGGCAAGCCCGGTACATATAAGGTAAATGGGATCGGTCATCCAGCCGGGAGTCACATCGAGCAACAAGTCACGCAACGTACCTCCTCCGACGGCCGTAGCAAAACCAACCACGTATGCGCCAAACCAATCAAAACGTTTGGCCGAAGCCAGACGAATGCCACTGATAGCAAAAGCAAACGTCCCCACAAAATCGAGTATCTGAACAAATGTAGGCATAACAACTAAAATTTCCTGCAAAGTAACGAATAAAATTCCATTAGAAAACGTACTTTTGTGAAAGAATTAAATGATACGACTCATGAAAATAACGATTGTAGCGGGTGCACGCCCCAATTTTATGAAAATAGCCCCCATCTGCCGCGCCATGGATGCCACACGCGAAGCCGGTCAGGACATCAGTTACCGCGTAATCTATACGGGTCCCGAAAACGATCCGGCACTGGAGGCCTCCCTTTTCTCCGACCTCGACATGAAGAAACCTGATGCCTATCTGGGCGTCACAGGCAACGACCATTCGCAAGTTACGGCCGACATCATGCTGGCATTCGAAAAAGAACTGAATATCCACCCGGCACAGACGGTGTTGGTGGTCGACGATATGACGGCTACCATGAGCTGTGCCATCGTAGCCAAGAAGCGCGGTCTGAAGGTGGCACACGTCATTGCCGGTACCCGTTCGTTCGACATGAACATGCCACGCGAGGTTAACCGCACCATTGTCGATGCCATCTCCGATTATCTGTTTGCCGCCAGTATGGCCGCCAACCGCAACCTGAACCAGGAAGGCATGATACCGGAATATATCCATTACGTAGGCAACATTCTGATGGATTCCATACGCTACAACCGTCACCGTCTGCTCCAGCCCCTGTGGTTCTCCACCCTCGGCCTGAAAAAGGGTTGTTATCTGCTGCTCACCCTGAACCGACGTGAGCTTGTACAGCAGCGCCAGGTACTCCAATCACTGCTGCAAACCATTCTTGACCGTGCTGAAGGTACTCCCATCGTAGCTCCTCTGCACCCGTACGTCCAGCAGGCCATCCGGGCAACAGAAATCAGTGCCCCCAACCTGCACATCCTGCCGCCACAAAGTTATCTGCACTTCGGTTTCCTCATCAATCAGGCACAGGGCATCGTAACCGACTCCGGCAACATCGCCGAAGAAGCGACTTTCCTTGACGTACCCTGCATCACGCTGAACACATACGCCGAGCATCCCGAGACATGGCGCATCGGTACCAACGAACTGGTAGGCGAAAACACTTTTGCCCTGTCTGCTTCGCTGGAGAAGATGCTGAAAGGCGACTGGAAGCACAGCACCCTGCCCGAACGCTGGGACGGCCGTACAGCCGAACGCATCGTACAGGTGCTATTGAAGAAATAAACTACAGGATTCGGGAATTGGGATTTAAGAAATAGATACAAAATTACCGGTTAATTCCCACTATTTTCAAGTCCCAATTCCCAAATAATCCAAATTTGCTTCTTATTTGCTTGCAAATTACTAACTTTGCAGTTCCATTATGATAGGTATGAAGCAATTATATACAACCCTCACCCTTCTGGCGATACTCCTATTCACCCATCTGACTGGAGCAAGCGCCCAAATAAGGGGTGTCGTTACAGACTCCCTTACCAATGAACCTCTTTTATATGTTACTGTCCAGTACGAAGGCAAAGGCGTAGGTGCCATCACCAACGGCGAAGGAGAATACACGGTCGAGACCCGTAAAGGCTGGGACGAGCTGACCTTCTCGACCATTGGCTACGTCACAAAAAAAATCAAGATCAAACCCGGACAGAAAGTTTTGGACGTCAAAATGTCGCCCGACGACATCATGTTGTCCGAAGTGGTGGTCAAGCCCAAGAAAGAAAAATATTCCCGCAAAAATAATCCGGCGGTCGACTTCATGCGCAAGGTCATCGACCACAAAAAACAACTGAAGCTGGAAGAGAATGACTTCTACCAGTACCAGAAGTACGAAAAGATGAAGATGTCGCTCAACGACGTCACTCCCGAAAAAATGGAGAAAGGCCTCTACAAGAAGTTCTCCTTCTTCAAGGACCAGGTGGAAACATCTCCCAAGACGGGTAAGCAGATATTGCCTATCTCCATCAAGGAGACAGCTTCACGTACCATCTACCGCAAGAGTCCGCGCAGCGAGAAGACGATTATCGAAGGTATGAATTCGACAGGTATCGAAGAATTCTTCAGTACAGGCGACATGCTGGGTACCATTCTGAACGATGTTTTCTCGGACATCAATATCTACGATGACGACATCCGCCTGCTGCAACGGCGTTTTGTCAGCCCCATCGGACGCGGAGCCATTTCTTTCTACAGATATTACCTGATGGATACACTCATGGTCGACCAGCAGGAATGCGTTCACCTGACATTCGTTCCCAACAATCCGCAGGATTTCGGCTTTACAGGCCATCTGTATGTGGTGAAAGACTCTACCTATGCCGTAAAGAAGTGTACCATGAATCTTCCGAAGAAAACGGGAGTCAACTTCGTAGAGAACCTGGACATCGTCCAGCAGTTTGAACAGTTGCCCGACAGCAACTGGGTACTGACCGACGACGACATGACCGTCGAGCTGGCCTTGATGAAAGGCATTCAGGGACTGGAAGTGCAGCGCACCACCAAATATTCGAAATACAGTTTCGACGAGATAGAACCCCGTCTATTCCGCCTGAAAGGTAAAGTCATCAAGGAAGCCAACATGCTGGCCAAGAGCGACGAATATTGGGCTGAAGTGCGCCAGGTACCCCTTACCAAGAAGGAAAGTACCATGGACATCTTCATGAACCGCATCGAACAGATACCGGGATTCAAGATTATCATCTTCGGCGCCAAGGCCTTGATCGAGAACTTCGTGGAGACCGGAACCAAGGACCACCCCAGCAAGTTCGACTTCGGTCCTATCAACACCATCATTACCAGCAACTACGTCAACGGTGCCCGTTTCCGTCTCAGTGGTATGACCACCGGTAACCTGCATCCCCACTGGAACTTCAGCGGATACGGAGCCTATGGTACGCGCGACAAGAAGTGGTTCTATTCCGGCCAGGTGGCCTATTCGTTCAACAAGCGTGAATACGTCTTGTGGGAGTTTCCCAAGCATTACATCTCTGCCAAATATACCTACGACGTCATGTCACCTGTAGACAAATACCTCGATACAGACAAGGACAACATGTTCGTAGGCTGGAAATGGACTACCGTCGACCAGATGTCATACATCCGCGACGCTACCATCAACTACGAGCTGGAAACCAATACAGGTTTCTCCGTCAAGGCCATGCTGCGCCACCGCAACGACCAGCCGGCTGGTATCCTGCAATACTGGCGCAACGACGGTGAGACCCCCGGCGTAAAGGGCGACAAGAACACCTTCGTCCATGACATCACGACAGCCGAAGTGGGCGTGACCTTGCGTTATGCCCCGGGCGAAACGTTCGTCAACACCAAGCAGCGCCGTGTACCCGTCTCCCTGGATGCTCCGCAGTTCACCCTATCGCATACAGCCGGCTTCAAGGGAGTATTGGGCGGAGAATACAACTTCAACCTTACCGAAATAGGCCTGCGCAAACGCTTCTGGTTCGGTTCGTGGGGAAAGATAGACATCACCGCCCGTGCCGGCGCACAATGGAACAAAGTGCCCTTCCCCCTGTTGAACCTGCCTATGGCCAACCTGTCGTACATCACCCAGCACAACGAATCGTTCTCGCTCATCAACAACATGGAGTTCCTGAACGACCGCTACGGTTCGCTGGCCCTGAGCTACGACATGAACGGCAAGCTCTTCAACCGCATCCCGCTGCTGAAGAAGCTGAAGTGGCGCGAGATGTTCCGCATCCGCGGCCTGTGGGGTACACTGACCGACAAGAACAACCCATACAAAAGCAATGATCCGGACCTCTTCCTCTTCCCCACCCGCAACGGCGTACCTACCAGCTACGTTATGGGAAAGACGCCCTATGTGGAGGCCAGTGTAGGTATCTATAATATCTTCAAGCTGCTGCACATCGAGTACGTGCGGCGTCTTACCTACACCGATATTCCCGGCGTGAAAAAAGACGGCATCCGCTTCATGATTATGATGATATTTTAACTCATAGAACTAACGTGCAACCACTGGCAGAAAGGCTTCGGCCTAAAACATTAGACGAATACATCGGCCAGAAACATCTGGTCGGCCCTGGAGCGGTGCTCCGCAAGATGATTGATGCAGGACGCATCTCTTCCTTCATTCTGTGGGGACCTCCGGGAGTAGGTAAAACGACATTGGCCCAAATCATCGCCAACAAGCTGGAAACCCCGTTCTACACCCTGAGTGCCGTAACGAGCGGCGTGAAGGACGTGCGCGACGTCATCGACCGCGCCAAGAACAACCGGTTCTTTTCGCAGGCCAATCCCATCCTTTTCATTGACGAAATCCACCGTTTCAGCAAGTCGCAGCAGGACTCATTGCTGGGAGCGGTCGAACAGGGTATCGTGACCCTGATCGGTGCCACGACGGAAAATCCTTCGTTCGAAGTCATCCGTCCCCTATTGTCGCGCTGCCAGATTTATGTTCTCAAGTCACTCGAAAAGGAAGACTTGCTGGAACTTCTCCAGCGGGCACTGACTACCGACCATATCCTGCGCGAACGCCACATCGAGCTGAAGGAGACCACCGCCATGCTGCGTTACAGCGGAGGTGACGCCCGCAAGCTGCTCAACATACTGGAACTGGTTGTCGAGTCGGAAACAGGCGACACCGTCGTCATCACCGACGACATGGTGACCGAACGCCTGCAACAGAATCCGCTGGCCTACGACAAGGACGGCGAGATGCACTACGACATCATATCCGCCTTCATCAAGTCTATCCGCGGCAGCGACCCCGACGGGGCTATCTACTGGCTGGCCCGCATGGTGGAAGGAGGTGAAGATCCCGCTTTCATCGCCCGCCGGCTGGTCATCTCAGCTTCGGAAGACATCGGTCTGGCCAACCCCAACGCCCTGCTGCTGGCCAACGCCTGCTTCGATGCTGTGATGAAGGTAGGCTGGCCCGAAGGCCGTATCCCCCTGGCCGAAACGACCATCTACCTCGCCACCAGCCCCAAGAGTAACTCGGCTTATATGGCCATCAACGATGCATTGGAGCTGGTCCGACAGACAGGCAATCTGCCCGTCCCCCTTCATCTGCGTAACGCCCCCACCAAACTGATGAAGCAGCTGGGCTACGGCGAAGACTACAAGTACGCCCACGACTATCCGGGTCACTTCGTTCGCCAGCAGTTCCTGCCCGATGACCTGAAGGACCACGGCATCTGGCATCCGCAAGAGAATGCAGCCGAAACCAAGCATAAGGAACGGATGCAAGCTTTATGGGGAAAAGAACGGTTTTGATTAAATATATTTGAATAACATGAAAATTGTAGCACTCGACGGCTATGCCGCCAATCCAGGAGACCTTTCCTGGGACGAAATGAAAACATTGGGCGAATGTGTCGTATACGACCGCACAGCCCCCTCGGAAATATTGGAACGTGCCGAAGGCGCTGATGTCCTCCTGACCAACAAGGTCGTAATCTCGGCCGAACACATGAAGGCCCTGCCACAGTTGAAATATATCGGTGTCATGGCAACCGGATACAACATTGTCGATACCGAAGCCGCCAAGGAACAGGGTATCATTGTGACCAACATCCCGGCCTACAGCACCGATTCTGTAGCCCAAATGGTCTTTGCCCACTTGCTGAACATCGCCCAGCAGGTTCAGCACCACTCCGAGGAGGTACACAAAGGCCGCTGGACCAACAGCCCCGATTTCTGTTTCTGGGACACTCCGCTCATCGAGCTGGCTGGTAAAAAGATAGGTATTGTAGGTTTGGGCAACACAGGTATGCGAACCGCACGTATCGCCATCAGCTTCGGTATGGAGGTGCATGCCTATACCTCCAAGTCACACTTCCAGCTGCCACCCGAAATCAAGAAGATGGAGCTGGACGAGCTGTTTGCCGAATGCGACATCGTCAGCCTGCACTGCCCCCTCACCGAGCAGACCCGCGAGATGGTCAACGCGCGCCGCCTCAGCCTGATGAAACCTACTGCCATCCTCATCAATACAGGACGCGGACCACTCATCAACGAGCAAGATCTGGCCGACGCACTGAACAGCGGACGCATCTACGCCGCCGGCGTCGATGTTCTCTCACAAGAACCTCCCCGCTCTGACAATCCGCTGCTCACCGCCCGTAACTGCTACATCACCCCGCACATTGCCTGGGCCAGCACGGCTGCCCGCCAACGCCTCATGCAAATTGCGCTGGACAATCTGAAAGCTTATATAGAAGAAAAGCCCATCCATGTAGTAAACAAGTAACCATTCCATCAAACGAATAATCCCTGGCATCTTTCTTTACCGAAGATACCAGGGATTGTTTGTTTCAGCAAGTGTTACCACACTCCGATTACCAGGTCCAGTCTGTTTCCTTCCATGAACTCTCGACAGCGTTCTCCACATTGTCGGGCAGATTGCAGAAGAAATCAAGGCCTGTATTCTTTTCCAGATCGTCGATACTGAGAGCGTATGTCTTCAAAAAAGTAGCAGGCGCAAAATTATCATATTCGTAACCATAATCATCACGATGCTCAATCCAAAAACCTATAGCTTGAAAGCCATCATTTTTTTCAGCCAAAATAGCCATAAAATAATACTTGGGACATGCCAAACCTTTTTTGGTAAAACCATTGGCATCAGTCTCAGGTAGCACATCATCATTTCCCTTGCGCGTACCCGTAAAGTTCACAAGCAACTGATTAACCGTACCACCTTTCGCTGTATAAACTTTACGATACATTCCAGATTGTGCCCATTTCCTTACCTGCATCTCAAATGAGGCCCAAACACCTCCATTAAAGGAACTCATTTGCGGACTCATATTGCTATAATAATATGTTTGATTATTGGCAGTCTCTGAGAAAAGACGATCTGCGGATGCACAGAGGTGGCCTTTATCAAAACCATCACTCCTATAATTATTCTCTTCAGGACACCACCCCCCAGGTAATTCCAGATCAATTGACCATGGCTCTTTCTCATGTTGAGGACGTTTATAATTCACCTTTGAAGTTGTTTTGTCAAAGCTGAAAGCCACCCACGCCGTATGTTTCTTATCCTTCACCCACTCATAGGCATAATTCAAGATTTTCTTGCCATCATAAGTTACCGTATGCTCCACATAGTAATTCTCGGAATTTAAACGGGGCATGGAATAATCTGTCACAAATGATTTTCCTTCTACCGGTTCATTGGCATTGGCGTTTTCTTCCGTAGTTGGAGGTTCCGGTTCCGGATTGACCGAAGAATCAGAGCCACCACACGCCACCAATAACACACTCAGGAGCACAATAAATAAATAATCGATTTTTCTCATAATCATATCAGGTTTATAATGGACGAAAAAGGGGATATCACAGGCATGGTGACATCCCCTTTGACTATTGACTTAAAAATGCTTATTCAGCTTGCTTCAAAGAATCTTTAACATATTCAAATTTGCCTTTCGATACAACTTCATACTGTATCGTCCATGTTGTTGTAGAGCTACCATCATAAATACCAAAATTAATTGTATAAATAACAGGTACTCCACTCTCTGCAGGAGTTGCATCAGCATACAATTTCTCTAATGCATGCGGGAAAGCCTCAGGCAAGCGCTCCCACATCAAATTCTCGATGTCGGCATCACTCATATCATTGTATGTTCCCTGACCCTTCCAAGCACTTACACGGAAATCGAAATTATTCTGATAAGCAGAACCACCATAATAATAATCATTATTGCCATAACCCGTTACATACTCAGGATGGTTTTCCTTTACCCAATCCGTTATAGCCTGATAGAACGCTGCAACTTCAGTATTACCCTTCTGTACAGGCAAATCAATAGTTACGCTTGGAGAATATACCCACTCAGAACCATCAAATCCATAAGGTCTTGTCTCAACATATACATTGTCCGTATACTTCCAAACATTTACCGTATCATTATAAACATACTGATCTGAATAAGCTTTGTAATTACCACTTCCTGCATAATAACGATAGATAACAGTACATGTATCGCCATTCAATGGATACTCAACATTCTTCAACAGATAATTAGGAATATAGCTAGTAGCTTTTACACTAGAACTAAACGATTTATCTTCAGCGGCATCACCCATATCAGCATAAGCATCATAAGGAATTGACAATGCTTTTCCCGTATTACTGAATACATACCAACCTTTACTTGTCTTTTCATATAAAGCAAAACGAAGCTCTGTATTAACAGGAGTCGGAATATCATTACCAATAACGATATTATCAATCTGATAAGTTGTTGTCTTCTTATTATTCTTATCCCCTAAATAATGATATGCTACATTTATCGTTTTACCACTATAGGCAGCTAAAGACATGGCACCAGCTGAAGCCATAGTACCATATTTATTTGTCGGTTCCTGAGGAATTGAGAAATTAGCCGTCACATTAGTCTTGCTAGCAGTAGCGAGATCCTTGCCATCGAAGTTCTCCAGAATATAAACTTCCAAGCAATCAGCGTTCCAATATCCAACACAAACATCCCAAGCCAATTGCTTTTCTGCATCTTCTATTTTAATAGCAGGAGTAACAAGCCAAGCTTCAGCAACACCATCTGCATAATTAGCAGTAAATTGCAAATACTTATTTTTATTATATTCCTTAGCTTCCCACAAATCACCGGTTGCACTGATATACCAGCCATCCAACTTCTCAACATCACCTGTAGACAAATCTTCAAAGTCATATTGAGCTACCGGAGCATCCATCTGCTGAGGAACACCATTTTCACTATATTGATATTCAACAAAAGCATAAGTCCCCGTACCAGCATCAGCCATCTTCTCGTTCAGGATCTTATACATTTTACCTTCTGTATTCTTATTCAAATACGGTGCATAAAATCCCTCACCATGAACTATAGTATAATCATCATCGACTAAAGACAAATAAGGTATATTTCTATATTTACTATTTTGAATCTGAATACGATAAGTGATATTAGCAGAGGAGCCTTGATCTACTGTAAAATATTTTTTTGCCAACCATTTAGGGATAAAATTGTCTGGCTGATTATCTGCAGAAAAATACTTATCAGACTTTACATCGCCTCCCATTTCTTCATAATCGGCATCAGTCAATGTATAAGCAATCTTTGTGACATTGGTAGGACGAGTCATGTCTTCCAATCCTTCAAAATTATCTTCATTGTAATCGCAGGCGCCCAATGCGAGCAACGATGCCATTACGGGAATTATATATTTTCTTTTCATAAATTCTACCAACTTTAGAGATTAAAAATTCAGTTTCAGTCTCACGCTGTACGTACGACCCCATGCATAGAACACACGTGCATCCTTCCAAGTATGTGAAGAGCCGTCGATGGCATCCGTAATATACTCCTGATTGAACACGTTGTCGATATTACCATAGAGCGTAGCATTGATCTTACCGATGTTGAAACGATATCTTGCACTCAAGTCGAATACATTGGCATCCGGCATCTTCCAAGGATCGTCATACGACTTCTCGCCATTGGCCACCAAATCACTCGAGCTGAATGACCAGTCTGCATAGTTGCGTCCGTAATAGTTCCAGTCGAGACCAACGCTCAGGTCCTTGGTAATCTTGGCATCGAGACCCAAAGCAGCAGTAGTCTGTGCAGAGTTACCAACCTTCGTTTCATTCAGGTGGATAGTCATCGAAGCATGATCTTCTGCCTGGATACCCGAAGCATGAGTAATTTCACCCTGGTTCGTCCAGTTCTTTACAGGCTGGCCGGTAGAGTCATAGAAATATCCCTTGGCATCGCAATCCCAACGCCAGTAACCCATAGAGAACATACCACGAACATCCAACCACTTGAAGGGTTTGGCAACGAAATCAAGTTCGACACCCTGGTGGATAGCGTTGACACCGCTCATGTTGATACTGATACGGTCTACGAATACACCGTCGCTGTTCTTCAAATCAATACCACGGCTCATGGTCTTGTTCATCCACTTCGTGTGATACAGGTTCAGGTTAGCTGTCAGGAACTTGGAACGGAAACCATAACCCAACTCAGCAGAGAACACCTTCTCGTTTACTGCATCAGGGTTGGTCAGGTTACTTGTAGTTGACTGGAGGAAAGCACCACCCGAGAAGAAAGGTGCACGGCTGATATAACCGATATTGGCAAATACATTGTGATTGTCTGTGAGGTTGTAGTTCAAACCACCCTTGGCTGTCCAACCCAGGAAATTCACCGTTTCAGATTTTGCATGATCAGCATCATAGTAGAAGCGGTCGTAACGCCAATAGCCCGTATTTGAAAGAGAACCGGCCACGAAAGCACTCAGTTTGTCTCTGTTGTATTCGGCCTGTGCAAACACACCTTCCTGCAACGTATAGCCGTCATAGTCACGGTAAACTACGTCGCCCACCTGCAACTTCTGGTTGACGAAAGCACTGCCGGCCGCTGCAGCAGCATTGTTGGCCACCAATACATTCTGGCGCGAAGAAGAGTCGATGAAATAATCGCCACCATAGAGGTCACAAAGTTCATTGGTGTGTACACCTTTATAATAACGGAAGTCTACGCCACCATAGAAATCAACATATTCACCAAACTTGGTCGTATAAGTAGAAAGCAAACCAATCCAAGTGTGCTTGTTGTAGGACTTGGACATCGCCATTCTGGAACCGTTCTCGCTTTCCTGGTTCAGTTTGTAAACTTCGTCATAAGCAAACGTACCATCTTCGTGACGGAACGTCGTATTCAGTGTTCCATAAGAAGCACCATACCAGTTGCTACGGTCAGCCGATTCCAGTCCCTGGCCAGAGTAGCCATAACCGTTACCGATAGAAGCATAGAGGGCAGTACTCAAAGAAGACTTGTTGTCAATCTGCCACAAGTGGTTCAGTGAGAGCTGAGGCTTGTGATAAGCATTGCGGGCAGAAGTCTTGCGCTCGCCGTTCAGGCCATAACCGTAAGTAGGGTTATACTTGTAGGGGCTATCGCCGTTCATGTATTTCTTGGCAACCGTCTGCCAGCCTTCGATGGTCAGACCGTCGTTGTTGTTACGCTGATTGTGCCATTGAGGAGCACCGAAAGCCGTGAATGACAACTGATGGTTGTCGTTGATGCGCTTTGCAATGTTGATGAACCAGTTGTAGGCCTCGTATTCGGTACCCTGGATATATCCGTCAGCCCAAGTCTTGGCACCCAGCAAAGTCAATGCCCAACCCGACTTGCTCATACCGGTCGACACGTTGAACATGATTTTATTGTAACCGTCGTTACCCATTGCATAGGAAACCGAACCGCCTTTCTTGGCCTCTACCGAGTTTGTCACAATATTGATAGAACCACCGACTGAAGGAGCTGATACCTTGGAGGCTCCCAGACCACGCTGTGTCTGCATGCTGCGTGTCACGTCTGACAAACCAGCCCAGTTGGACCAGTAAATACCACCCCACTCCATATCATTCATAGGTACACCGTTGATCATCACTGCGATGTTCTCCGATTCGAAACCACGCATATTGATACGGGAATCTCCGAAACCACCACCTTGCTTGGTTGCATACACACCAGGAGTTGACTTCAAGATTTCAGGGAATTCCTTTGTACCCAACTTTTCTTCGATAAACACCGGCTCTACCGTCGAAACCGCAACCGGCGTCTTGCGGGCAATGGCCACAGATGAAGTAATGACCACGTCGTTCAGCATCACCGCATCGGCATGCATCTGAATAACGCCCAAGTCTACAGAAGCGCCCTTCCGAGTAATTTTCTGTCTCAGGTCTTTGTAACCCACATACTTGAACAACAATGTGGCATTGGCAGCAACGCTTTGCTTGAAATAACCGTCGATGTCGGTTACAGAACCTTGTGTAGTACCTTCTACCATAACGGCAGCACCTACCAAAGGCTCGCCTGTTTCTGCATCAACAAGCTGACCTTTCACTGTAGTGGTCTGTGCAAAGGCAGACACGCTGCACACAGCCATCACAGCAACTAACAGGAAGTGAATTAGATTTCTTCTCATAATTCTGTTTTTAGTTAATAGATATTGTTAATTAAACATTAATTTATGTTTCTTCCTGCAAAGATAATGAATAATATCCATATAAATATTACATTAACGCTACATTTTTTCAGAATGAGAAAGACTTTTTTATAGTGAAGGCTCCATGTAGCTTCCACAAACAGGTAAAGCCATCCGGATGAAGGGCCGGACAACCACATAGGAACAAGAAAAAGACGATAGGAAATCGCTGGTTTCCCCTGATACATTGTAACATATTTTCAATCCTAGAAAAAATCAGGCGACCGGCATGCTCAAAAAAGGTTTATCGGGAATGTTTCAAACATAAGGGGGGTATGTTTGAAACATAAGACCCCAATGTTTCAAACATAGAGGCCTCAGGGTTTAAACTCTCCTACAGACACGTTTTCCGGATTGGATGCCAATCCGCATCATTTGTAAACATATACTACCAAACAAAGAAAAGGCTGCACCAACCTTTCCTGGTACAGCCTTTCTATAACCGAAACAGCCGGGGGCGTTTCCTTGCATAAATCGCATCAATCTTCCATCAGCTTGCGATAGCGCACACGCTTGGGCTCTTCCTTGCCCAGACGTTTCTGCTTGTTTTCCTCGTACTCCGAGTAGGAACCTTCGAAGAAGAACACATTCGAATCGCCCTCGAAGGCCAGAATGTGCGTACAGATACGGTCGAGGAACCAACGGTCGTGGCTGATGACCACGGCACAGCCGGCAAAATCTTCCAAACCTTCTTCAAGGGCACGAAGGGTATTGACGTCGATATCGTTGGTAGGCTCGTCGAGAAGCAGTACGTTGCCCTCTTCCTTCAGCGCCATGGCCAGGTGCAGACGGTTGCGCTCACCGCCGGAGAGCACGCCGCAGAGCTTTTCCTGGTCGGCACCCGAGAAGTTGAAACGCGAGAGGTAGGCACGGGCGTTGATGTCGCGTCCACCCATGCGGATGAGTTCGTTGCCGCCCGAGATAACCTGATAGACACTCTTGTTGGGGTCGATATCCTTGTGCTGCTGGTCTACATAGGCCACCTTTACAGTTTCGCCCACTTCGAACTCACCCTTATCGGGCTTCTCCAGCCCCATGATGAGACGGAATAGCGTGGTCTTTCCCGCACCGTTCGGACCGATGATGCCCACAATGCCGTTGGGCGGAAGCATGAAGTTGAGGTCGTCGAAGAGCAGCTTGTCGCCAAAAGCCTTGGCCACGTGTTTGGCCTCGATGACTTTGTTGCCCAGTCGCGGACCGTTGGGGATGAAGATTTCCAGCTTCTCTTCCTTCTCCTTCACGTCCTCGTTCAGCAACTTGTCGTAAGAGTTCAGACGGGCTTTCCCCTTGGCCTGACGGGCCTTGGGCGCCATGCGCACCCACTCCAGCTCGCGCTCCAGCGTCTTGCGGCGCTTGCTGGCTGTCTTCTCCTCCATCTCCATGCGCTTGGTCTTCTGCTCCAGCCAGCTGGAATAGTTGCCCTTCCAGGGAATGCCTTCACCACGGTCGAGTTCCAGAATCCATCCGGCCACGTGGTCGAGGAAGTAACGGTCGTGCGTCACGGCAATTACCGTACCCTCGTACTGCTGCAAGTGCTGCTCCAGCCAGTCGATAGACTCGGCGTCGAGATGGTTGGTCGGCTCGTCCAGCAACAGGATGTCCGGCTTCTGCAAGAGCAGGCGGCAGAGGGCCATGCGTCGGCGCTCACCTCCCGACAGATGTTCGACCGACTGGTCTTCGGGCGGGCAACGCAGGGCGTCCATGGCACGCTCCAGCTTGCTGTCCAGGTTCCAGGCATCCGTCGCGTCGATGATGTCCTGCAGCTCGGCCTGGCGGGCAAAAAGCTTTTCCATCTTGTCGGGGTCTTCGTAATACTCGGGCAAGCCGAACTTCTGGTTAATTTCCTCATACTCCGTCAGCGCATCGACAATGGGCTGCACGCCTTCCATCACCACTTCCTTCACGGTCTTGGCAGGGTCCAGATAAGGCTCCTGTGCCAGATATCCGACGGAATATCCGGGTGAAAACACCACTTCGCCCTGATAGGATTTGTCCAACCCGGCGATAATCTTCAGCAAGGTGGACTTACCCGAACCGTTCAGACCGATGATACCGATCTTAGCTCCGTAGAAGAACGAGAGGTAGATGTTCTTCAACACCTGCTTGTTGTTCTGCTGGATGGTCTTGTTCAAGCCCACCATGGAAAAAATAATTTTCTTATCGTCTACTGTTGCCATAAAAATAAGGTATATATAATAATGTGTAAAAATGCGTTTGCGAGGTTGTGCCCTGTACAGTCTGCACAATCAGCCGTGAGCCATGACACCTCTTCATAATCTTTGTGCAAAGATAATAAAAAAGACAGAAAGACTTTGCATCTTCAAAAAAACTCTCTATCTTTGCACCCGCTTAACAGCACTAAGGTTTGATTCGCTAGCTCAGCAGGTA
>ENA-UONW01002523-UONW01002523.1-human-gut-metagenome-genome-assembly--contig:-CS52-NODE-2523-length-17771-cov-4.973753_pt1 | contig 17771 bp, 17 predicted proteins | sample MGYA00242463_ERZ724010 | MGnify/ENA metagenome assembly ERZ724010 | reverse complement strand
TTCAACCGCGTCGTTCCGCTGAAGGACAGCTATAAGCCGGAATAAGTTGCGGGGCTGCGTTTGGGGCTTTGCCCCGGCGTTCCCCATAAGAAGGAGAAAGAAATCATGTCTGATGAAGTTCGCACGCGATTTGCGCCCAGCCCGACGGGCTATCTGCATCTGGGCGGCCTGCGCACCGCGCTGTATACCTATCTGTTCGCCAAGAAGCACGGCGGCAAGTTCATTCTGCGCATCGAGGATACCGATCAGGAGCGCGAGGTGCCCGGCGCGGTCGATCTGATCTATAAATCCATGCGTCAAGCCGGTCTGACCTACGACGAGGGGCCGGATGTGGGCGGCGAATACGGCCCGTATATCCAGACCCAGCGCCGCGACCTCTACCCCAAGTTCGCTTGGGAGCTGGTCGAAAAGGGCGGCGCTTACTGCTGCTTCTGCACCAAGGAAGAGATCGAGGCCGACCGCAAGGCCGCCGAGGCCAAGGGCGAAACCTACAAATACAACAAAAAATGCCTGCACAACGTCAGCCTTGAGGAGGCCAAGCGCCGCATCGCGGCGGGCGAGCCTTACGTCATCCGCCAGAACGTGCCGACCACGGGCAAAGCGTCCTTCGACGACATGCTCTACGGCCACGTCGAGGTGGATTGCGACACGCTGGATGACAACGTGCTCATCAAGGCTGACGGTCTGCCGACCTACAACTTCGCCAACGTCGTGGACGATCACCTGATGGCCATCAGCCACGTCATGCGCGGCACGGAATACCTCTCCTCCGCGCCGAAATACAACCTGCTCTACGAGGCCTTCGGCTGGAAGCCGCCGATCTATCTGCATCTGCCGCCCGTTATGATCGAATCCGTGCTCAAGGATAAGGAAACCAAGCAGCCGATTCTGGATGAAAACGGAAACGAGCAGCCGATCGTCCGCAAGCTCTCCAAGCGCTGGGGCGATCCCTCCTTCGAAGATCTGCTGCAAAAGGGCTACCTCAAGGAAGCGATCATCAACTACATCGCGCTGCTGGGCTGGGCGCCGAAGGACACCAATGAGGAATTCTTCTCGATGGATGACCTCATCCGCATCTTCGATGAAAACGGCATCAACAAGAGCCCGTCGATCTTCGACACCAACAAGCTGACGTGGTTCAACGCCGAGTATATCCGCCGCCTGACCCCGGAGGCCTACGCCGAAATGGCCAAGCCGTGGCTCTCTCAGGTGCTCGACCCGCAGAAGTTCGACCTCGACCGCCTCTGCCAGCTTTTGCAGGCGCGCACCGAGATTTTCAGCCAGCTTCCGGGCATGGTGGATTTCCTCGCCGAGATGCCGGCGCTGGATATGGCGCTGTTCACCAACAAAAAGAGCAAATCCACGCCGGAAACCAGCAAGGCGGCGCTCGAATTTGTCCGCCCGATTCTCTCCGGCATGGCCGATTGGACGGAGGCCAACCTCCACGATACCGTGATGGCCGCCATTCCCGAATCCGGCATGAAGAACGCCACCGTGCTCTGGCCGCTGCGCATCGCCATCACCGGCCGCGCCGCTACCCCCGGCGGTGCGTTTGAAATGGCGTATCTGCTCGGCAAGGACGAAACGATGAAGCGCCTTGACGACGCGATGGCCAAGCTCTAATTTCATTCTTTATCCGTTAGGAAAACCCCGACACCGCGCGCGGTATCGGGGTTTTGTTATGCTTGTCAAAAGAGGGAGGCCGTGCGGCGTATCCGCATTACATTTTTTCGATGATCCTGTCAAGCAGATTTCTGAATTGTCCCTTCACGCGGTTGGCCGTTTCCGTCACCTCCGCGTGGTTGAGCGGCTGGTCGAGAATCCCCGCCGCCATGTTCGTGATGCAGCTTATGCCCAGCACGCGCATGCCGCCGTGGCGCGCCACGATGACCTCCGGCACGGTGCTCATGCCCACCGCATCCGCGCCGAGCGTGCGCAGCATGCGGATTTCCGCCGGGGTTTCATACGTCGGGCCGGTCATCTGCGCATAAACGCCCTCGCGCAGCACAAAGCCCTGCTCGTTTGCACATTCGTGCGCCAGCGCGCGCAGCTCCTTGTCAAACGCGCAGCTCATATCCGGGAAGCGCGGGCCGAACGCATCGAGGTTCGGGCCGATCAGCGGGTTCTGCGCCGTCATGCTGAATATGTCGCCGATCACCATCAGCTCGCCCGGATGGTAGCCGAGGTTCACGCCGCCCGCCGCGTTGGTGACGATCAGCGTCTTCACGCCGATTTTCTGCATCACGCGAACCGGCAGGGTCACGTCCTTCATGCCGTATCCCTCGTAGTAATGGAAGCGCCCCTGCATCATCACCACGCGCTTGCCGTACAGCGTGCCGCAGCACCACATGCCCGCGTGCCCCGCGACCGTCGAGCGCGGGAAGCCGGGAATTTCGCTGTACGGCAGCTTGACCGCGTCTTCAAGTGCCTCGGCGTAATCGCCCAGACCGCTGCCCAGAATCACGCCGATATCGGCCTTGCCGCAGACGGCAAGCACCTTCGCCGCCGCCTCGTCGATTCTCTTCATTTCATCCATCATTTCAGTTCCTCCAGAAAAGAAGTTCCGCGCAGCGGGTTCGCCAGACCGAAATAATCCAGCACCGTCGCGCTGATGTCCGCATATGTCGCGCGCACGCCGAGGTTCACGCCGCCCTGCATCTTCCTGCTCCAAACCAGCAGCGGCGTGTGCTCGCGCGTGTGGTCGGTGCCGCTGTGGCACGGGTCGCACCCGTGGTCGGCGGTGATCATCAGCAGATCGTCCTCGCCCATCTTCGCCTGAATCTCCGGGAGCTGCGCGTCGAATGTCTCCAGCGCAGCGGCGTAGCCCTTCACATCGCGGCGATGGCCATATACCATATCGAAATCGACCAGATTGACGAACAGCAGACCGTCAAAATCCTCGTCCATCGCCTCGAACGTCGCCTGCATGCAGGCCGGGTTGCCCGCCGCGTGGTTGCTCTTGGTGATGCCGCGGTGATCGAAGATATCCTCAATCTTGCCCACGCCGTAGACCGTCTTGCCGTTCTCTTTCAGAATGTCGCACATCGTCTGCGGCGGCTGCGCGCTGAAATCGCGGCGCGCGCCGGTGCGCTTGAACGCGCCCGCGTGGTCGCCGACGAACGGACGCGCAATGACACGGCCGACCTCCAGCTCGCCCGTCAGCAGCTCGCGCGCGATTTGGCAATCGCGATACAGCTCCTCCAGCGGCACAACCGCTTCGTTCGCCGCGATCTGGAAGACGCTGTCCGCCGAGGTATAGACGATCAGCTTGCCGGTCTTGATGTGCTCCTCGCCCAGCTCGTCGAGGATCGCCGTGCCGGAGGCGGGCTTGTTTCCCAGCGTGCCGCGGCCGACAGCCTTTTCAAACCTCTCGATGAAATCCTGCGGGAAGCCGTTCGGGAACGTCGGGAACGCCTGTGCAAGCTGAACACCCGCGATTTCCCAGTGGCCGGTCGTGGTGTCCTTGCCGGCGGAAACCTCGCGCAGCTTGCCGAAGCAGCCCTTCGGCGCGTCCACCCTGCCGGGGAAGCTCGCGCCGTCGATGTTCGCCAGCCCCAGCTCCATCAGATGCGGCAGTTTCGGATGGCAGGTGTTGATGATATGGCCGAGCGTGTCCGCGCCCTTGTCGCCGTAATTCGCAGCGTCCGGCAGTTCGCCGATGCCCACGCTGTCCAGAACGATAACGATTGCTTTTTTGTTCATATGCTCCTCCTTTGCGTTTTCTTCCAAAAGAAAACGAGTCCGATACGGTCATTATACCGCATCAGGCTCGTTTTTTCAATCGCCATCGCGTCAATCCTCCGGGGTCACGCGCATATACTGCGCGAGCATCCCGATCATTTCCGCGTTGGTCGGCTTGCCCCGGATCGGGTCGATCGAGTTGCCGAAAAAGCCGTATACGCGCCGCACGCCGAACGCATCCATCACGCTTTCCACCGCATGGCGGATCAGCCGCTCGACGGCCTGCTCCGTCGTTCCGAAACGCAGCGCCACCGGCTTGTACAGCATGTCGCCAACCGCGTCCATCCGGCTTTCGTCCTCCCATGCGAGCGCCGCCGCGCTGGATAGGTATTCGTATCCACGCAGCGTCGATCTCATGCCCATTTTGCTGAGCAGCCCGGCGGCGCGTCGGCAGGCCGGCTCCATCCGCGTCCAATCCGCTTCGCCGCGCACCTTTTTGAGCATCTGCGTGAGCGCCTCCGTCAGCTCCTGCGCGTCCCACGGTACGCGCACCTGACAGGTCACGCCCCTGCGCAGAAAGCCGTCCCGCGCGAAGGGCATCATCACCCCGCCGATGACCTGCGGCATCCGCTCGCCGTAGATCTCCCTGAGCCGGTCAATCGTGCCCAGCCCGTCCATCAGCGGCAGCACCGCGTCGATCACCAGAATATCCGGCCTGCATTTTTTCGCCGCCGACAGCGCGCCCTCCCCGGATTGCACCATGCGGAAGGCGCAATCCTGCTCATCCTCCAACGTCCGAAGCGCCGGAATCACCGCGCTGCCGTCGCGCATCGCGCATAGAATTTGCGTTTTCATTCCGCAGTCACCTTCCCCTGTACATTTACGCTGCCTGCGCCTCCGCATCCAGCGCATCGCTTTTTTCGAGCATCCACTCGATATACATGCCGTATCCCTGCGTCGCGTCGCTCAGATAGACGTGCGTTACCGCGCCGATGATCCGGCCGTCCTGCAGGATCGGGCTGCCGCTCATGCCCTGAACGATGCCGCCCGTTCGATGCAGCAGCCGCTCGTCCGTCACGCGCAGCACCATGCCCTTCTGGCTCGGTTCGCTCTGGGGGAAGCAGCGGACGATTTCCACGCCGTATTCCTGCGGTTCGTCGCCCTCCACCGTCGCGATGATGCTGGCCGCCCCGGTGTGGACGGCGCTCCGCGAGCCGACGCTCAGCCCCTCCGGGTAGAGCGCACTCCGGGGCGCATCCCGCATCACGCCGTAAATGCCGTATTCGCAGTTTTCCAGCAGGCTGCCGATCTGCCGCCCCTCCTTGAGGAAGTTGCCCTTCAGCTCGCCCGCCCTGCCGCTCTGCCCTTTCGCAACGCCCACGATGTTCGCCCGCAGAATCGCGCCCTCGCGCGCATCCAGCAGCTTGCCCGTGTCCGCATCGACAATCGCGTGCCCCAGCGCGCCGTAAGCGCCCGTCTGCGGGTCCACATAAGTCAGCGTGCCGACGCCCGCCGTGCTGTCGCGCACCCAGACGCCCAGCTTCCGCCTGCCGTCCGCCGCATCGACGGAAGCCGCCGTTTCCACCGTGATCGTCTGCCCGCCGCGCATCACTTCGAGCCGAACCGTGTCGCTCTGCGCCCCGCCGATGACGGCGCCGAGCGTCTTCGCGCTCTCCACCGTTTCGCCGTTCGCGGAAAGGATCACGTCGCCCGCGCGCAGCAGCCGCCCCTTCGCCGAATCGGAAACGACCAGCACGCCGCGCGTCTTGAGCGCCACGCCGACCGCCTGCCCGCCGGGAATCAGCCTGCGCGCCTCCACGACGTTCACCCGCGTCTCATGCACGGGAATCAGCCCGAGCAGCGAAAAGGTCACGCTCGTCTGCCCGCCCGCCTCCGCGCTGAGCGTCACGCGCTCATCCTGCGAGGCCAGCACGCTGACCGCCCCGCCCGCCGACGCGGCGCGCATCGGCAGACCGGTCTGCACCACAAGCCGCTGCCCGGAAGAGAGCGTCAGCGCATCCGGCAGCGCAGCCGCGTTTCGCACCCATGGGGAATAATTGCATACAAAAGCCATCGCGCTCAGCGCAATGCCCAAGCCGTGCCGAACCGTTTGTTTCATGCCCAATCCTCCGTTTCGAGGTTTAGCATGACGCGGCGGCTTTCGGTTTATTCCTGCGGTTTTTTCTGGCTGTCCAGCAGGAGCTGAAGCTCCTCCATGAAGGATTGCACATCCTTAAATTGGCGATAGACCGACGCAAAGCGGATATACGCCACTTCGTCCAGCTCCTTCAGGCCGTCCATCACCATCCGCCCGATCTGCTCGGTGGTCACTTCTTCCTCCGGCTGCTGGCGGACGCTGGTTTCCACCCGGCGCACCAGCTTTTCGATCTCCTCCAGCGGAACGGGGCGCTTTTCGCATGCCCTGAGAATGCCGTTTCGCACCTTCGCCGCGTCAAACGGTTCCCGCCGCCTGTCCTTTTTGACGACCAGCACCGGCAGCATTTCAATCTTTTCGTATGTCGTAAAGCGTCTTTTGCATTCCTCGCACTCGCGGCGGCGGCGAATCGCGCCGTCCTCCGTCGGGCGCGAATCCACCACGCGGCTCTCCGTGCAATTACAGTATATGCACTTCATGTCGATTTACCCCTCATTTTGAAAAAATTTGCATTTTCCCATTCGCTTATTATACCCGTATTCCGAAAAAAGGTAAACCCCCTTCAGCAGCTCCCCGGCGAAACCAGAATCACGTCGTCGCCGATGCAGGCGATCTGCCGCCACGGAATCTCCATCTGGCTTTTATCGCTTCGAAAAATTCCGCAGCCCCCCCAGACGATCCGGCCGAGCGCCGGCCCCCGCGGCGGGGCGAGCACCACGTCGCACGCGCGCCCGATCACCCGTCCGTCCCCGATGCAGATCATATCCTTTTTCTTCAATTCCGAAAACGTCATATTCCTTCCGCCTTTCGCGTCTATGCGCTTTTCCCCCAAATATAACCACGCGCCGCGAGAATATTTTTCCTTGACCGCCGTCATAATGCAGTTCAAGAAAGCAAGGGAGGCGACGATATGGCCATCGGCAAAGTTGAAATCTGCGGCGTGGATACCTCTACGCTCCCCGTCATCAGCAACGAACGGATGCGGCAGCTCTTTCCCCTCGTCCACAGCGGGGATATGCGGGCGCGGGAGGAATTTATCCGGGGCAATCTGCGTCTGGTGCTCAGCGTGCTCCAGCGGTTCCACCACCGCGGCGAAAATGTGGATGATCTGTTTCAGGTCGGCTGCATCGGGTTAATCAAAGCCCTCGATCATTTTGACGTGACGCAGAACGTGCGCTTTTCGACCTACGCCGTGCCGATGATTATCGGCGAGATTCGGCGCTATCTTCGGGATAACAACGCCATCCGCGTCAGCCGTTCGCTTCGGGATATCGCCTATAAATCGCTCTCCGCGCGCGACCGCCTGCAAGCCGAGCTGGGGCGCGAGCCGACCGTGCAGGAAATCGCCCGAAAGCTCGAGCTGTCGGCGGAGGACGTCACCCTCGCGCTCGAAGCCATCCAGGACCCCGTAAGCCTGTGCGAGCCGATCGGCGGCGAGGGCGCGGACGCGCTGACCATCGGCGATCAGGTGCGCGACGACAACGTCAGCGCGGAAAACTGGCTGCAAAACATCGCCATCCGCGAGGCCATGGATCGCCTGAACGAGCGCGAGCAGCGCATCTTGAACCTGCGCTTCTTTCAGGGGCGCACCCAGATGGAGGTTGCGGGCGAAATCGGCATCAGTCAGGCGCAGGTCTCCCGCCTCGAAAAGGCCGCGCTCAGCCACATGCGCAAGCTGGTCTAGTTCCGCGCCCTGTACGCGCGTTCAAGCGCCTCCGCGATGATCGGGCACGCCGCCAGCGCCTCCGAAAGCGTGTTGCGGTTGTTGCCAATTTCAATCAGCAGCGCGCCGGTGGAGATATGCTGATTGAAGCGCCCGCTCTTGATCTTCACCTCGCGGCAGATGCCGGGCGCAAGGGCGTTCGCCGCCTCCGTGACGGCCTGCGCCAGCTCGAGGTTTTTCGGCCAATCCGGCCGCTCGTCAAAGCCGGACCCCGTCGCGCCCGTGCCCTTGCCCACCAGCAGCATGACGCGCGCGGCGCTTCCGCCCTCCGTCTCCACGCTGTTTGCGCCGCGGTATGACTCGCTGTATGCGTCGCGATGTACGTCAAGCCAGTAGTCATACCGTTCGCCCGCGTCGAGCCGCGTCCTGAGCATCGCCAGCGACCGCTTGTAGGCGGTGGACAGCGTCGGCGGCTCAAACGCCGTCGTATCGTGCACGACGATGAAGCCGCGCGCGGTCAGCGCCCGCGCCAGCGCGTCCCCGACCGCGATCATGTTGTGGTTTTCGTCGCGCGTGCGCCATTTTTCCGTCGGCTTGTAATTTTCCGTCTCCGTGGCCTGATATGCCTCGTAGGTATGGGTGTGGTATATCAGCACCCGCGGTGCCTCCGCCTGCGCGACGGCCTGCACCGCCTCGCGCTGCTCCTGCGCCGTTACGCGGATCAGCAGCGGCGGCCGCAGGCGCTCAAGCCCGACCCAGCCCGCCGCGCCGGCCGCCAGCAGCGCAAGCGCCCACCCCGCCGCCCTTCTCCGCCATCCCCGTCTCTGCATACCGCGCCCCTCCTCGCCGCCGATGTCCTTACAGTGTATGAAGCGGCGCAAACCGGCATGACAAGAGACGGCGCTCCCGCCCCGGAAGCGCCGTCCTTTGGGTTAAACTTCACGCCGCCTAGCATTTGCAGCCGCACGTTCCCGCGCAGCCCATGCCCGCCGCGGTCGTCGCGCAGCCCAGCCCCGTGGAGCTGGCATAATTGCCGCAGGTGCAGCTCACATTCCGCGCCCGCAGTGCGTCCTCGTCGCAGACCGCCTGCGGGAAAAGCGGCAGGCTGAAAAATTCATCGCACACCGAATCCGCAAACTCCTCGCACGGCGGCACCTCGCAGTAGCCGTAGCTCGGCACGAGCACCTCGACCTTTGCCAGCACCTTGAGCACCACGGTCACGCAGATTTCCAGCTCAAACACGTTGTTGCGCAGATATGTACCCGAGACGCAGATGGCGGAAACCATCGACTCGATGTTGTACGGCACGATGGATTCATCCGGAATCGAGAGCAGCACGTCGCGATCCATCGTCACCATGCCCCGGCCGATGTATTCCCGGCAGGCCGCGTCTGTAAACAGGATGTCGATGGGCACGTCGATCTGGCAGCGCACCCGGCCAAAGCACGGCCTGTCGCACAGGCGCTCCACAGACAGGTTGCGGATCACGCCCTCCGTCGAGGTCGAGCGGCAGCTCTCAAAGGTGATCGGCATCGTCGGCTGGGTGTTCGCGTTTTCCTGCTGCTCGCCGCACGGCCCGTTGCAGCAGGGCACGAGGCCGTAGCTGAGCAGCGTGACCTTCTGCTCCTTGAGCTGCTCCTGCATCAGGCAGCTGTCGTAGACCCGCTGAACCTGAATACAGATCTTCTCGTTCAGCCCGCTGAATACCTCGTTGCCGCTCAAATTGCAGGGACAGTGCGTCGATCCGCTATTTTTGTAAGAATAGAAAGACATAAAACACACGCCTCCTTGGGCAGTCTCGTGGGGGAAATTCCTCACGATTCCACATTATGCCCATCGGGAAGGCGTGTGCCTGATTATGCCTTTTTCTCTTCTTCGTCGCGCTGCTGAATCCGCTTGAGCTGCTCAAACGGCCCTCTGTGCCGCCGGGATGCGGCGGTCGGATTGTTGCGCAGCGCATGCTCGGCGCGCAGCAGACGGCGCTCGCGGCTCCTGCGCAGTTCCTCGCTCTGGCGGTCGTACTTCGCTCTGGCCGCCTCAACCTCCGCGCGGAGCGCGCTGACGTCCGGCAGATAGCTGGCCGCTTCGTTGAGGACGCGCTCAAGGTTGGCAAAGCGCTCCTTCGCGCCGTCTTCGAGGCTCAAACGCTTCTGATCCATCATCTCGCGCACGCGGTCGCGGGCGGCGGTGACACGTTTGGCGCTGGCCGCCAGCTCCTCCTGCCTGCTGTCCACATGGGCGGCAAAGTCGCGGATCATGCCGTTGACGCGCTCGTTGATGGAATCCAGCCCACCATGCAGGGCTTGCAGCTCCCTGGCATAGCGCTCCATGGATTCCAGCAGCGCGCGCAGATCGAGGGCGCGGCGAACGGCAAAGCCGGTATCCACCACGGCAAAGCCCGTGAAAATCGCAGCCGCCGCATCGGCCATCGTCAGCGGAATCATATAGATATAGGTTTTGACGAACGGATTGACCACGCTGACGATGAACACGGAGAACACCGCCCACGTCGCCGCGGACAGCGCGCAGATATAGCCGTTCACATTCAGCGGCCGCTCGGAATAATCCCAATAGCGCACATGGAAGATCGTTTCCATCAGGAAGCCGGTTACATATTCCAGCAGCGAGGCGGCGATCGTGCCCACCAGCGCCACCAGCGCCATGTTCCCCTCCACCGGCACGCAGGTCAGCAGAATACCGACCGCGCCGAAGCCGTAGATCGGCAGAATCGGTCCGAACAGAAAGCCCCGGTTGACGAACCGGCGCTCCTTCACCAGATACAGAAAGACCTCCCAGCACCAGCCGCAGAAGCTGTATAGAAAGAACAGCAGCACCCATTGGCTGACGCTGTATTCCTCCAGCAGCGTCGCCCTAATTTGCTCCAGCAATGTATTCCCTCCCGCATATTCACTGGATTGATTATACAAGAATTCCTATTTTCTGTCAATCTCGCGTTAAATTCTAGCCATGCTTTCCCACTTGCCCTTTTCAAAGCGCCACGTATAGACCGCCGCGCGAACCGCCCAGTCCACCAGCATCGCGAACCACACGCCCAGCGCGCCGTAGCCCATCCTCACACCGACGACATAGCTCAGCGCAATGCGGAAACAGACCATCGACCCGATGGAAAGCACCATGGTGAATTTCACGTCGTTGGCGGCGCGCAGCGCGTTGGGCATGGAGAGCGCCAGCGGCCAGAGCAGCATGGCGAAGCCGTCGTGGATGAAGATCAACTGCGTCGCCAGCTCACGGGATGCGGGCGAGAGCGTGTACAGGTTCAAAATCAGCGGCAGCGCGGCCAGCAGCACGACGTTCACCACAGCCATCATGGCGTATTCGATTTTGAGCAGCTTGCGCGTGTAATAGCGCACCTGATCGTTGTCGTGCGCGCCGACACAGCGCCCAACGACGGTCAGAATCGCGAGGTTCATCGCCGCGCCCGCCAGCACGCCCAGCCCGTCCAGGTTGTTCGCCACGGCGTTGGCGGCAATCTGCACCGTGCCGAAGGTCGAAATCATGCTGACGACGACGATGCGCCCCAGCTCAAAAATGCCGTTTTCAATACCGCTCGGGATACCGATATAGAGAATCTGGCCGATCAGCGTCGGCTGGAAGCGCGTCATCTGGTCGGGACGCACATACAGCTGCCGCTCCCGGTTGAGGCTCAGCGCAAACATCACCGCCGCCGCCATCACGCGGGAAAGCAGCGTGGAAATCGCCGCGCCCGCGACGCCCCACTTCATGCCGAAGATGAGGATGGAATTGCCGATGAGGTTCATCACATTCATGCCGAGGGAAACCACCGTCGGCGTTCGCGAATCGTTCATCGCGCGGAACAGCGCCGAGCTGGAGTTGAACGACGCGAGGAACGGGAAGCTCAGCGCGGACACCGTCAGATAGGTCAGCGCGGCGTCCATCACGTCCGCGTCAATTTGGCCGAAGAGCAGTGAAAGCAGCGGCTTTCTCGCCGCGAGCGACAGCACCGTGAACAGCAGCGCGCAAACCGCCGTGACCACCATCAGCTGGCTGGACGCTTCGCAGGCCTTCTTCCGGTCGCGGTGGCCGAGGTATTGCGACGCGATCACCGCGCCGCCGGTCGCAACCGCCGCGAAAACCGCGTTGATGAGCATGTTAATCATGTCCACCAGCGACACGCCGGAAATCGCCGCCTCGCCTACGGAGGAGATCATCATCGTGTCGGCCATGCCGACCGTGCGCGCGAGCACCTGATCGATGACCAGCGGAATAATCAGCCGCTTCAAATCCTCATTTGAAAACAGCAGCGTCCGCCCGCCGTCCAGAATCTTCTTTTCCAGCTGCTTCTCTGTCATAAGCTACTCCCGTTTCCGTCGCCGCTCCAAGCGCTTTTTGAATTGCATGATAAAAGAAATACGCTGACCTTCTCGGAAAGCGTATCCCTATTATATACGAATTTTTGCGGCGCTTTCAAGCGCAGAATTGACCAGATTTCGCCTGCTTTTTTATTTATGCGTCGGCCGCCGCCACGTCAAAGACGATCTTCCGCCCGAAGACATAGCAGGTCACGCGCAGCACTCTCGCCGCGCCGGTCTGCGCGTCGGTTCGCCGGAGCACCGTCAACTGCATATCGCCCATGCTGCCCGCCGGGAGCGCGTGTCGGCTGTCGTCCGGCAGCGCCAGCACGTCGCCCTCCGCCGGTTCGAGCAGCTCCATCGAAATCCACTCTGCCGGGAAAAAGCCCCTGTTTTTCAGCCGGACGGTGTAGGTCACAAACGTACATTCCTCCGCGCGCAGGTCGCCCGTCCCGCCGAAGATTTTTCCGCCGAACGTGTTGTTTTCAAGCTGGCTGACGAGCGCGGCGAACGTGTCCGCCGCATCCTGCGCGCGCGTCTCGCTTGCCGCCGTCTGCACAACCTGCGGCCTGAGCGTATTGATGCCGTAAAGCACCGCGCCCGCCCCGGCAATCGTCGCCACCAGTGCGAGAATCGCCAGAATTTTCATGCATCTGCCCACGTCAATCCCCCTGCGCGCTTCCCTCCAGAATCGCGCTCATCTGGTCGATCATATCGGAATCCTTCATGCGGAACTTAATCACCACGCGGCGCGAGGCGTCCATGTTCACCGTGCCGTCCGCGTTGTAGATCGGGTCCGCGTCCGCGCGGCCGTTCGCTGTCATAATGGATTTGAAAGTCTCCTTGTCCGTATAGCTCAGGCCAACCATCTCGTCGCTCAGGCAGTAGGTCGCCACGGCGAGCGCGCGCTGCTGCGAAAGCGCCAGATTGTTGAGGTATTGACCCGTGGTATCAGTATGTCCCTCGACGATGATTTCACCCACATAATCCCGATATTCCTCGCTGAGCAGCGTGTGGATATACACCGGAATGCAGGAATTGAGCGCGGCCTTGCCCGCTTCCTTGATCTCGTTCCTGCCTGTGTCAAAGAGGACGGAGCTTTCAAACGTCACCGCGCCGGTCTTGCGATCGACGGTCACGCGCTGGCCGACGTCGCTCAGGTTGTCGCGCAGATCCTCGATGATCTGGCTTCTCAGGCCGACCAGCTTGTCAATCTGCGCCTGCTGGGCGGCCAGCAGCGCCGCCTGTTCCTCGATCTTGCTCTGCTGCAAAGCCAAGCTGTCCTGCGCGCTGGTCAGCGCCGTTCGGTTTTGATCCAGCTCCTCCTGCTGCTGCTGCAAAGCGAGCGTCGTCGCGGCCAGCAGCTCCTCCTTGTCCTTCAGCTCGGCCTCCTGGTCAATCAGCAGGCTCTGCTGGGTGGAGAGCTGCGCCTCCTTGGTTTGCAGCTCAATCGTCTTTTTCTGCTGCAAATCCACCAACTGATACACCGCCGCGAACAGAATCAGCGCAAAGACGAACAGCATGCCCGCCATCATATCCGAATACGACGTCCAGTAGCTGTTGTCGCCGCCGCGCGGGCGCGTCTTTTTTCCCGGCCGCATGGCTTACTCCTTTCCGTCCATCGTCTGGCTGAGCTTGTCCATCGCCTTTTGCAGCCGCACCAGCGCCGTCACGAACTGATCCACCTGCTCGGCGTAGCGGTCGCGGCTCTGGCTGAGGAGCTGCGGCATGCCGCGCGTCATATCGCGCATGGAATCCAGCGTCTCGTTGAGCTGGTGGATGGAGGAAGAAATGCTCTCGTCAAACAGCGCGGTCGTGCGCGCCAGATTCTCCTGCGTCTGCTTGGTGAACTGCTCGTAAGCGCCGGAGAGCGTCCGGCTGCCCTCGTGCATCTCGCCGACGACGCGATCCATCTCCTTGCCGGTGATGCGCGTCTGCTCCTGCGCGCTGGCGAGGAAGCGATCCGTCCACGCCGTGTACTGCTGGGAGGCCGCGGTGAGCGCCGCCTGATACTCCTGCAATTTGGCCAGATAGAGCGCCTGCTGGCCGCTGGTCTTGCCCATCGCCTCCAGCAGCTCGATGGTCTTGCGGTTGGTGTCGTCCACCTGCGCGCGGGATGCGTCCATATCCGCCACATAGGCGCGGAAATGCTCGAGCACGCCCTGCGAAAGCTGGTGCATGTTCACCACGTCCTGCGTCATCTGGCCGATGGCCTCCGTCGCGGCGCGCAGCTCCTGCTGGGTCTTCTGCTGCTCCACGCCCGTCTCGGCGAGCACCTGCCGCAGGTGATCAAACTCGTTGCCCAGTGCCACGTTCATCCGCTGGACGAACACCTGCGCGATGCGATCCACGCCCTCCACCTGCGCCTGCGTCGCCGCGAGAATGAAGTTATCCATCGAGCGCTGCACCGGCAGCATGGCGCGCATGATGCTCTGCTCCATCTGCACGGCCATCTTCTGGCTCATATCCTCCACCGCCTGGCGGATGTAAGCCGTCTGCTCCTGCTGGAGCGCGAGCATGGCCGTGTCCTCCGAAACCGGCTTGGGCATGGCGTACAGGCTGAACACCTCGCAGAAGCGGTCAATCGCCTTCTGGCATTTATCCGTCGCGCGGTTGTTGAGCAGGTTGAACAGCAGCGAGCCGCACACGCCCACAATCGAGGTCAGGAACGCCGTGCTCATGCCGCGAATCAACTGATCCATCGCCGTCAGCACGACCTCGGTATCCGCCCCCGTCAGGCTCAGGCCGGAAAGACCCATTACCAGCCCCAGGAACGTGCCGAGGATGCCCAGCGAGGTCATCACGCCCGGCGCGAGGCCGGCAAAGCCCGTCCGTCCCAGCGCGTAAATCACCGTGTCTTCATTGATGTACTGCGTCACGTCGCAGGTCTCGCCGTGCGCGTCGCGCATTTCGGCGTTCTGCAAAAAATCCGCCCACGTCGCGGAAAGAGAATCGCCGAGGAAATGCATGTCGTTCCACGATTTTTTCTCTTTGTTCTGCTTGCTTTCGGTGACGATGGTTCGTGCCGCGCGGCGCAGTCTGGCCGCCACGCGGGAGAGCGGCATGGTGCAGCGCGCCAGCGCCGTCGCCGCGACAAGCACAATTGCCGCATAGATGACCATATCCACCGAGAAGAATTTTTGAAGAAGTGTAAGTGCCTGCATATCTGCTGTCCTCCAAAATGAAACCGAAGGAATCATGTTGCATCCATTGTACCCGATTTTCATCGTTCTGTAAAGCGACGGCAAAACTTCTCACCGTTTTGCGCGCGTTTTTCTGCCGCCCCGCGTTCGTTCTGCATTCAGAATTACACGAAATGAAACATCTTTTTTATAACCATTTGCCGAAATCCAGAAATATTGTGATTTCATTAGATTTTTCCCTTGCGAAATCAGCATAAAACAGTTAGAATATACATCGTTTGCATTTTATTGCCGTGTGCTATGTACGGAAAAAAATACTAGATCAGGAGCGATCCCTTTATGACCAAGAAACGCACGCTCGACCCCGAAATGATTGATTCTGTCGCACAAAACATGTTCTACGCCCTGCCGCTGATTAAAAAGCGCCTGCTCCATATGGACATGGTTCAAAAGGAGCACGGCACGCCTCTCTCCCATGTGCAGGTGCTCGCCATGCTTCAGGATGTGGGCATGATGTCCGTTTCCGAAATTTCCCGCCGTCTCGGCATCGCCAAGCCGAACATCACCCCGCTGGTGGATCGCCTGTTTGAGGCGGGCTACGTCGATCGTCAGCACGACGAGAACGACCGCCGCGTCGTGAACATCGTACTCCTGCCCGCCGGCATGGAGAAGCTCGCTTCCATCCGCGCGACCATCTCCCGCCAGATTCAGACGCAGGCGGAGGATCTTTCCCTCTCCGAGTTCCGCGAGCTGCACGATTCGCTGGAAAGCGTCGTTCGCATCCTCTCCTCGCTGTAAGTCAACATGTACGGCCGCCGTCAGGCGGTCTTTTTTTGTCGCTCCTTCTCTTTTATAACGAACCTCTCCGCACTTTTCTTCCCGATTTTTCCAATTTTCTTTTTCTGAGCACAAAGGAGCTGTCAAGCTTAAACCGAACATTTCAAGAAACAAATGTCTGAGCATTTTGGGATATGGGGCTTTGCCCCATCGCCCCACCAAAGGGCTTTCCGTTCGCCCTTTGGAAACCTTCGGGCACAAATACTTGGTTTTACTCTTGAAATATCTGTTTTATTAGCTTGACAGCTCTTGCTTTTTTTACTTGTTCACGTCGTTCCACGACAGGAAGCCCGGAAACATCGAACGATCCTTTGCGTCGCTCTGGCCGATGATTTCGCCTGTCTGTGCATCCACAAGCATTTGCGTATAGGCAAGGGAATTGCGCTCATCGTTTTCATAAAATTCTTCGAGCGCCGCCTGTGCGCTGGAAGCCTGCAAGCAATTCACTCGCCACATCGGCTTGACATCATAGAAAATGCTGCTGTAATCTGCATTTTGTCCCCATTCGTGATATGCACCCGGCTCACAATAAAGCACATAACCTAGGCTGATTTCGTAGATTTTTCGAACTCGGCCTTTTTTGATTTCCTGCTCAAGCGATTTTTGAATCATGTCAAATGAGCAAAGCGGCACATCTTCCGCCATGGTTTCAATGGGTAACAAATGCCGTATGCACAAATCCGACATACAGCCCATAATGCCATCGTAACACGTGCTGGTTCTCAGGTTATCCCGAAAACCATCTTCGCGTCGGCGTTCTCCGTGTGTGTTTCGCACTACATCCAGAATATGCGCGTAAATCGTTATACCGTTCAGCTTTGGATAAAAATCCATGATCAGATAGCCCGGCGCGGCGTTCTCCGTTGTGCCCGCAAAATACCATTGGGTCAGCTGGATGCGATTTGGCGTTGTGAAATTGAAATCCTCGGGCGGATAACCAAACCTCGTCAATTCCGCTCTAATCATGTCGATCATTTCCGAATAGGTTACATCGCACATTGGAATGTAGGCTCTGTCCGGTTCGCTGATATCGTGCCAGATACCCGTAACTTTGCCATTGCCAACCTTTTTACCGTCGATCTTGCGCGGTGGTTTTCCCTTATCCGCATCTTGGCAAAGAATAAGGCCATTCACATCGTAGGTATCATCTACTTCGTCCCAGCCGCTTTCCTCCGGCGTCAAAAGCGCGTGATGAAGGTCGTAACCGACCTTCATCACGGGGATTGTCTCCACGTCCGGCGTGACGATCTCCGCGTCGATGTCAACATCGCGCCACTTGGTTTCAACCTTCGTCGTCCAGCGTGCCGGAACGCTTTCGCGGAGCTGTGAAACGGTTTGATACTCCTGTGCGTGAGCAGTCGCCGTCAACGTCAACGCAAAAGTCAGACCGGCTATAAACCGTTTCATGGGCGTTTCACCTCTATCCTTATTTGTTCACATCCTCCCACGTCAGAAAGCCCGGAAACATCGAGCGATCCGCCGCGTCGCTCTGCCCGATGATTTCGCCCGTCTGCGCATCCACGAGGAACTGCGTGTAGGCAACCGTGTTCCGTTCGTCATCCGTAACCGTTCCATCCGAATAGGCTTCTTCCAGTTCCTTTTGCGCGCCGGAGGCTTTCAGGCAGTTGACCCGCCACATCGGCTTGACATAGTAGAAGATGTCGGCATAATCGTATTCGCCCGAATCGGGAACATATACGCCCGGTTCGCAGTAAAAAATATAGCCCAAACTGATTTCATAGATTTTGCGAACCCGGCCTTTCTTGATCTCCTGCTCAAGCGACTTTTGAATTTCATCGAAAGCGCAGAGCGGCACATCCTCCGCCACGGTTTCAACCGGAATCGGATGCCGGAAGCACAAATCCGACAGCCCGCCGCGTATTCCGTCATAGCATACGTGACTTCTCATCTTCTCCCAGAAACCGTCCTTGCGTCGGCGTTCGCCGCGCGTGTCATGCACC
>ENA-UONW01002514-UONW01002514.1-human-gut-metagenome-genome-assembly--contig:-CS52-NODE-2514-length-17843-cov-8.195300_pt1 | contig 17843 bp, 18 predicted proteins | sample MGYA00242463_ERZ724010 | MGnify/ENA metagenome assembly ERZ724010 | reverse complement strand
CGTTTCGGGCAGAATCTTCCTCTTTCAGAGCGTATTCAGCCCGAAAACCTTTTCCATTTCACGTCTTTACAATAGACGCCGGCGGCAGCGGAAACAAGCGACTGACGGAAAAGTCAGAAGAAAAAGATAAAACAGCTATAGATTGGTTCAAATAGGGCCTAATACTATATGCTGTTTTTTATCATTTTGGATAGGCTAATTTTTAGAAACACAAATATAATTTTGAGCAGGCGGTCAACTACGGAGGATGATTACTTTGCATCCCGAAGTCTTGATGTATTCATAACTAAACTAAGAAAACTGTTTGCAGACGACCCACAGATTGAAATTGTTACCAAAAGAGGAACAGGGTATATACTCGTCATCAAGGAATAATCTATTATCCCAATATAGATTTTATTTTCTTTTGTTGAAATATTTGGTTTCAATAGTATTCGCCTTACCTCACCATTACAAAAGACTTAGAAACCAGCCTTTACAAAACTCATGTATCTGTGAAAAGGTGTTCGTCTCTACAATCCACAAGGCAAAATGCTTGGAGTTTAAGAGTGTGATCATCTTCGCGGCAACCGATGGTGTCTATCCATTCTTTGACAAGAAGACTCCGGAAGAAATCAGAGAATCCGCAAGACTGTTCTATGTAGCCATGACCAGGGCAAAGAAACGCCTGTACATCACATACGCAGAATCCGTGTCCGGAATATCAAAATGGGGGCTCTTACTCTATCAACAAGGAACCAACCCCATTTCTTCGCTACATAAAGAAACACTTTCATTTTTGATTTTGTAACATAATCAAAAACAATAAGGGAAGAACAGACTTTATCCATGTCGCTCTTCCCTTATTTTTATTGCTGTCATTTATGTCGGCTCCATAATGCTCAAAAGTTTGATAGATAGTTTGTTCTCTATCTCTGCTATGCTTTTATCACCTTGCCGGACAACGTCTTGCTTACATATTGTGGCGTAACACCGAGACGTTCTGCCAGCCCGTTACGGTTGATTTCATTTATCTCCATATAATCAACCAACAACAATGCAACGTCACGAGACCATTTGAACCATTCACGATTTACACGTCTCTATTCCGCATTTTCCTGGAACTTTGAAGGTACATTACTTTCATCCTCCTTCAAAAAATCAATCGTTCTGCTCATTTTTATTCCTCCATATTTAAGTCCACAAAACTATCTTCTTCGAATACACCATTTCTTATTAGATATTCCTTATATCTGTTCAATTTGTTAAGTTCTATCATGGTATACTCCTTGTCCTGCATCGCCCTTGTTAACTTTATAGCACAGCCGGTAACAACATATACATTTAGTTCGAACCTAATGGCATATACTCTAAGCCAACTGTCGTGCCTTTCTCGCTCCCAGTTTCGCGCTTTCTGTCGTGTCAACTCCATGCTTTTCGTATCTGTCACATCAAGAGGCTTAAATAGTGTATCCAATTCTTCTGTATAAGGGAATGTAAGAATCAGTTCTTCCAGTGCATCAGAGTCTTCAAAAAGATGAAAATTTCTACCCTTACTGTAATCTCTGTTTATATGTTGCTTCTAATCCTTGTCTGGTACCTAAATTAATAGAGCCTGCCCAATATTTTTCCAGGCACATACAAAATGGATATACTGATTTCATAGGTTTAAGCAGCCCTTCACTCTGCCAGTAATGAATGAAGTTTATGATTCCTCTAGTAAGACCTTGACCTTGTTTTTTTGTAAGTTCTCTATACGAACATGCAAGTGTCAATTGCTCCTTGGCTTCAGTAAGATATAAATCTATTTTTTCCTTACTGTGCTTATTATAGAAATAGTCGTAAACAGATAGTTCTTTTGGAGGAACGAGTTTATTACGAACTTTCTTAAATACGAACTCACCTACATCAGTTATCCTGTCAGCTTCTTTTCTTTCAAGGAAAAAAGTATTCCAGTCCTCTAAAGATAATATCTTGTTATTTATGCTGACTGTGATTATTTTTTCCATCAAATTTAATATAGATATTCGGCCCTGCTTATTATGCTCTAATGATGTCTTATAAACACATTCAAGTTTATCCCACATCAGCCAATATATATTCTTCGCTTCTAGTAATGAGAATAGTTTATTGGACACATTCAAGTCGGTTATAAATGATGAAATCATGTCAGATATCTCAATTTTATCATTCATATCAGAACCTATTTGTGAATTTTCCATTCTCTGTAGAATATCATTAATGAGACATTTGCTTTTAATTAATATAGGTCTCATTTCTTCAATTATTTCGTCCCACAATTCATCATTTTTCATACTTAATACTTTATATTCTTTCTGCAAAGATAATAAAGTGAACTCTCATCAAGTAGATAAATAACAATAAAGTGTTGAAATTAACTATTATATCTTTTATCATTTAAATAAGTTAAAAAATAACATGAATACTTCCTTCATTAATATATAAGTATGATTTTTAGTATTTAAGTATGATTTTTCTATCATTACTAATAATCTATAATTATAAGACATTAAACTTATACATCTATTGAATTCTTATATTTTCTTTATTATTTTGTTCCAATTTCCATTGTAATAACATTCAATTAATTTATATTTTTATGTACACAACTTTATTATCAACATGTATTTTCCTGACATCACTTATTAATACTATACCTTCTGATAGTTTAGATGTCGGAACGACCTCAACCGGAGGAATAAATAATATTTCTAATGTCCAATTCAATTCTGAATTCGTATTCACAGATTTACACAATAAGGCTGAAGATATTAACGAGTTCAAAACCTATTCGCATGATAACCATTTAACCTATGAATGGTTCATCAATCCTTCAGTTGGTGTGACAGCTTTCATAGGTTCGCCACTTGGATGTGAAGATCTTTTCGGTCGAGTAACACCTGTCTTTAGCCTATCGGCCGGTAAATGGTTTAATAGGTCTATAGGTGGTCGTGTTACCTTTCAAAGTGTTGATTTCATTAATGGGAATATAAATCACAATAAGTTTTTAGGCGCATTTATGGACGTGTTATGGAATCCGTCCAGACAATACTCAAATAACAAAGTTCATTGGGAATTTGTGCCATTTATTGGAACAGGATTGGTATCAAATTTCACAGCAAATAAAAACAATTTTGCCTTTCACTATGGCTTACAAAATCTTATTCGGATAAACGACCTGTTATCATTTACATTAGAATTTGGTGGTTTCTCTTCATTTTCAGACTTTGACGGTATTGGTTCAAATGGAACTTTAAAAGACAATATGTTTCATATTACAGCTGGACTTGCTTTCAAATTTAAAGAAAGAAAGAATTCATATGTAAAGCATGAATATTACGAATCAGACTTATACAGAAAGAACATTTGGCTATCCAAAGAAAACGAGGATAAAGACAGAATATTGGCACAATTAAGAAAAATATTGGAAATAAAAGGACTATTGCCTGAAATCCAAGCCTGTTTAACAAAGAATGGAATTACACTTCCAAATGATTCTTTAAATAAGGCTGGCTACTATTATCCGTCTAATTCATACAGTGGACTAAACAGTCTATTAAACAGAATTCGTTTGGATGATGACCTTCTATCTGAGAATGATTTTCATAATGTATCTTCTGCCATAGATAGTATTTACTCTAAACCTGGTACTAATGATACCGTGTCAGTTAATTCATCTCTTCTTAATGAAATGCTAGAACAGAGACAACAAGGAAATTTAAGTGATAGAGATAGCATCCGTTTACCAAGAAATGTATATCTTATGCTGAAACATAAAAAATGCATAGGTTCACCAATTATGTTCTTCTTTAAAATTGGAACAACTGTTCTTACGGACACTTCTCAGCTTGCAAATCTTGATGAGCTAGTGAAAGTCGTTAAACAGTACAATTTAAAAGTTCATGTTACAGGATTTGCTGACAAGGCTACAGGAACAGTTGATATTAACCATACATTAAGTAATAACCGTGCTGAGTATTTAGTAAAAGAATTAAAACAAAGAGGTGTTTCAGACCAAAATATTGAAATAACATGGAAAGGCGGTGTCGAACTCTTTACCCCAGAACAGGTCAACAGAACTGCAGTAGTTGAGTTATACCCTTAATTGAATTCTATTTTCTTCCATAGGATATATAAATAATTATATTTTCAAAACAATAGAGGAAGGACGTTCGTGAGAATAATCCTTCCTATCATGAAAAGTGCTAAAGCCATTTTAATATTATATATGGTAGTTAAACTCTATAATTACATTTGCTCAGTGGCAGTAATGTTGGTTTATCATCATGACTGTTTATCAGATAAAGAGAGTCCCTCTCTGACTTCATTCTAGACCAAAAAGGCTGTCATTATCAGGTATTCATCTCTTATGCCTTTCATTCAGCCAAATACGCAAAAGCCATGCTCTTCATTTTCAATAAAAATGGTAGCAGAGCTATCATCATGTTCTTAAACCATCACTTCCTATACAGATTGAAGTATCGTATTAAAGTATATACTATAGTTTATTTCAGACTATCGAAAGAGCCAATCGACATACTTCAGGATTCGGAACGGGAAGAAACTCTGCACTCGTCTTAGAGTTACTTTTGACACTCCGAGTACAGGTCTTTATCATTTACCAACTTATACAATATTTCCATCCTATTTTTACAATTTAGCGTTTTCTATAGATCGTGCCTTCAGAAGCCTGGTTAATATTACTTTTGTTTGTTTACTCCATCAGAATTTATGAAAAGTGAATAGCATGCTATAATATCTATGAGTTTTACTGTTCTTACATAGTTCTGAATTACAGCATTTTATTCATTGGAAATCCCTCATGCTCATCAATTCATCATTTCATCAAAATTTAGGCATGTTGGAATACATGATTTTTCCGGAATCATATCCAGAAACAAATTCATGTTCAATAACTTTCCGCTGATAAAGATAATGACTCCACAGTCAAATATTTAATTTACTGATTATTTTTTACCGGCATATATCTTTTTCACAATTTCCTGACCACTTATATCCCTACCATTCCCCTCTTTTAATTACTCCTTCTTCCAGTTATACATTTTCTCTTAGCCCGTTTCTATTTCCCATTTCTTCCTTCGTTCCTTGCCTGCCACCGCTATAGGTTTATAGGTGCAAATTTAGGCCGTCGCGCCTGTTCTCCCGCTTTAAAATGCATTTTTGTGGAAAATCTTCCTTGCTGAGCAAGAGTATTTTGCACAAAAAAAGCGTCAAATAGGCTGTACCGACAGCCATGTGAGGCACCATAAACCCCAAAGCGGTTAGGCAGAAAGTAAACGACAAAAGGGAAATAAAGTTTATAAACAATTTTAAAACAATGAATTATGGAAACAACAGGTAATCAAGCAGCAGCAAGCATCACAATGGTAGCATTATCAAACATCCAACCGAGCAGTTACAATCCCCGTAAGAACTTTGACGAGGAGAAACTCAACGAATTGGCAGAAAGCATACGCCAACAAGGAGTCATCCAACCTATTGGAATAAGACCGATTGACGGAAACGAGAAATTTGAGATTATTTTCGGAGAACGCAGATATAGAGCCTCGGTCATAGCCGGACTTTCAGAAATACCGGCACTTGTAATGAATGTATCGACCGCAACGGCAAAAGAAATGGCTATTACAGAGAACCTTCAGCGCAAAGATATTTCCCCAATCGAAGAAGCATATGCATATCAGCAGCTTTTGGATAGCGGACACCATGATACGAAATCTCTGGCTGTTCAGTTCGGCAAGAATGAAACATACATCCGTACACGATTAAAGTTCAATAACCTCATTCCCGAATTCGCATTGCTGTTAGAGAATGATGAACTGACAATCAGTGCGGCAAGCGAAATCTGCCGATATAGCGAAAGCATACAGCAGGACTTGTACGAGAAGCATTTCAAAAACACAGCTGGTTACGGCACATGGCGAGGAATGAAAGCATCCGAATTGGCAAAGAACATAGAGCAGCACTACACGACAGATCTGATGCGTTTCCATTTCGACAAATCGAAGTGTCTTTCATGCCCTCACAACACCAATAATATGGAACTTTTCTGTGACGGCAGCTGTGGCAGTTGTGCCAATCGAAGTTGTCTTGCAGAGAGGAACACTGATTTTATAGTAAAGAAAGCTGTTCAGATATTGGAGACACACCCGACATTTTCTCTTGGGTACAACGAGTTCAATTGTGATGAGACAGCAGTCAACCGACTTGCAGAGCTGGGCTATGAGTTAGAAAAACTGTCATTCAGTCAAAAACAGTATCCACAAACTCCACAGCAGCCAAAACGCGAGGAGTACGAAACAGAAGAAGAGTTCCAGCAGGATACTGACAGATATGACCAAGCGGTAGAACAGTATGCAGAACAATGCAAGGAACTTGTCAGAAAAAGCGAGGAAGGCGAAATCTCACTATATGCCCAGATAGGACACTACGACATCACACTGTGCTATATCGATGTAGCCAAGCAAGGCAACACTAAGAATAGCGAACAGCTGACCGAAATCCAGAAGTTAGAAAAAAAGGACATCCGTAACAAGGAGATTGCCCATGAAAAAACGGTAAAGGACACCAAAGAGCAAATTCTCAATGCCGATATTACCGAGAGCAAATTCGGAGCAGACGAAGACAAGATGATGTATTTCTTCCTGTTGTCATCACTCCGCAAGGAACACTTCTCAATCGTAGGAATTGAAAACGACCACTCCCCATATCTTACCGGAGAAGAAAAGATACAGATTATTGCCAACCTTACTCCAAAAGCTAAGGCAGTAATTCGTCGGGACTTTTTGATTGAGAATTTCAAGACCGGATACAGCGATGATGCAGTAGCGCAACTTCTCATTGAGTTCGCCCAAAAACACATGCCGGAAGAACTTGCCGAAATCAAGAACGCATACGACACAGAGTACGAGAAACGACACCAGCGTATCGAAGAAAAGAAAGCAGTCATCAAAGAGCATAAAGAAGGAAAAACCACAAAATCCAAAGCGGACAAAGTTTCCAAACCAAAGCAGCCTAAAGAACAAGAGGCTGCAGCCTGACCATAATTCACAATTCAATTTCATGTGCAGGACGGAGCAATTCGCCCTGTACATTTTTACTATCTCTCCTTTTATACATCCGGCTTTAAGAAATAGTCCATCCACTACTGCCTCTGTTAGACGTTTAAGTCTTTCTTTTCACCAAGAAGAAAGCAGCCGGAACAATATCCAACAGACAAAATCGAAGATTGTACCGAAAAACTGTTCTGCTCTTTCTAAGCAAGCAAAGTAATCCTAAGCAGCACAAAAGGAAATGATTACAGCTTCAGGAAGCTATCTTCTCCGAATTCAATCTACCGGGTTTCTTATATTCAGTCAAAAAGCAGCTTGCACAAGTCTATGGTCGAGAAGGTTATATTGATTATTCCGGTCACGAACAATACAATCGCCACTGCTGCCGTAGGATAACCTACAGCTATCAGCATAAAGATAAATACCGATGAAATTATGGCATAGAGCAACAGTCCGCACTGAGAAGCAATTTTCAGTATCCGATTGCTGCTTTCTCTAAGAAGTGTACAGGCTATGACAGATATGCCGGCCGTCACAAATTCAACTATTCCCGTCCTATATACAGACATTATAACAAAGATACTCCACCCTATCAAGGATAAAGCCTGTATCATCCACCATAAGAAAGAACAGGTATGAAATATTCCTTTGTTTAGACATTTAATCATTTCAAACGTAGTTCAACTGACAATATTAATTAAAGTTAGCAACAGACTGATTGATACACATTGAAACCGTAAAACCATTTCTTTTACACTGTAGATATTTCCAGATTTAAGAGCTGCTTCTACTTATAGATTAATTCATTATCTTCTCTCCAGTACCGTCAGACGGACTTTTCAGTTCTCTTATATTTTCTAGCCTGTCCCTATATTCTTTATCACCTGGTGCAAACTTTTGATTTATTACTGTCATGAAAGCCACCAGGCTTCCCACTATATAGAACCAGAAGAGCCACTGCCCGATTACTCTTCTCATTCTTCCCATCTTCTCGCACCGTTCTCTTATCACCTTGAATTTTTCTGGACGGAAAAACAGCCTCCAGTTTATCCACAGTAATGGTGCTATCAAAAACGCTGCATATACCCAGGCCATAATGTTCGACTTGCTCCAATCCACTGAACCAGAGAAATAGTTCCACCAGTCGGTCAGCTCATGCCATCCGGCTAATTCAATCATAGTAATTATCGTCAAAATATTGACAAACATGACTATTGACAACAGGAACAGCGAATCGGAAATTCCTGTTTTCTCCTTTTTCACACGAACCAACTTCACCAGATAATAATGCATCCAATAGGCAAGTTCTCCTAACATACATTTCACTTTTATCAGTTTTCAATCCCTATACCCTATTCTTCATCTTATTGCTGAAAAGTCATAAACATAAGTCCGTATATAATTAAACAGACCTATGCAGAGACCTTACAGCACCCGACATTCTTTACTTAGAATGACAGATATATATCTTCATTCTATATCTATTTTTTTCCAGCCATTACTACTGACACTCTATTGTTTGAATACATTAAGGAACAAGGACTACATATCATCCATAGACAACCCTTTATAGGAGATTTTATACCCCTTGAACTCACCAGTAGCACGCATAAATGCTGCTGCCTTATGTTCCAGGACATCAATGTCGATATTATCTGCCTTACGTTTCACCTCGTAAAACGTGGCTTCTTCGTTCAGTTCATTCTCGGCCACAATGTCGATTTCATTCTCACCCTTGCGGTCCCACCATCCTCCTATGCGTGTGTAGGCATGAGATCCTATCAGCATACGCCTGAAATAGCGTTCAAGCATCAGGCCGCTGAATGTCTCATAATCCCGGTTGATTATTGTCTTCAGGCTGTCATAGTTCTCAATTTCCAGCATATAGCTGTACTTGTAGATGAAACGGAACCAGAACGTGAAGAAGTTGTCCTCAATCGTATAGCGGACATTCTTTGTGGAACTCTTCTCAAAGAGGGGCTGCTTCTTGGCAATGACCTCATACTCGTTTTCCAGCTTGGTCAAGTATCCGCCGATTTCCCTGCCCACAATGTTCTCTATTTCCGAACGGGAGGTCTTGCCTCTCGCTATAGCTGACAGAATCGAGAAATATACACCATAGTCCTTACCGAACTCCTCAATAAGGATAGCCTTACCTTCTCCCAGAAAAATGGAATCAGCCTTTATAATGTTGTCAAGCATGGCTGACTTGGTTGTCGCCCCGGCATCCACAAGCAGCTGCACATATTTGGCCACGCCACCCGTGAAGGAATACAGTGCCAGAAGGTCCTCCGAAGTGTGGCCCGGATGATATTCCGCGAGGATTTCCTTCAACACTGTCGGAGTGAATGGGCGCACAGTCATAAAACGTGTCTGTCTGTTATACAGAGGCTCCTTCTTGTCCTTGAATATCTTTGTCATCATAGAGTATATCGAGCCGCACACGACGAGATTCATGTGAGCTTTCGTACTATATATGTCCCAGATCCGCTGCATGTCGCTATACACCGACTTGTTCACGCGGAAGAACTCCTGGAACTCATCAATGAACAATGTGATCGGACGCTCCATGGAAAGTTTCATCAGGTACTCAAACACATCAGAGAAATGTTCGGCCCGTCCCATTGTCGGGACCCCAAGCTTGCTTTCTATTTCAACCAGATAATCCTCACACAAATCTCCTTCAGCCTTGCGAGCAACAAAGAAATATAGAATAGGTTCATCCTCGTATGCCTTCCACACGAGAGATGTTTTACCTATACGGCGCCGTCCGGTTACTACCGTGAACTGGGCGTTGTCTCTCGATATCCTGCGAATCTCACGCAGAGATGCTATTTCATCTGTTCTGTCAAAAAATCTCATATCATTAGTCCTTTCTTCGATTGTTTCCGAAACACTCATTTCGGAAATGGCTGTTTCGCTACTACAAAGATAATGTGTTTTTCCATTAAAACAGATAATAGAGCTTATTTTATTCAAGGACAGAACAGTCCTTTTATAAGGTCATCCTAACGTTCCTTGCTATTTTACTTGCAGGCATAACCCATTTTTATCCCTGAATAGTTCTCCAGTATAGCCCGACACTTTACATGCCACAGGCCAGCTGATTTTTTATGTGTAAAGTTACGGCCCCTATCGTCAGTACAAGCGCCGCTCCGCTACATTGATGAAATTTTAGAACAGCTTTCCGGAATCGGAGATTACGGTATTTCATAAAATTTCAACTTCTGTCACTTGCCTGAACTCTTTGTTTCCGCCGTTTGGATTACACACAAAAATCAACCCTATGGCAGTATGAAAGCCGGATAACAATAGGGAAAAAACTTTAAATACATTACAGGTATGAAAACAAAAAGATTATCAAAGGAAGAAGGTAAGAGAGTCAACATCAGTCGTTTTCCAAACTTCCACAAAAGCGGCAGCATAACAGGAATGAAAAAACTGTATTATGGCAAGGATGCCCTACTTGTCCGTTGTGGCAACTGGATATACAATGTGTCAAGCGAGCCAGAAATATACAACATGGCGCATTAAATCACATAGTATTGACCATGCCTTGTGGAACATGCACGGACTTTATACAATCGAACGATTTTACATTATCAAGAGGCTCTTTTATTCGGTACATTACCGGGCTTTATTCATATAGTCACAAATTGATTCAATCAAAGTTAAGGTAAGCATGAAAAATTATATAATCGTCTAATTTCAAATATTTTGCTTATATTTGTAATAATACTGTTTCACTCTTTAATCGTTAGTGTCATGAAAACGATGATTTTATTCCTTACCTGTATTTTCATAGTTGGTTGTGCAAGCAAGTCAAAACAGAAAGAAAAGGATACTCCAGAGGCATCTATGAACAATACGGTCGAAAGGAATGATACCTTAGAACTTTTATCGAACAATCAACAGGAAGTTACGATAAAAGAATCCGAGAATCAGGAACAGCTTTCGGAGACCATGACATATAAACTTGAGCCAATTCCCCGTGATATTCCTACAGGACAAACTATCAGTCCTGATTCTCTTTCCATGCGGACTGAATATGATTATTACCCCTTATCAACAACGAAAATAAAAGTAATCATAACCAATCTATCCCATTACGAATATGAATGTGGAGAAAGCTACAGCCTTGCCTATTTCGACGAGCAGAGGAATACTTAGGAGAGTTTACCAACCAATCCGATCATCAACAGTATATTATGGATTTTTCTACCAGAAAACCCTACCCATGAGCAGACGATTGAACTATATACTTCCGAGGTTCCTAATCGACCGGGCAAATATCGTATTTACAAGGCTTTCAATAGAGAAACGAAAGTCGCTTATGCGGAATTTGAGTTGGTTGATAAGAAAGGAGTTAAAAGGCTTCGCGAACGAATTGACAATTATTGGAGAAAAAACAGCATCAACTCTAACGATACCACAGCGCAAAACATTCATTCTACCTGGATTCAAAATGATGATGGAGATACGATTTACGTGGGCTTAATGAATAATACCCCCCATTTTCAAGAAATGTTCAGAAGAAAAGTCGTGAGTTATTCGGCAGTCAGTCATGGCGCAATACGATATAATGTGCCTTTTACCCGATCTGCGTCTTCCGACACTTTACACGTAACTATGCGAACCGAACTGCCTATCTATCCGGTGGGTACCGAAGTAGTATCGGTTGAATTAACCAATAATAATCCTCGTACCTTGTTTTTTGGAGAAGAATACCATGTCGTGCGCAAAAAGGGAAATCGCTGGGTATTTCTCTATGATGGTGGTGTGTGGAATGACCTTGGTCATGGATTGAAACAAGGAGGTACGCACCACTTTAAGGCCAGGCTTCACCCAGTTGTCAATGACAACAAGCCGGGAATTTATAAAGTAATCAAGGAAGTAGGTTTCAGTGGTTCTTCCCCAAAGTGGTTTATGGGTGCAGAATTTAGAATCAGATAAAGACAACTCAATGCCTTAAGAATTTTTGGTCTCCGGAATCTATACAAGACTTTTCCAGAACACACTTAATTGGGAAAGGTTTTTCATCACAATTGTAATCTTCAATCTTTCTATTGCCCCAAGAACATACCATTTATATTCCTGCTGTCCTCTCCTCTTATACATTCAATTTCCTGTTAAAATCAGTTCATTTCTCAAGTCACTTTATCACTTTATCACTTTGTCACTTTATCACTTTGTCAAGCAGTAAAAGACTGAATCTTTATCTTCCCTACAAATAACATCGTAACAAAATAAATGGCAGACCTCCATTATTTTCATATTTCAGTTTTCCTTCAATTTTAAAATTCGATGCGATAATTTCAAATCAAATTTTTCCATACAATTCATATAAGTAGTGAACACATATAGCAGTCGTAAATATCAACTTTCAAGTATGTCTTTACAAGATATTACCTCCAGACTTTTTATGTTGCCTGAGTTTCATTACGGAATAGTAAGTATAAAAGAAACAATATATAGGGAACATAAATTATATACAATAAAAGACTACACTAAATATCTGTTATACAACATATTAAATTACAGAAAACAAATCTGCACATATTTGTGTGTGCAGATTATTTTGACTATCTTTGTATTGAAAGAACAGAGAAATCTAAAAGACTTATTTTTTTATGTACACAACAACAATGACAGTGGATGAACTGATTAATGAGTTTACTGCAGATCTTCCACAAATATTATCTATAAGTGATGCCAAACAGAAGAAAGCAGATAAAATTATTAAGAAATCACAGCTGTTCCCTGTTTACCTCCATGCTAAAATCAAGACTAAGAGAGGTAATGATTGGTTACTTCTTATAGAAGCCAAAAACAAAAAATACGTTGGTGACGACTGTCTGATGACTATGGTATCAATACCCCTATTAAATGGTAACAGATATGCTATCATGTGGTCATCAATACAAGGACAATCAATACATATTATATTTACTCCTCATTTCTTTTCAAGATATTCCCTAAGAGCCGGAATAGATTTAAAAGGAGAAGACCTTATTCTAAGGTATTTCAAGATCAATCCTTCGTATGGATTTAATGTAGTGAGAGAGATTATAGATGGAAATGAAAAAATAAACGTTTACGGTTCTACCAACGAAGGTGTGGCATTAGGCGTAAGATTATTTACCGATAAATATGTAGTTTTGTTTAAGACATTCATTACCTATGACATGTGTAAAGGAGAACAGATTGAAAACTTTGCACAAGCTGAACAGATTAGGAGAGAAATACACGAAGAAATGACAACATTAAAATAAAGAATAATATGGGAACAAAAAATGCAACAATTCGTATATCTGATGAATTAGCAGAATACCTTACCAGGAACGGTGATAGTATAAATCAGGCTATAATATCTGAAATAACAAATTTAAGAAGAATCCGTAATGTCAGTCTCGGTGAATTAAAAGGCCTATTTAAACCACAGGAATGGATATTCATCGCTGATACTTTTAACGGTACTATTATAGATGAAGTGTTCTGCTGTAATGTTAATGCTTTTATAGCAAGTTGCGAAGACTCAGAAAGATTTGACGGAAAGGCACAACTGCATGGAGTAAAACTCCCAGAATTTATTGAAAAGGTTAAAACACTGAAAGGAGCTAATATCGAAGCTATTTACACCCGTGTAAATGAATTTTTGAGTAACAGTAATAAGAGTGATATTAATGAATGGGCAAAATTTTAACTCTGATCTTTTGCCGGTTGCTGAAACCCGTCGGGTACGTAAATAGAGCTGTGTCGACCCTTTAACCTGTCATTTCTTTAGTTTAATATTAATTTGGATTTATTTGATTTTCAAATATTTATCCAAAAGTAAAATTAGAGATAATTTGTCTTGTTAGGGATTGACACAGCTTGAATTAATATCTCAACCAGTCAGATACCGCATGTCATTTCTATCTGGATAGCGACGGCTGTCAGACTCTTGCAGAACAGTCATTTGAGTTTATGCAGTTTATCTGTTCACTTGAACCTTTTCATACTCTGGATTTAATCTGTATGTGATTTCTTCCCGATAACTTTTCAGGACAAAATCACCAATTCTTTTAGAGTACACAAATTCTGCATTACCTCTTATATAATCATAACCTGAGCAAAACCACAGGCTGATCCCGAAGCCGTCATTCCTGGCACTCACCTCTACTTGTTCCTCCAAAGGACAGTTCCCCGTTAGTGGCAATCTATTCTCCATGTACTTGCATCCTTCCTTTTTTAGTTCCATCAGTACACTTTTATCCCAGCCATTTATATGTTCCGTACTGTCAACAGATACAGACAACTCATAGTTATGTCCTTTAATACATAACACTATTCAGTTCCCAGAAGCACATGTGCCTGAAATTTGCAGAGGTACAATCAGCTATATCGTCATATACACTACTCTCACAACCGTCTCCTTTACCAACATTGACATCCCTGCACTCATAAAAACGACTTTCTATTAGATTACATAATTTACGGACATCCCGATATTATCTTCTATATTTATACCGACTTATGATTAAAGCGAATATCAGATAGGCAAACAGCGCAATCCCCATATATGCCAACGACCTGTAAGGCAAATATGTTATAGCCTCACACTAGTAAATTGCGGGCAGTATAGCCGGAACGGCAATCCACAGCTTCCTTTTGATTATCAGTTCGACTATCGTTCCAATCATCATAGATATCGCTAATACCACGGTACTGTACGTTATTGCTATTCCCATAGATATGTCCCAATGCGCTATCGGCCAAATATAATTTACCACACCTATCCCACAATAATAGCATAGGCATAAAACAATAATCATTATACCACAGACAAGAAATTTCATACCTACAATCTTTTACGCAAAACAAATACAGTTATCTGGATATTAATAATATCCGCAAAAACTGGCAGTATCATCTATCAATGATATAAGATTTAATAACCCCTTACATCTGATTAACTTCCTCCACTACATGTAATTCTTGTTCAAGAGTCATCTGGTTCTCATTTCTCAAACCGAAAAGAACCGATATACCCAGTATACTATTTCCTTAATATTACTCAGTGACTTACTACAGCTAAAGTGAGAATACTAATAATTATCTGACTAGTGGCGCTACATTCATCAAAACTTCACAGTCACAATAACCTCCATTTGACTTTAGCCAATCTACGACTTCATCCAAATTCTCCACTTCATTTTCCTTTAAATAAGCAACAGATAATCTCAAATCGTTTTTACACTCCTCTGTTCCCAGCTTTTTACCGAGATACCCGAACAGGCCGTATAATAACTTAATGTCAATTGGAGTAGTAATTTTCGGTTCTTCACAAACTTCCTCTTCATCATTTGTTACATATTCAAGCCCAAGTTTATCAAAGAAATCAGCAATAGAAATTTCCATTCCGGGAATTTCACCCATGTCTGATACAAAAACAGATTTAATATTACCGACACCTAAGATTGGGAATATTTCAGAAATAAAATTATCAAACGAAAATGCTGTTGGAGTTGTATCTTTCCATTCATCCCTACAATTATATTTTGCATGGTTATCATCCCCCCATACACACAGCATCATACAGCCGCAGTCGTCATAAGATACAGTATATCTGCCATCATGGTTCTTCAGTAGCCAGATAGTCTTTGTGTCCTTCATCACTTGTATAGACTGTTCAAAACGCTCAACCAAATTTAATTTTAGAAATTCTTCAGTAGTCATAATTTCAATGTATACTATGCTTTAAATAATAATTCAAATAACGGCAACAAACTGAGATAACACTATAATATTCAAGTCTTAAATACTGATATTTAAAGAGTTATATTTCAGAATTAGAGTATAAAGATACGAATTTTTATTGAATTTCAGGATTTTCTGTACAAGTTTATTTTCATAAACTATAGATTTTACACTATAACAATATACCCCATAATAGTTGGGGCATTAACACAATTATATGCAAAGTTTCCAATTGACTATTTATTCATATGGAAACCTTTGTCCCACAACTATGAGATTCTAAACCACACAAATAGAATTATTGATACTAAATAAGTTCAAAATCAAGACTATAAAAGAAGGGAAGAGCAATGACACCCTCCCCCACCCTGTCTGCTTTCTTTGCAAGCAGTTGAATTTCCACAAGCAAAGTTATGAAAAATCAATAAAATAACAACTTTGGCATTAGAAATTAAATGCCTTGCATTACGATTATGTATTATACTTGTCAATTGTATTATTTATCAATTCTATAGCATCAGCATCAAGACCACGCTCTCTATCAAAATGATTTTCCAAAAATGAAACAAGCGATGTAAAAATTACATCTTGTAGATCAATCTTGTTAAGCGCCTTAATCAGCATAAGATTTGTAGCTGTTTCAGGATCTAATTTAAACACCTGCTTCTGGTCTCTCTTTGTTGATTTCTGTGGCCTTCCTACCCCTCTTTTTTGTTGCACAGGCGAAGGGTTCTGGAATTGGACCTCCTCATTTTTTTGCATTATTGCCACATTACCTGATTCTGGCTTTTGGATTCCATTATCGCAGTCAGAAACATCTGTTTCTACAGTTTTATTCATAAGTTCATCCGGAGTTCTTTCTGAATTGATTTCCGGCTTTATTTCATTAATATTTCCCTGAACGCCAGCATCACCTTCACCGGATTCACCTTGAGCTAATTGAATGTTTTTTTTCTCTGCGGGTTGGTTATCTTTAACGCCTTGCATATACCCACTCACGTTCAATGGTTTGTTCTTTGCCATATTATTCGTCCTCCTTAATTTCATTTGATTCCTCAGCTTGATTTTCCTCCCATGCCTTCACTGCTCTATCTCGCCAGTCTGAAGGGCGTTTCTCTCCTGTAATTTCTTCTGCGAGAGACATATAATCTTCAGCTCCGTTAGACTCTGGAGCATACTCAAATATTCCCTGGTTTACAAGTGGGCTTTCATCAAACTTGATATTTTTGCGAATTCTGGTCTTGAACATTTTATCACTGAAATGATCTGAAAAATATTCAGTGACCTGCTTACTAATACGGGTTTGCCTATCATATTTAACCATAAGGAATCCCAATATATCAAGTTTATCATTGATATTATCATGAATATCCTGAATGGAAAAAAGCAGGTTCTGCATACCTTGTAATGAAAATCCACTACACTCAGTCGGAATCAGGACATAATCACTGGCACTCATTGCATTATCGTTTACAACACCATCTTTTGGAGCGCAATCGATCAATATATAATCAAATATATAATTGCCATCTTCGTTAGGTTGAAGATAAGCTGATAACTTTTTTGAAAGAATTCTCTCTCTATTACGTTTTCCAATTAGAGCACCCTCAAGGGTACTTAAAGCTTTTGATGCAGGTACATAAGACAACCCATCATACAATGCATATATCGGCATATTTACATCATCATCCTTCATCCATTCATAGAATGTAGAATCACCAGCCGTTTGGTCAAACCCAATCAGACCTGATAGATTACATTGGGCATCTGTATCTATAAGAAGCACCTTTTTCCCTAAAATCCAAAGAGCAACACCCAGGTTATAGGTGGTGGTTGACTTCCCTACCCCACCTTTATAATTCAAAACTGCTATTACTTTTGTCATTGTTACGTTAATTAGAAATTCAACTACACAAAATTACAAATATAAAATTAAAATAACAAGAAATTCTAATATTATATTCCTCTATATTAATAGAATTTTATGTTTTTATATTTTTTATATTTCGTATTTTTGCATTTTTAGTCGCCTAT
>ENA-UONW01002508-UONW01002508.1-human-gut-metagenome-genome-assembly--contig:-CS52-NODE-2508-length-17855-cov-5.571910_pt1 | contig 17855 bp, 12 predicted proteins | sample MGYA00242463_ERZ724010 | MGnify/ENA metagenome assembly ERZ724010 | reverse complement strand
AAATATCGGTTTCTGGCATCGAATAGGCGGAATAGGAATAAACCCCGATCAGGCATCGGCATTTGTTTATTGGAAATTGGGCAATCTGGTGTTTTGATGTTTGTTGTACTTCCACCATCAGACAACAAAATCAGGGGAGGCAGCGCACAGCACCCTTGCTGCTTCCCTGATCGACTGAACCGGTTTTTGCCGGCGTCCTGATCGGATAGCTCCGCACTTTCAGGACCGGAAAATTTTATTTCGATCGGGATGGCCGACATCAGGCGGCAGTCCCACGATGGGCGAGACCTTTTCCTCGTAGGAAAAGAAGAGGCTCTGCATGGCGCGTGCGTACCATTCAAGAAAGACGCGCACGCGCTTCTGGTGCCAGGCATCGCGGTTGGTGGCGATGAAGCATTCGACGGGAGGATGAAACCAGCCAGGGAGGATCGGTACGAGCCGGCCGTCAGCAATGTCCTCGGCAATCTGAACAAGCGGCATGTCGACGGCGACTCCCATGTCGCTCAGGAGCGCATTGCGGATGGCGAGGATGTCGGTTGAGCGTATCGAATGCGCAAACTGCACGGGCGCTTCCCGGCTGCCGCGGAAAAGCACGCGCGTTTCGCTCCTCACGGGGCCGTTGTAGATGTAGCCCGTATGCTGCTTCAGATCTTCCGGGTTGACCGGCATGCCGTGTCGGCGGATGTATCCGGGACTTGCCGCCGGGAGATAGACGTTTCGTCCCCGGCTCATGTAGATGAGACCCGAGATCTTCGGTTCGCCCGTGAGCGTCGCGACCTCGCAGAGGCCTTTTTTGAGTTCCGCCTCCTGGAGGCCCGAGAGGATCTCAATCCGAATGCCGGGATGTGCATTCTGAAATTCAGAGAGGAGCGGCGTCAGCCGTCGCGAGGCAAAGCCCGGCGCTGAAGAGAGCCGGATGCTTCCGTCAAGCGTTCGATTCTCATCCATGAGGCTCGTCATGAGCGAATCGTGAGCGCGAAGGATGGTTTCCATGCGCTTTTGCGCGGTTTTCCCGGCCGACGTCAGCCTGAGTGGGCGGGAATTATGCTGAATGAGTTCCGTCCCGAGCGCCTTCTCGAGTCCGGCGATGGCGCGAGAGAGCGAGGAGGGCTCCGTTTCAAGCGCCTTCGCTGCGGCCGACAAGGTTCCGGTTCGGGCAAAGCAGAGAAACTGCCGCCATGCAGAGAGGTCGTCGGTTTTCGGCATGGTCTTCTCCTCGAAGTGCGCTTTTCCATGACTGTCATTCTCCTACTAATCGGCGCTGGGGAGGAAGATTCTATTTTGCGCAATCCGCAAAATTAGTTTGCTCGAAAAGGCGTTGTCAGAAGTCGCTCCAGGGCGGAAACTGCGGAACCAGAGAGAGACAAAACCGTCTCGGCATTCTCAGAATCAACGAAGGGAAAGAAAAGCATGGCCCGCGAACATGATGAGTTCTTCTGGATTTCCGCCATCAACAAGGCGACGGTTGCCGTTGAAGGGCGAAACGGTCTTTTTGATGAAGCGCTTCTGCGCCTTGCCGCAAAGGGCATAGACGCGGTGGAAAAGGCGGGCGACCAGGATCCGGCGAAGCGCCCGACCTCCTACATTGCGTATGAGCCGCTTCTCATCGCCGCGACGAATCCGGAAGTTACGGCGATCCACGCCGGCCGCTCGAGCCAGGACATTCTTTCCACCACACGCATGGCGATCATGCGCGACCGCGCAATGACCTTCGCCGAAGCCTTTGATCGTGTGATTGAGAAGATTCTCGAGCTCGCCCGAACCAACCTCGATACGATCGTTCCCAACTACACGAACGGCGTGGCGGCGCAGCCGACAAGCTACGCGCACTATCTCCTCGGCTTTGCCGCGCCGCTTCTGCGCGACCGCGCCCGGCTCGAGGAATACCTTTCCCGCTACAACATGTGCTCCATGGGCGCCATGGTTCTGAACGGTACCGGGTGGCCGCTCGACCGCGAGGGCATGGCTGAGGCGCTCGGATTCGACCGGCCGGTAAGAAACGCTTTCGACGCGACCTGCGAAGCGCCGGTGGACACTGCGCTCGAATTTGCGTCCATCGTCGGATCCGTCGCCATCCATCTCGGCTCCATGGTGAACGACATCATGGTGCAGTACGCGCAGCCCCGCCCCTGGATACTTCTGGCGGAAGGAGGCGAAAACACCTACGTCTCGTCGGCCATGCCGCAGAAGCGCAATCCCGGCCTCATGAACAACTGCCGCGCGGACTGCTCCGACGTCGTCTCGGAAATGAACGCCGTCTTCATGCGCGTTCACAACGTGGTGCCCGGCATGACGGACGGCAAGAGCGTCGCGAAGAACGGCCGCATGGCGAAGGCCGCGGTCGGCATGTGCGAAAGGTTCCTCAAGGTTCTGAACGGCCTTCGCATCAATCCTGCCCGGGCGCTCGAGGAACTTAATTCCGACTGGACGGCTTCGCAGGAAATCGCCGACCGCCTGATGCGCGGGCACGGGCTTCCCTTCCGGATCGGGCACCACATGGCGAGCCGCATGGTGTCCTATGCCCGGGCTAACGGCCTTTTTCCTCTCAACTTCCCCTATGCCGAAATCGTCCGCATCTACCGCGAGGAGATCACGGAGGAATTCCCGGAGGCGTCTCCCGTCTTCCCGATGAGCGAAGCGGAATTCCGCGATGCGCTCGATCCCAAAAAGATGGTTGAAAACCGCCGTACGGCCGGGAGCGCCCGTTCGGGCGAGAATGAAGCCATGATCGCTGAGGATGAGGCGGCGCTTCTTGCTCTCAAATCGAAGCTTGAGGCGCGCGAACGTCACGTTGAAAAGGCGCTCGAAGCGCTCGACGCCGATTTCCGCCGCTATCTCTGACGCGCCAAAAAAATACCTTAAAAATCAATTAAGAAAGTAAAACCACTGGAGAAACAAAATGTCTGCATTCTTGCCATGGGTTGCAGTGATCGTCACGATCATTGCCGGCTGGGCGCTTCTCAAGCGCTATCAGACGCATCTCGTTCTTCTCTTTGCAGGCCTCGTCATCCTCGTCTGCGTCGCGCTTGTGGGAGACGCGAGCTTCCTGCCCAAAGGCGTGAAGCCCTCCGGCTTCTGGCTCTTCGACATCTTTGCAACGTTCAAAAGCATTGCAACGAAGCAGAGTTCCGGGATCGGCTTTCTCATCATGACGGCGGGCGGCTTTGCAGCCTACATGGACCGCATCGGCGCGGCCAAGGCGCTGGTTGATATTGCCGTGAAGCCCCTCGCGAAGCTCCGCGCGCCTTATGTTGTCCTTGCTGCCGGCTATCTTGTCGGGCAGATTCTCGTGATGGTGATTCCGTCTGCCGCCGGGCTCGCAATGCTGCTGCTTGTTGCGCTTTTCCCGATTCTGAAAGCTGTGGGAACGTCACCGGCAGCGGCTGCTGCCGTGATCGGCACCTCCGCCGGCATGACCTTCACGCCGACCGCCGGTACGGCGAACCTCGCCGCCAAGGTTGCGGGCCTCGATCCGATCATCTACCTCGTTCAGTATCAGCTCCCGCTCGCCGTACCGACCCTCATCGTCTGCTGCATTGCGCACTACTTCGTGCAGCGCTGGTACGACAAGAAGAATGACGACGTTTACGCCGAAGCGGCTGCCGTGAAGGCGGTGGATGCCCCGAAGGTTCCGAAGTGGTACGCCATCTTCCCGGTGCTCCCCATTGCGCTTCTCATCATCTTCTCAAAGCTCGTTGTGGCTTCCGTGAAGCTCGACACGATTGCCGCGCTCTTCATGGTCTGGACCGGCGTCGTCATCATTGAGATCATTCGTCTTCGCGATGTGAAGAAGATCTTCAAGGACGCGATGGCTATGTTCCAGTCGATGGGGAAGATGTTCGCGGGCATTGTCGCGCTCATCATCTGTGCGGAATTCTTCGCGACCGGCCTTCAGACCTCGGGCCTCATTGACGCGCTCATCAAGTCCGCGCAGGGCGTCGGCGCCGGCATGGGTGCCATGACGGTGCTCCTCACGGGCATTGTCTCCGTGGTGACCTTCCTCACGGGCTCGGGCGTCGGCGCTTATTCCTCCTTCGCGACGCTGGCGCCGGATGTGGCCGCAGGCCTTGGCGGTTCGGTTGAAGCGCTGGTGACCCCGATGCAGTTTGCCTCCGGCATGCTGCGCGCCATGTCGCCGGTTGCGGGCGTCATCATCGCGGTAGCGGGCGCCGCCGGCGTCTCCCCGGTTGCGATCGTCCGCCGCACCTGGATTCCGATGGTTCTTGGCCTCCTTACGACGCTCATCGTGAACCAGATCCTCTTCGGTTGATCGCCGGTCAACGCAGTCGATCTTACGCTTAAGCTCTCCGGAGGCATCTCGTCCCGGGGAGCTTTTCTTTTCGCAAGACGCAGAAGGAAGAATGCCGATGCGACATAAATCGTCGCCCGATGTGCTATACGGCTAGAATACTTTGAACCCAACCACTCCGGAGCACTTCTCATGCCGCGCGTTGCCAATCAGAACAACATTTCCGATGCGCTCATCGTCATCACGATTCTCAAGCAAATTCCGCGGCACTGGATTACCGCTTCTCAGATTCAGCAGAATCTCGCAGAACTCGGAATGGAGCTTTCTCCGAGACGACTGCAGCGCATTCTTGAAAGCATGCGCGAATGCGACGAGCTGCAAATAGATGTCGACAAGACCAATCGCCCCTACGGCTACAGAAGAAGCGTTCCGGATGCTGACCTCGTGATCGACAATCTTCCGCCGACGCAGAGCCTTCTCATCCGCCTTTTTGAAGAGCATATGCACTACCAGCTGCCTGCTCCCATATCCGGGTCGCTCAGGTACCTCTTCGACAAGGCGAGCCTCTCCCTCAAGGAGCAGGGGGCGACGGACAAAATGAACCGGTGGCTCAAAAAAGTTGCCTTTGTTTCCGGATGCGTGCCGATGATGCCGCCGAGGATCCTCGAGCGGATTTTCAATGCGGTGAGCGAAGCGCTCTATCGGGACGTCATGCTTCACGTGAAGTTCAAGAACAGCCGGGGAGAGCAAAATGAAGCCGACGTGTCGCCCCTCGGCCTTGTGCAGCAGGAGCAGAGGCTCTACCTCGTCTGTCAGTTCGCAGGCTACGACAACTACCGCCATCTCGCGCTTCACCGCATTTCTGAGGCCCGCGTGCTTGACTTCCCGGTAGTGAGGCCGGAGGACTTTTCGCTCGACAAGTACATCAGCGAACGGCACTTCAATTATTCGAACGGCCGCCGCGTGCGGCTGATTCTCGAATTCACGAGCCCCGAGACGGCGAGGAACCTTTCCGAGACGCCCTTCAATACGACTCAGAAGCTTCAGAAATTACCCGACGGCGCCTGGCGGCTTGAGGCTGATATGGACGACACCGTGCTTCTTGACGGCTGGATTGCAGGCTGGCGCGAAAAAGCAGGGATTCGGAAGGTTGAAAAAGTTTTGATCGCCGAAAAGGCCTGATGCCGTCCGGACGAAATCAATTGGCTTCTTTTGCTTTTGCCGGCGCTTATGCCGTCGGCGCAGGCATGGGCGCCGTGGAACCCGTTTTGTCGGCATGCAGCGGCTTCGGTCTCAAAGGAAGGCGTCGTCCTGGTGATTTTTCTACCGCTTCACGGTTGGATGATGGAAGAAAAACTCATTCTTCGTCATCATCGCGCCATGATGCCGGCAAAACGGCATGACCATTACGGATTGGCGGCGTGATGATGTTCGGATGCTTGGAATTGAATACTCTCTTAGCGGCCTTGTCATCCGGGAGCCTGAAAGTGAAAGGGAGTCCTTTGTTGGCTACAAAGGACGTCACGAACATTCGCAACACATCAGACGGCGAGCTGCCGAGTCTTTCCGAAATGATGCAAAACTGATGGTTAAGCGCTTCTTCAAGTAGAAATGCGCGCTGTACGGTGGACATTGCTCTTCTTCCTTACGACTAATGCCATCATTTTCTTGGTTAATGATAGCGCTTACAGAAGGACAGGGATTCGAATCCCAGGTCTCCCTGGGTATGGCTTGATCTTTTGGCTGATGGGCTTGAATCTCGTTTCTTAATCAGTCAAAGACTCCCGCTGAAGGCAGAAATTCAGCGGGAGTCCGTTCGGGAGAAGTGTTGGCCTTAATCCTTCGAGTTGATTTCAGCAATGAAGCGCGCAAAGGTTCCCCAGCCGATCGGGAGCGATGTTTCATCCTGGATGGAGAAGTCCGGACGATGGTGGCCGTGGTGGTTGCACCCGTAGTAGCAGAAGACGGCTTTCCCGCCATGCTCCTGAACCCGGCGTATGAGCATCGTGCAGTCTTCGCTGCCGATTTTTGCATTCATGTCGACGACGGAATGGACGCCCGGCACTCCGCGCGCTGCGCCCTTCAGCAGGGCGACCGCTTCTTCATCACCCTTGTAGGTCACGGCTTCGCCCATCCGGGTGAGCTTATAGTCGACGCCGTAGGCGAGGGCGAGGCCTTTTACGGTCTGCTCGACGTTTTTTGCCATGTAGTCGTTGATTTCAGTGGTTTCGCCCCGAACCTCAAGCTGCATGTACGCATGGTCGGCAATGATGTTGCGGCCGGTGCCGGAGATGAATTTCCCGATCTGCACGCGCGTGATGCCCTGGCTGTGTCCCGGGAGACTTCCGAGCGAGAGGCAGGCGGCGGCTGCGCACATGAGCGCGCTTCTACCTTTTTCGGGAGAACCCGCCGCGGCAGACTGACCGAAGAACTCGAGATCGAATTTCGTCGTTGCAAGGTAGCCGAAATGAGAGACGCCCACGTCGCCAAGCTTCGCTGAACAGCCGATGTGCCCGCCCGCAAACCAATCGACGTCGTCGACAATGCCTTTGGCGGCCATCGCCGCCGCGCCCCGCACGCCTTCCTCGGCGGGCTGGAAAAGAATTTTGACGGTGCCTTTGAGCTGTTCCCGATTTTCTGAGAGCCATCGGCAGAGCGCAAGTCCGATGGCGGCATGTCCGTCATGACCGCACGCGTGCGAAAAGCCGGGATTTTGCGAGCGGAAGTGTCCCGCATTGGCTTCGTGCTGGGGATCGTCGGTTTCTTCGATCGGCAGGGCATCGATATCAAAGCGAAGCGCTGTGACGGGGCCCGGCCGGCCGGTCCGAAGAATCGCCATGGCGCCGGTATAGCCGCTGAGCGATTCGAGGAATTCTTTCGGAACGCCGTGTTCGATTGCTCTCTGCTGCGCCGCGAGAACGAGTGCTTCATTGCGTCCCATGACCGCGTCGGGTTCGATAACGTCGATCCCGGCGAGAACCTCGAGCCCGAGCGAGCGCAGGCGCCTTACGATGAACCACGTCGTTTCAAATTCGCACCAGCCTTCTTCCGGGTGTGCATGGAGCCACCGGCGGTCATTCACAAGTTCCTTTCGGGCTTCGTCGGAAAGAATGATTTTGTTCAGATCCATGGCGGATTACCTCAAAGTTCAAAGATGAAGCCGAGAAGAATGACGTTGATGATCATGGGGATTGCCATGCGCTTGCTGATCTCAAGCGGAGAAAGTCGGGTCATGCCGGCGATCACGAGCGTGGCGCCGGCAATCGGCGAACACATGCGGCCGAGTGCGCCTGATAGGGCGGCGACGATGCCGAGTGGTTCAATCCGCATGCCGAATTCCGCGGCGTAAGGCGTGACGGCCTGGTTGAAGGCATGCCCGGCGGCGTCGCCCGAACCTGTGAGGACGCCCATCAGGAAGGGCCCGAAGTTGGCGGCGTAGCTCGCGATTTCGCGCGAATTCTTGAGCGTTTCAATGAGCGCGTCGATGACGCCGGCTGCGCGCAGGCCGCCCGCAAAGCATCCGGCGGCGATGATGATGCCCATGATGTTCGCGTAGCCCTTGCCCATGCCGGAGAAGAATTCCTTTGTCACGGCTTCAGGGTTGGATCGCGTGATGAGGAGCGTATAGATTGAGCCCCAGATCATGGCCTCGGCGACGCTCATCTTGAGCGCCGGAATAACGGTGGCGCCGAGAAGGAGCACCACGATCGGAAGAATCGGCGCGATGGCGAAAAGAACGTTGGGCTTTTCCGGCAATTCGCCCCGGGCATCCGAAGCGACTTCGAAGACTTCCGCGTTTTCATTCGGATCGGGCTTCCGGTAGTCGCGGAAGACGAAGATCATCAATGTGACCAACAGAATGTTGAGTCCGCAGAGGATGAGAATCTTCGGCGCAAACTCAACGATAAGCGTCATCACGTCGATGTTGGCGATTTTGGCAACCCAGACGTTGTGGCTCGATCCCGGACTCATGGCAGACGGAATGATGGAGCCGATGATGGCGGCGCCGGCAATGGCGGGCTTGAATCCCGTCCGGACCATGAGCGGAATCATGGTGGGCCCGAGCGCAGCCGCGCACCCGGCAGCCGACGGGATTGCCACGGCTACGCAGGAAGCAATCAGCATGCAGAAGGGAAGCAGGAAAAGACCGAGCTTCCCGAGAGGCTTCACCATGAGCGAAACAAAATGCACGTCGCATCGCGTGATGGCGATGACGGCGGCGAAGCCGAGAGACGAACAGATCGCGGTGATGAGGCTTCCGTTCGTCATGTTCGCGATGAAGGCCTTGAGCGCAACCTGCGGAGCGCCGGATAAAAGCGCCATGACCAGGCCGGAGGTGAAGAGCACAAGCCTTGTTTCAATGCGTTTGAGGAGCGCGGCGATCGTAATGAGCGTGACGATCGCGGCCATCCAGATGGTCCATGTCATTTTTCTTCTCCAAAGGTGCGCAGATGTGACATTGAGCCGTAGAGGCTCTGAAGCCGCATGAATTCCGCTTCATCGCAGAAATGAGCCTTTCCGGAGACGTAGGCTTTGGCGGCTTCCAGCGTGAAGCTCACGGCGTCGGAGATGTCTTCAAGGTGCGTGGCGCCCGTGGCGCACCCCGGCACCTGACTCACCGCAGTGATGGCGAGACCGATGACGGGCGCACGGGTCGCAACGCTCGGCTGAAGAATGGAATTAAGGTGATAAATGCCGTTTCCGTAGGGCGTGATGTCCTGCTGCGTCAGCGGGAGAACAACGGGGAGCTTTCCAGTTGTGATTTCGAGAATCGATAGGAAATCCTCGCTCACGCGCAGAATCCAGCCGTCTCTCACGGTGGGCGTAATGGCGATGCCGCGGTGGTTGACGATGCGGTTCCCTTTCGTCGTATCGATGGAAATGACGGCATCCATGGCGGGATCAACCTCATGCGCATTGCATTCAGCACTCGTGACGGGAGAGTCCATGAACGGCACGGGATCATGAGGGCGCGTCGGCGCATTCGGGCAAATGTGGGTCGTTACGATGACGTCGCCCTCGAGGATGTCGCCGAGCGCATGCATGCGGGAAAGCTTCGCCGCAATCGCAACGGCTGAAAGGGCGCCGTCGCCGTCAGACGTGAAGCCGAGGCGGTCCGGACGAGCGCCGATTCCGCCGAGGCGTCCGACAACGCCGAGGGTCGGCGCCTTGCCGCCAGCGGATTTGCCGTTTTTGCCCGGAATCAGAACGCGGATGAAGTCGGTGCTGCCTTTTTCGCCGCGACAGGTTTCAATAGCGACGGCTTCCGCTCCGTAAGCCTTCAGAAACTCGGCTGTCCGGGCGCCGTTTGCCTGCGGGTCGTCGAGCAGATCAAGCGCTTCGGCAATGATGGAAAAAGACATGACTGCGTTCCTCGAAGATGGATTGGGTAGTGAGACTTATTTTTTCAAGACGACCTTTCCCCTCACAAATGTTATTGCCGTGGCTCCTGTAAAGTATTCCCATGAGGAATAAAGCATCCGGGTATTGCCGGAGTTGAACGATGCAGAATCTCCCTGTCGCACTCTATTCGCGCGAAATCGAAATTTTTCTTGCGGCCGCCGATGAAGGCGGCTTTTCAGCGGCTGCGGTGAAGCTCGGACTCACGCAGTCCGCCGTGACGAAGCAGATCCAGAAGCTTGAACGCGCGCTCGGCATGGAGCTTTTTGACCGGTCGCGAAGGCCTATGGCGCTGACCGAAGAGGCGATTGTTTTGCGCCGCGAAGCGCATGAATGCAGGGAGCGGCTTCAGGCGGCTGCGCGGGAGCTCCAGCAGCGCTCCTACATCAAGCCAATCCTGAGAATCGGCGCGATTGATCTCTTAACGAACTGGCTTCTTCCGGAGCTCATCAAGGAACTCCTTCCCTTTGCCTCCGGCATTACGGCGCTCACCGGGACTTCGCCGCAGCTTCTTGAACGCCTCGCCAAAAGAGAAATCGACTGCGCCTTCGTGACGGGCTCCTTTGCGGAGGTTCAGGGCGTTTCGCGAACGCTCATTTTTGAAGACGAAGCGGTGATCGTCATGCCGGAATCCATGGCGCAGAAGCATGCCGGCAGATGGTCCTGGAACGACCTGCGTTTCTGCGGACTTCCCTTCATCCGCTTCGTTCGCGAGGGCGGCGGAGGCAGGCTCAATGAAAGCTTCATGAGCACGCTCGGGTTCGAATTCCCTCAAAGGATTGAGGTCGACAACAACGCCACCATGCTTTCGCTTGTTGAAAAAGGCGTCGGCTGGGGCATTGTCGTTTCCTCCGTCTTCCTCCAGCACCCGGAGGCAAGGAGCCGCGTGCATGTTGAAGCGCTTCCGGAGTCAGGCTTCCGGCACGGGATCTATCTCATTTCGCGTGAGCGCGAAATGCCGCAGATGATTGAGCGCATCGCAGGATTTGCCCGCAAGGCCGCGGAAAATCGTGAAGGCTGATGAGGTCTCAGAGGCTTCCAGGGCGGCGGATGCGCTGCAGGCGGGCAGCGGAGAGGCGCGGCTTTCGCTTGCTTGCCTGACGAGAAATGCGTGCGCAATTGTGGAAAATGAGCCGAAAAAATATGGCGCAAACGTGAACTGATTGATATATAATAACATTAATTGGAGACGTTCTGCAGTCAACGTTGTCTCTTGGAACAGGAACTTTCTTCTGGATAGGTGGAACGGATGTTTGAGCGAAAAATCTATCGCGAAATGCTGCACTGGAAAGAATCGTTCGCGCCAAAGTACGCGCTTTTCCTCAAGGGAGCGCGTCGCGTCGGGAAAACGACGCTCGCGGAGAAGCTCGGGCGGGAAGCGTACGACTCTTACATCCTCATCCGTTTCGATAATGTCGATGCCTCGATCAGAAATCTCTTCGTCGAGAGCCTGCGCGACCTCGATACGTTTTTCATGCAGTTGCAGCTCGAATACCGCACGCAGCTTTTTCCCAGGAAATCGCTCATCATCCTCGATGAAATCCAGCTCTTCCCGCCGGCGCGGCAGGCGCTGAAGACGCTCCTGGAAGACGGGCGCTACGATTATCTTGAGACGGGATCGTTGGCGGGAATTACCAAGAAAAGCAAGGATATCCTTATCCCTTCGGAAGAATATACGCTTGAAGTCCTGCCGATGGACTTTGAGGAGTTCCTGTGGGCGCAGGATGATCGGATGACTTTCCCGGTCCTGAGGGATTACTTCGGGAAACGAAAGCCCATGGGAGCGCTTCATCAGGTCATTCTGAAGTCGTTCCGGGAGTACATGCTTGTGGGCGGCATGCCGCAGGTTGTTACCGCTTTCCTGCAGGGCAAGGATTACGCCGCGGCCGATTTCGTGAAGCAGCAGATTCTGACGCTCTATAAGAACGACATGGAGGAGCAGAACGAAGAGAATTCTCTCTACGTGACCAATTTCTTCGACCGGATTCCTTCGGAGCTCTCGCAGCACGACAAGCGCTATGTGCTCTCGCATATCGACGGGCAGGCGCGCATGCGGGAGTATCGAGGGCCGATACGCTGGCTCGATGAGGCGATGATCGTCAACATCGCGAGCAAGGTGGAGGACCCGAGCGCGGCGTTTCAATTAAGCATTTCGGATCCGAGCTTCAAGTGCTACATGATTGATACCGGGCTTCTCGTGTCGCTCGCCTTTTCCGACCGGCCGTTTCTTGAGAATGACCTCTACCGAGAGATTCTCAAGGACCAGCTCGGCGTCAATGAAGGCATGCTGCTCGAAAACATCGTCGCGCAGTGCCTCAAGGCGAACGGGCATCGACCGCTCTTCTATACGCGCCGGAATGAGAAGACGAGGAAGACGGAAATTGAGATTGATTTTTTGATCCGGAAAGGCAAAAAGATCGTTCCGATCGAAGTCAAGTCGTCGGGTTCGTCATCCATCAAGTCGCTGCTGCGCTTCAAGGAAATTTACGGCAAGCATATTGATGCGCCGATTGTTCTCCACCATGGGGAAATGAAAACAGAGGATGGCGTTCAATTCTTTCCCTACTACATGGCAGCGCTCCTCTGAATCAGCCCGGCCTCCGGAGTGTCCGCGCCTTCGATGCGGCGGGGCTCGGGCGGGTGGTCGAGCCGGGCAGATCCGTACGGGCCCAATAGCGCTCACGCTATTGCGAAATTTCTACCATGCCGATAAGGCAGGACCTATCTCTTCAGTAATCTTCGCCAATTGCGGAACGATTAATTAGCGTCTATGCATGACGCAAAGATATGCAAACCTCAGGTTCCAGGATCCCTGGGAAACGCTATGAATCCCTGAGGCACAGGCAAAGTGTGTAAACAACATCCGGGCGTTTATGAAGTGTAAATTCGCGAAGCGCGCTATTGAATTTTTTCAAATGATCGCGCGTTGAGCCGTTTCTACCTCTTCAGCATGACAAGGGAAAACGCTAGAATCAGCGGACAATTAATCGCTAGGGATAACACTAATAATCCAGACCCACCAATGCTTCCCGTACGGGCGATGAGTTCCCATGAGAAGTCCTCAAGTCTGTACGAGAGAAAAACGACAAGAAAAAGAAAATGACACGTCTATCCGTCCGTCCGCCAGCCGTGACTGATGCGCGCAATGAGGAGACCATGCAGAGTTTCATGCGCCGCATTGAAGCCACGCCTCCTGGGCAGTGCGCCGTAACGCTGCTCCTTAGTCAACTCGATGCATCGCTCCTCCAGACCTGCGGCAAGTGCGTGCCCTGCCGCGACGGGCTTCCGCAGCTCGCGGAAATCCTGCGCCGCATTGCCGGCTGCAAGGCGGAGCCCGATGACCTTGAGGCCTTGAAGTCTCTCGCCGAAATGATCCGCGACGGCTCCGACTGCGCGATCGGCTGGGACGCCGCTCAGGCGGTGCTCGACGGCATTGAGCGCTTCTCCGACGAATTCAGAAGCCACATCGAGGCGCATGAGTGCCAGAAGGGCATTGCCCAGTCCGTTCCCTGCGAAACCTTCTGTCCCGCGCATGTGGATGTGCCGGGCTACATTGCGCTGGCGGGCGAGGGGCGCTTTGCCGAAGCCGTGGCTTTGATCCGCAAGGACAATCCGTTCCCGACGGCCTGCGGGTTCGTCTGCGAACACCCCTGCGAAAAGCGCTGCCGCAGGACGCTCATTGATGCGCCGATCAACATCCGCGGCATCAAGAAGTATGCGGTCGACGGGGCTGCGGCCGACACGGTCCCGGTCCCGAAAGCCCTGCCTCCCACGGGCCGCACCATCGCCGTGATCGGCGCCGGCCCCTCCGGGCTCACCTGCGCCTACTATCTCGCCCTCATGGGCCACAAGGTGAAGGTCTTTGAGGCCCGCGACAAGTTGGGCGGCATGATGCGCTACGGCATCCCCGCCTACCGCTTCCCGCGCGAGCGCCTTGACGAAGACATCCGCGCCATTCTTTCGGCGGGCGACATTGAAGTCGTCACCAACGCCTCGATCGGCACGGAAGAGATGAAGACCCTCTCGAGGGAGTGCGACGCGGTCTATGTGGCGATCGGCGCGCATGCGGCGAAAGGCTTGAGGCTCCCCGGCATGGATTCGAAGGGCGTCATTTCGGCCGTTGAAATGCTCCGCGCCATCGGCGACGATGTTTATCCCGACTATCGCGAGAAGAAGATCGCCGTGATCGGCGGCGGCAACGTGGCGATGGACTGCGTGCGCACGGCCGTGCGAGCGGGTGCGGACGAAGTGAATCTCGTCTACCGCCGCCGCATCGACGACATGACGGCATTGAAGGAGGAAATTCACGCGGCGATTGCCGAGGGCGTCGAAATGCTGACGCTCGAAGCTCCGGTTTCCGTTGAAGCCGACGAAAACGGATGCTGCAGAGCGCTCATCATGCAGCCCCAGAAGATCGGCGCCTATTCGCGCGGCCGTCCGGGCGTTGCGGCCGCTGATAAGGAAACGGAACGACTTGAAGCCGACCTCATCATCGCCGCCGTCGGTCAGGACGTCGTCACGAAGCCCTTTGAAGATTTCGGCATGCCCGTCAAGTGGGGCGCCTTCGTCACGGACGAATTCCTTCAGGTTCCGGGTCTTCCCAACGTCTATGCGGGCGGAGACTGCCAGAGCGGTCCCACTACCGTCATTCGCGCGGTGGGCGCCGGCAAGGCCGCAGCGCGCAACATCGACGAAATGCTCGGCTACCACCACATTCTCGACTGCGGCGTCAGGGCGCCGGCTCCGAAGGCCAACAACCGCACCCCGATGGGGCGCGTCAACATCAACGAACGTCCGGTGAAGTTCCGCAAGCGCGACTTCAAGGACGTTGAGCTCGGCATGAGCAGGGAAGAAGCTATTCAGGAATGCGGCCGCTGCCTGCGCTGCGACTGCTTTGGTGCGGGTGCTGCCGTGGGCGGGAGGATTCAGTATGTTTGATATTACGATGGACGGCCGCACGATCGCGGTCGAAGAAGGCGCAACGCTCCTTGATGCGGCGCGTTCCGCGGGCATTCACATCCCGACCCTCTGCTACCTGAAGAACGTAAGCAATATCGGCTCCTGCCGCCTCTGCGTGGTCGAGGTGGAAGGCGTGAGCGGGCTTGTTTCCTCCTGCAATACGCTCGCACATCCCGGCATGGTCGTGAAGACCCGGTCGGAAGCGATCGACCGGGCGCGGCGCACGGCGCTTCAGCTCATCATTGCCGAGCACGGCCTCAACAGCACCCAGTACTGCTTCAGCTGCACGAAGAACGGCAGCTGCGAGCTTCAGGACCGCTGCCGCGAACTCGGCGTCGAAACGTCGCCCTTCAAAATTACGCCGGCTTCGGGCGAAATCCTCGACAGCAACCCGTTCCTCACCTTCAATCCGTCGCTATGCATCCGCTGCCAGCGCTGCGTGGGGGCCTGCAACAACGCTGCGGGGAACCACACCCTGGTGTCCGGGAAAGCGGGGCTGCGCACGACGATCCTTGCGCCTTTCGGCAGGGACTGGAAGAGCACGAACTGCGAATCCTGCGGCTCCTGCGCCGCTGCCTGCCCGACGGGCGCCATCACGATGAAGCGCCGCCGCGCCTACCGCTCGTGGGAAATCAAGAAGGTCCGCACGACGTGTCCGCACTGCGCCACGGGCTGCCAGTACGACTTGATCGTGAAGGACGGCCGGATCGTGGATACGGAAGCGGCCGACGGCCCCACGAATCACGGACTTCTCTGCGTGAAGGGGCGCTCGGCGAGCTTCGACTTCGTTCAGTCCGATCGACGCCTCAAGACGCCGCTCATCCGCTCCTCCGTCACGGGCGAGCTCGAACCTGCGTCCTGGGACGAGGCGCTCGATCTCGTGGCGAGGAAGTTTACGGAGCTTCGCGACAAGTTCGGCGGCGAATCGCTCGCAGCCTTTGCCTGCGCGCGTTCTGCGAACGAAGACATCTACATGCTCCAGAAGATGGCGCGCACGGTCTTCAAGACCAACAACGTCGACAACTGCGCGCGCGTCTGTCACGGTCCTTCCGTGGCGGGCCTTCAGAGAACGCTCGGCTCGGGCGCCATGACGAATCCGATTTCGGACATCTGCGAAAACGCCGAAGTCGTGGTGCTCGTGGGCTCGAACCCCGAGGAAGCGCATCCGGTGATCGGCATGCAGCTTCGCGCGGCGATCCGCCGCGGCTTGAAGCTCATCGTGGTCGATCCCCGCGACATCGGGCTCGCTCAGTCCGCGCAGATTCACTTGAAGCTCCGTCCGGGCACGAACGTAGCCTTTGCGAACGGCATCGTCCGCCAGCTCATTCATGACGGCCTCATTGATCAGGAATTCATCCGCACGCGCACCGAAGGGTTTGAAGACCTGAAGGCAATGGTCGAGGCCTATACGCCCGAGCGCGTCGCTGAAATCTGCCGCATCGACTCCCGCGACCTCATTGCGGCCGCCCGCATGTACGGCGAGGCGAAGCGCGCGGCGATCGTCTACTGCCTCGGCGTTACCGAACACTCGTCGGGCACGGAAGGCGTGATGGCGCTCTCCAACATGGCCATGGTCACGGGCAAGTACGGGCGTCCGGGCTGCGGCATCAATCCGCTTCGCGGCCAGAACAACGTTCAGGGCGCCTGCGACATGGGCGCGTCCCCGGGCGACATGACGGGCTACCAGAAGATCGCCCAGCCCGGCATCGTCGAGAAGTTCGAAAAGGCCTGGGGGACGGAGCTCCCGCGCTTCAAAGGCCTTTACGCCACGGACTGCTTCCCGAAGATGATTGAAGGCGCCGTCAAGGGACTCTTCATCTTCGGCGAGGACCCGGTGCGCACGGACCCCGATACCCATCACGTCATCAAGGCGCTCAAGAACCTCGACTTCCTCGTGGTGGACGACCTTTTCCTCACGGAAACGGCCAAGTACGCCGACGTCGTTCTCCCGGGCAGAAGCTACGCGGAAAAGGAGGGCACCTTCAGCAATACCGAGCGCCGCGTGCAGAGGATTCGCCGTGCGGTGACGATCGAAGGCACCCGTGCCGACACGGATATCTTCATCGACATCATGAACCGCATGGGATATCCGCAGCCTCGCCTCACCCCGGCAGAGATCATGGATGAGATCGCTTCCGTGACGCCTTCCTTCGCGGGCATCAGCCACGCACGGCTCGACAGCCCCGAGGTGAAGGGAGAGGGTCTGCAGTGGCCCTGCACGGGGAAGGATCATCCGGGCACGCCCATCCTTCATGTCGGAAAGTTCACGCGCGGGCTCGGCCGCTATTCGACCGCGGCCTACCGCGAATCGAGCGAACTCCCCGATGCCGACTATCCGCTCATGCTGACGACGGGCCGCGTGCTCTACCACTACAACGCCTGCGCGATGACGGACAAGACCGAAGGGATCAACGAGATCTCCGGCCATTCCTTCATTGAAATCAATACGAAGGATGCGGCGAACCTCGGCATTGAGAACGGCGACCGCGTCGTCGTGAGCTCCCGCCGCGGCCGGATCGAATCGGTGGCGCACGTCTCCGGGAAGACCAATGCAGGCGAAACCTGGATGCCCTTCCACTTCCAGGACGGCAACTGCAACTGGCTCACGAAGGCCGCGCTCGACAACATCTGCTCCACGCCGGAATACAAGGTGTGCGCGGTGAAGGTTGAAAAGGCGGGAGCGGCTTCTTCCGCAGCGTTCTCCGCCTGAAGCCGTCTTCAAGGCAGAAATAGAGTCCCGGAAGCCGCTGGCGGTCTTCCGGGACGCTGAAAAAAGCCGCAGCCTCATGTCAGTGCTGCGGCTTTTTCTCTCTCGCGCGGGAGACTTCACACGACTTTGTTTCGGAAAAGCCAGGCGGCGCCCGGGATGGTTACGGCCGAAATCACGGCAAGGGGCCATAGGTAGGGCAGGATGTCGCTCATCCCGGCATTCTCAAAATAGATCATGCGGATGGTGAGGATGCCGTAGCGGACGGGGTTGAGAATGGTGAGGGTCTGCATCCATCCGGGCATGGCGGCCACCGGCGTCATGAGGCCCGAGAGGACGAGCGATGGAAGAAGCAGAATAAAGGAGAGCACCACCGACTGCTGGAGCGTCTTCGCCCAGGCGGAGATGGCGAGCGCGAGGCCCACGATGCTCGTTGAAAAAAGCGCCACCACGAAGAAGAGAAGCGGGAGCGACCCGGCAAAGGGGATGCCGAACCACCAGCGGCAGACGGCGAAAATGAGAAAACTCTGGAAAACGCCG
>ENA-UONW01002505-UONW01002505.1-human-gut-metagenome-genome-assembly--contig:-CS52-NODE-2505-length-17867-cov-6.656468_pt1 | contig 17867 bp, 14 predicted proteins | sample MGYA00242463_ERZ724010 | MGnify/ENA metagenome assembly ERZ724010 | reverse complement strand
TCAATGAAAAATCACAGTGGAAGCTCGTCGCTCTTCCTGCTGATGCAGAAACATTGTACGAGGAGGCTGTAAAAAGACTTATGGATTTGCAGGAAACTCTTGTTGATTATCCTGGAATCCAGACTGAAATTACAGACTATTCTATGGAACTGGACGGTAAGGTTGACGGAACTGACGATACTTACTATGCGCTGATTAATGAAATCAACGATTATATCATCAATGTAAACAAAGGGGTCGCTGTGATTTCCAATATCACAAATCTTTATGATGAATGCGATGCTGACTTTGCTTCAGAAGTGATGTATCCTGGATTCAGCGACCTTGAGACTGCATATTTGAGCACAAAGGAATTGTATGAAAACGGAGATACTAAACTTCAGGACTACATTGATGCTTACTATGCTCTCGAGAAGGCTCTGCGTGACTATTATGACAGTCAGATGCCGGTGGCAACAGAGGAGAATCCTGCCGACCTTACATACTATATCAAGTATCCTAACTTCAGACAGGCTTACAACTATTCTCCTGATTGTACTACAACTTCAGAAGGATGGACTCTCAATGATACAAACTTGCCGTCAAGCGGATATGACTATGGAGCAAGACACAAGTATTCAGACGAGGTCGGTAGGGACGTTACTTGTTTCAACAACTGGTCTTGGCAGTTTGACCTTCTTGAAATATATCAGGATATCGAAGGTCTTCCTGACGGACGCTACAAGGTTGAATGTCTTGGATACACAGGCGTAGATGAAAATTACAAGCAGCATGCTTTTGCTTCTTCCGGCGGCAATACTGTCGTTTCAAATTATGCTTCTGAAGCTATGTCGGGAGCATGGGAAACATTTGAAACATCTCCTATAGCTGTAATCAACGGTAAACTTCGTGTAGGTTTCTCTTCTGAAGCTTCTGAAGAGGGCGGATCTATCGGATGGTATCTCGTTACTGGCTTCCGTCTTAAATATTGCGGACAGCTCAGCGAAGAAGAAATTCGTGCACAGTTGACTGCTAAACTTGATGAGTGCCGTGCTCAGCGCGATACAATGATGTTTAACGGTGACAAGACTGCTTTCAATGATACTATAAGCAAATATGAAAATGCATCGGATGTTCAGTCTATCAAAGAGGCAATCGATGCTTTGATTTTGGCTCAGGCTGAGGCTCAGAAGTCTGTTGACAAACAGGTTGAAGTTAAAAACGGTGTACTTGCCGCTCTTACCGACTCTATAACTGAAGGTGTATATACAGATGTTTATTCTGAAATAGTTCAGAGCTTCTGCGAGTGCATGACAGCTGCTATCAATGCTGAGAATGCAACTTATACAGAGATGGACAGCTTGAGCTCTATACTTACCGGCTTGCGCGATGATTATCTGCCTGTATTGAAAGAGGCTAAGGAAATGAAGGTCGATGACGCCGATGCTAAGAGTGTTCTTGACGATAATATCAACCGTCAGGTTAAGTTCTTTACTGAAATGGAAGCACTTCCGCTTGAAACTTTGTTCGACAAGTATATTTCAGAATTGGAGAAGGCTATGTCTGAATGTCGTGCAGCGGATCTTATCGCCAGCGGAACAACGGATTATACTTCTCTTATCGTAAATCCTACAATTGATGATTCTAACGGCTCAAGCGTAACAGGATGGACTATCGTGATGAGCGGCTCTGGAAATAATCTTGTTACTAACTCAACTCAGCAGTTCGACGGTAATACGAGCGGACGTTATCTCGATGCATGGCATAAGGATGCAGGAAATCTGCTCTATAATGCTTACCAGACAATCGAAAGCTTGCCTAACGGTAAATATGAATTGAAGGCTATGGTTCGTACAACATGTGATAAGGGTGTTTATCTCTACGCTATTGCTGACAATGATTCTTCAACTACCGTGCTGGCTCCTGTTTCAATGGAGAGAATCAATATCACTGAACTTGGTGGTCCTACTGCAGAAAACGGTGAAGACTCTATCGCAACTGTCAGTGATTCTTACGGTTCAATCTTCGTTGATGCTTACAAAGCTACAAACGCCGGTACATCAGGTGATGACGCCCTTCTTGAGATTGTGAACACAAACAACGGAAAGGGTTGGGGATGGTTCTACAAGACTTTGGAAATCGAGGTTAAGAACCATGCTCTCACTATCGGTTATACTTGCGATTCTACATTTACAATGAAGTATGGCGGCGAGCCTTGGACAGGTACATGGTTGTCTGCTGATAATTTCTCTTTGACATTGCTTGAAGCCGGCCAGAACGATGGCTGGGGACCTGCTGCAGGAATCATGACTCCAGATGATGAGGATGGCAACTTTGACTTCCGCGTTGAAGACGGTGCAATCGTCGCTCCAGAAGGAACTGTTGTATATTCTGTAAACGGAATGAGAGTTAATGCCGGTACTAAGCTGAATGCCGGAGTTTACATCTTGAAGTATGGCAACAAGACTGCAAAAGTTGTAGTTCGATAACGATTGGATATTCGGCCGTATTGGCTGAAGTTTTTCAAGATAGTTTTGTATATGCCGTTCCCTGGTATTGCGGGGAACGGCATATTTTATAGTATGCAGATTGACCGTTTTTATTCTATCCAGTAAGCTTTTCTGCATAATCTGCATAAATAAATATCTAAGGTGTTATATTTGTCGACAGTTAACTTTAAACTTTTATTGTGTATGAAAAAGTTTGTTTTGGCGGCATCCTTGGCTTTCATGTCTGTTTCATATGCATGCGCGCAGAAGAATGTGGAGAACGGACGTATTAGAACGGTATGGGCTGACAGTGTGTCGGCGGAGAATGTCTTGCAGAATTATCCTCGTCCTATAATGGAGCGCGACTCATGGTATAGCCTGAATGGTCTGTGGGATTATTCTATAAGAAAAAAAGGAGAAAGGAAACCTGCTGCTTTCGATGGCAGAATTTTAGTACCTTTTGCCATTGAATCTGCTCTTTCGGGTGTGGAAAAGAAGGTCGGAAAAGATAATGAGTTGTGGTATTCTAGAAAGTTCACCATTCCTGCTGCATGGAAAGGTAAGAGGGTTTTGGTCAATTTCGGTGCTGTGGATTGGATGGCTGATATATGGGTCAATGATGTAAAGGTCGGACAGCATAAGGGCGGTTTTACTCCTTTTTCTTTTGATATAACAGCTGCCGTTAAGAGTAAAGGCGAAAACAGTATTGTCGTTCGTGTTTGGGACCCTACGGATGAAGGATTTCAGCCGAGGGGCAAACAGGTCAATCGCCCTGGAGGTATATGGTATACGTCTGTTACGGGAATATGGCAGACCGTTTGGCTGGAGCCTGTGGACGAAAGACATTTTGAACGTCTTAGAATCACACCGGATATTGATGCACGTACTGTGTCTGTTGAGGCTTCTGTGTCTGGTATGGCACAGGGGGATATGGTTGAGGTTTATTTGTATGATGGAAAGAATATGGTGGCTTCCGGAAAAAGCATCAACGGACAAAAAATAACTGTGTATATGCCAGATAATGTTAAACTGTGGAGTCCGTCTTCACCGTTTTTGTACGGCATGCGTGTGGTACTGAGCAATGAGGGCAAGAAAATAGATGAGGTTAGGAGTTATGCCGCAATGAGGAAGTTCTCTACCGTACGCGATAAGAACGGAATTGTGCGTATGGCGCTCAACAATAAGCCCATATTTTGCTTCGGCCCGCTGGACCAGGGATGGTGGCCTGATGGACTTTATACCGCTCCAACTGATGAGGCTTTGTCGTATGATATTCGCAAGACAAAGGAGTGGGGATTCAATATGATACGTAAGCACATAAAGGTGGAACCGGCGCGCTGGTATACTTATTGTGACAAGAACGGCATAATTGTATGGCAAGACATGCCTAGCGGAGATAAGAATCCTGAGTGGCAGAACTTTAATTATTTTCATGGCACGGAATTGCAACGTTCGGCGGAGTCGGAGAAGCAGTATCGAGATGAATGGAAAGAGATAATTGATAATCTTTATTCTTATCCGTGCATTGCAGTATGGGTTCCTTTCAATGAAGCTTGGGGACAGTTTAAAACTCCTGAAATCGCGGCATGGACGAAGGCTTATGATTCTACAAGATTGGTCGATCCGGCCAGCGGAGGCAATCATTATACGTGTGGCGATATTCTTGATGTCCACAACTATCCAGCTCCGGCAATGCCTCTATACGATGCCCAGCGTGTGAATGTGCTTGGCGAATATGGCGGCATAGGTCTTGCGGTCAAAGGGCATCTGTGGGATGCTTCTAAAAATTGGGGGTATGTACAATTCAAAACTTCAGACGAGGTTACTGATGAATATCTGAAATACATAAGTCAGCTTCAGGCGCTGATTAAGCGTGGTTTGTCATCGGCTGTTTATACTCAGACGACTGATGTCGAAATGGAGGTCAACGGATTGATGACTTATGACAGAAAGGTCGTTAAGGTTGACGAAAAGAAAATACGTGAAGCAAATAGGGCTGTTTGCGAAAGCCTGAACGGGCAGAAGTGAAGACTTACGGCTTGTTTGTGTATGTTCATTTTTCTTTTTGCCAAGAATAAAATTCCTGTAGTGCAAGGCTGCATGCAGGAATTTTATTTGTGTATGATAATGCAGGAACATTATTTTAGTGTAAATCTTATTCCGAATCTTAAGTTGAAGTTCAGCGGCTTGTCCTTGTATATGTTTTCGACTGGAGCATCGTTGTTGAAAAAATAGCTTGCCCCTGGTTCTGCATATATGCCGACGGTGTTGGTTAAATTGTATTGAATGCCGGCTGATGCGTTTATGGACCATTGAGGTTCATCGATGCTTACGCTTACGTTGTCGGCCGATGTTTTTGTGTTGGCCAGTATATATTCTGTCTCTGCTTTGCCATGTATGCATTTTTCAACAGTTCCGCCGGCAGTCAAATATATGTCCCAGTGCTTGTTGTTCCATATCGAATAGCAGCCCTTTAGTGAGAAGCCGATAAAATGCAGTTCCTGGTCGGTCTCGTATCTGTAATTGTCGCTTCCTGAAACCATTTCAGATGACAGGTAGGTATATTCCAGTCCACCTTCAATGCCGAACCTGACATTGAAGTCATATTTCAATGATATGCCGGCTCTGATTGGAAATTTGTGTCTGATGCGTGTATGCGTAGCTATATTGCGGTTGTATAGCAGAATGTCGGTCATCGGGTCTTCTCCCCATACAGCGTTGTCGGGTATATTCGTGGGCCTGGAGCCTATGGACAATTCTCCGTATCCTTTGTGTGAATTGGTTCGGTCAGGCAGTTTTGATGCCGACAAACTGATGTGCCATCTCCTTTTCTTCTTGTTTTTTGCCGTTTCGTTTGAGGCAAGAAGGTTGCTGCCTTTATACAATGGGTTCTGCTCCACAGGTTTGTCTGTCGAATGGTATCCGGTACTGTCTGTGATATTTTTTGTCTTATTTCCGGATATTGATTTTAAACCGGGTTTGTTTGTCCTTTCTTCAATCTTTGCCTGTCTTTTTGTTTGTGTACTTTGATGCTCGGGCTTATATTGGCGCGTTTCTGTTTTGGCAGTAAAAATAAATTTTTCTTCTGTCGTACTGAATCCGATAGACCTTTTTTGATTGTCGCCGATTTTGCTGGCTTTTACTGCAGATGATGCTTCGTGGTTGTCTGAGGCTTTTCTTGATTCAGCATTTTCCGGTATGTTGATGAATAGTTGTGTAATGGTCAGCAGCAATGCACATGTTGCCGCAACGGCAGCAATGATGCGTCTGCGCCATCTGACAACATTCTTTGTTGAAACTTGCCGGTTTACGTCTTGGGCTACGTCTAGCTGTGATTCAATTTGTTCCCACAGCCCTCCTGGAGCTGGTTTCTGATAGTCTTCGAATCTGCGTCTTAATTCATTTTTCCAACTTTCTTTCATCTGTGCAGCTGTTTTTTTGACTTATATTCCTGAATCATCTCGGCAAGCAAGGCTTTTGCCCTGTGGAGCTGTGATGCCGAACTGCTTTCTTTGCAGTTGAGCATTTCTGCTATTTCCTTGTGGCTTTTGCCTTCAAATACATATAGGTTGAATACTGTCCTGTATCCTGTTGGAAGCTTTCGTATCATATCTAGAATGGCCCTGACCGGAATATCTCCGGTCTCGGGCCCGTCATCATAATCGTTGTCGTAAACATCGTCTATTGCGTCGGGAATGTCAGAGTCGTATTGTATGATGGCAAGTTTCTCATTCTTTTTGAGCAGAGTAAGGGACTCGTTTACAGTGATTCTGGTCATCCATGCTTTCAGCGAACCTTCGCCTTTATAGCAGAAGCTGCCTAAAGCATTGAAGATTTTGATGAAACTTTCCTGCAATACGTCTCTGACATCTTCGTCGCATGCGATATAACGGGAACATACTGCGCAGAGATAGTCTGCATAATGGCAGTAAAGCTCTTTCATGGCTTTCTTGTCCCCCTGCCTTATATGTTTGAGCAGTTCTGTTTCTGCGTCATTTCCGTTATATGACATATTGTTGTTCTACTGTTTTTGCAATGTGAGAATGTGAATCCTGTAGCTTTGAAGGCTTATGATCTTCTGATGTCATTTTGCCTATGTCTGTGCCTGATATCTAATCTTCGCTGTCGTCTTTGCTTTTTGCCGATTTGACAATGAAGTACATCTGCTTGAATTAGTCTTGTCTAACTCCGTCAAGCATTATGCTTTCATGTTTAAACGGCATTGACAAGCTCTGTCTTTCTGCATCATACAGTGCTGAAGCTTCGGATGCCGATGGCATCGTGTGCGTTTGCTGGCAGAGTTGTGCCGTTGTCGTCATCTTCGTCGCATGAGGTGACTGCAAATGTAGCCAAACATAATAATACTGCTGTTGCGCTGTTGCGCAAATTGATGGTTTTCATCGCTTATTGCTTGTCCATTTTTTATGGTTGATGAAGTCTCGTTCTGGGCGCTCAATATTATAAATCAGGCTTTTCTGTAATCTTGCATCTGAAATGGCTGTTTGACATACTTTTACTTCACGTTGCGCGTCAATACTTCCCTAGAGATTGTACCGCTGGACTTATTGCCGCTGTTGTATCTGAATTCGGCATATTTGTATCCGTAAGGGGATTTGTATTTGACTATGAGCTTTACGTCTTTGCCGTCGGTTTCAGGAAGATTTTTTATGTCGAATGCAACAACGGCATCGCCTGGCGTTCCATATGTGTCGCCGGATGCGTTGTGGCGGAATTCAAGCTCGTAAGGATTTTGGCTGTTTGTACCTGCTAATAGGTTTACGAAGTGGGGCTTGCCGCATGAACCCCATATTGTGCGGAAACGTAGAGTTATGTATCCGTCTTCAACGAGGGTAAACCAGTCGCCTATAAGTTCAACGGGGTCATTGCCGTAGATGGAATCGTTTTTTGCACCCATATCTGGTGCCGTCGGCTTGGTCAGTATGCTGTCAATCCAGTTAACTTCTACTGCAATATCATAAATTCCGCAGTCTTCGTCGGAATATGAAAAATTGGTAAAAGCTCTGACTTCTTTCTTCCCGAATGGTGATGTCGGCATGTTGACCGGCAATAGTGTGGTGGAGTCGTCCAACTGCAGGTATGCCGAATTTCCGCCGTCAGAACTTTTTACTGTGACTATTGCATTAGGAAATCTGTAGCTGTAGTCATCGTCGTCGTCGCATGACTGCATCATAGCAGAAACAGAAATCGCCATCAAAGGGATGATTCCATATTTTTTCATAATTTCTTTCATATTTATAATATATTTTGTTGTTGATACTTTGCATAATCTAAAACAGCGAATTTCAGAAACCTTGCATCTGCCTGTGTGAAATAAGGTTAAAAACCTGGCGACTGGCTTTTTGATTTATATAAATGTTTTTATGCTGATATAATATTCTTGATTATACGTCTATTATAATATGAAGATATGGCGTTTCTGTGCATAATTATTTGAGCTGACGTCTTGCATATGAGATTTATTTAGATTGGTAATGGCAAAATTGTGGCGAGATAGATTCTAAAAATGTTATAAAACATATATCTTGTATGTGGCATCAAGCGGCAATGTCGTTCTCTAAATGTATGTAGAAAAGTAGCGTTGACTGATAAGGCTTATTTATAGCATATTAATTAAATGCAAACAGGACTGAAAAACTATAGCATGTTGTGAACAAATGCTAAAATGGACCTCTGCGGTTTGCATGCCTGCGAAAAAAACACTAAGTTTGCAATAGGTGATTGAAAACACACTCATTGATAAATCATTTTATTGTATGATGGAGAAGACATTAGTCATCCTCAAACCGTGTGCCGTACAGCGTGCCTTGGTCGGTGAGGTGACAGCCAGATTTGAACGCAAGGGATTGCGCCTTGCAGGTATGAAGATGATGCAGCTCGATGATGCGCTGCTGAGTGAACACTATTCGCATTTGGCGGACAAGCCGTTCTTCCAGAGGGTGAAAGATTCTATGATGGTGTGTCCGGTCATCTGCTGTTGCTTTGAAGGCGTTGATGCTGTTGAAACTGTTAGACTCATGACTGGTTCTACCACGGGGCGCAAGGCTGCTCCTGGTACAATAAGAGGGGACTATAGTATGAGCTTCCAGGAAAATATTATACATGCGTCAGATTCCAGAGAAACAGCTGAGATTGAATTAAAGAGATTTTTCAAACCAGAGGAGATTTTTGATTATACACCGGCAACGGCGCAGTATCTGTACGCCAGCGATGAATTTTGATACCTCCCCGATTCCCTCGTGAAGAGAGAACAAAAAACTGACAAAACCCGTGAATTTCAAAACAATCAAAAGAACAATAGGAACGGCCATGCTTATTGTGTTGGCCACAGGAGCAACGGCGCAGGACCTGATTTCGCGACAGGCTCCGTCGGATAGACGAATGAAGGATGTTGAAAACATCAAGCTTAAACATCTTATCCAGAAAGAAGATCTTAATAACCCGGCGTCGGACATATATTCTAAATGGGACAACAGATCCATTCGAGGCGTTGAAGGTAGAGTGGGCGCGAACTTCAAGATTGACCTTAGAGGTTTCTGCATGCCGACACCAAGTCGTAAGATAACATCTAAGTTCGGATACAGATGGAGAAGAATTCACGAAGGACTTGATATAAAGGTTTACACGGGTGACACAATTGTTTCCGCTTTCGACGGAAAAGTCAGAATAGTAAGATTTGAACCTAAGGGCTACGGATATTATGTCGTTATCCGTCATCCAAACGGACTGGAGACTGTTTATGGACACTTGAGCAAACAGCTTGTAAAGGAAAATCAGATTGTTAAAGCCGGAGAGGTAATAGGCTTGGGCGGAAATACCGGACGTTCTAACGGTTCACATCTGCATTTCGAAACACGCCTTTTGGGACAGCCGATAAATCCTGCATTTATGTTCGATTTTGAAAACCAGGATGTTACTGGCGATTTCTATGTTTCTAAACTCGGCGATATGCAGCGTGGAGACTGGGCTTCTTTGGAAACTTCTTCAAGCGAGAAATATGCTTCGGCATCTGAAGTGGAGGAGGCTGAAAAGAAGGCGTCTGAAGTCGTAGCTGTTGCAACGGCTGATAAGAAAGATGCAAAGACTACATCTTCAAAGAAAAAATCTTCTAAAGCGAAATCAAAAAGAACTTATAAGGTTAAGAACGGCGACAACCTTTACACTATAGCCCGTAAACAGGGCACTACAGTGAAAAAGCTGTGTGAGCTGAACAACCTCAGTCCTAAGACAATCATACACAAGGGACAGGTCATAAGATGCTCATGATTAATGATATCAATGTTTTGATGTTCACATATAGGCTCGGCTTACGTAAGTCGGGCCCTTTTTGTTCAGTTTTTTCATCTGCCTGCTCTACAACACGATAAAAAGTATTAACTTTGCGTTTGATTAAAATGGCGTAAATGAAGGATTCAGATAAAAAGATGATTTGCGAAAAAACAGAAGAGCAATTCAAATATATTATGGCAAAATGCCGTGACACTTTTTCAAAGAAACTTCGTGACTATGGATGCGCATGGCGGATAATGCGTCCCATATCTGTTACGGACCAGATTCTTATCAAGGCCAATCGTATAAGAAGTCTTGAGGTAAAAGGTGTTTCATTGGTCGGTGAAGGCATTTATCCTGAGTTTATGGCTATCGTAAATTATGGCATAATAGGACTGATACAACTCGAGTTCGGATATGCCGAACGTGAGGATATGACAAATGAAGAGGCTCTGGCCAATTACGATAAGTATGCACAGAAGGCTCTTGAACTGATGCTGAAAAAAAATCATGATTATGATGAGGCATGGAGGGCTATGAGAATAAGCTCGTATACGGACCTTATTCTTATGAAAATCTACCGCACAAAACAAATTGAAGGCAACGGAGGAAAGACTCTGGTGTCGGAAGGTATCGATGCCAATTACATGGATATGATAAACTATTCCGTTTTCGGACTCATAAAATTGGAGTTCGGCGAAGGAACTGATATTGCCGAGGGACAATTATAAAATTGCATTTTGTCTATGAGCGGTAAAATCAGAAATATTTTTGTGAGGGTTATTGTCAATATATGCCGTATGGCATTGGCCGCTACGTTTATCTTTTCGGGTTTCGTAAAAGCTAATGACCCTTATGGAATGGCTTACAAACTGCAGGATTATCTGATTGCTTTCGGCATGTCCGACATACCGCAGTTTCTTGTACTTGCAGCGGCTGTTGTCATTGCGATGGTTGAATTTACAATGGGTATATACCTGTTGTTCGGCATAAGCAGAAGTGCTGTTTCCAAGCTCGTGGTCTTGTTCATGTCGTTAATGACATTGCTCACTGTTTATATTTACATATATGATCCGGTAAAGGATTGTGGATGTTTCGGAGATGCAGTAGTCTTGACCAATTTTGAAACGCTTATAAAGAACATCGTGCTCCTTGGCGCAGCCCTGGTGGTAGTGCGAAAGCCTAAATATCAGGTCGAATTCATAAGTCCGAATACAGCATGGCTTATATCACTTTATGCGGTGGTTTTCATTTTGGGATTTTCCGTATATTGCGTTCGTAGCCTGCCGTTTATCGACTATAGGCCTTTCCACATTGGATCTGACATACGTGAGGCTGTAGAATTGCCGGATAGCCTGATGCCGGTCTATGAGGCTAGGATAATCTACGAGAAGCACGGCGAGAGATTGGAACTGTTGCCGGAGGATGATGATCCTGACAGTACATGGACATATGTCGAGACAACACGTAAACTAGTAAAACCAGGAGGTGTACCTGAGGTCCAGAATCTGTATATGCAGGAACCGCAATCCGATTATGACATATCTGAGGCCATACTAGGTGATGAGGGATATACATTCCTGCTTGTTGCTCCGAGGCTTGAGTTTGCAGACGACAGCAATGTTGATCTTATCAACGAGGCATACGATTATGCGGTGGCCAATGGATACGCTTTTTATTGCTTGACGTCTTCTGATTCCATTGCCAGATGGCATTGGACGGAACATACCGGAGCCGAGTACGGCTTCTTGTTGAGCGATGAACAGACTCTTAAGACCATAGTCAGGTCTAATCCAGGTCTGGTGCTGATGCGTAATGGCGTCATTGTAAACAAATGGAGCAGTTTTGATTTGCCTGACGAATATGAACTAAGCGGACGACTGGAAGCTATCCCGGCAGGGAAAATCTGTTATGTACCGCTGGAAAGAAAGGTCGCATATGTGTTGATGCTCTTTTTCGTTCCTCTGTTCATATTGACTCTGTTTGACAGAATGGCTATGGGATGGTCATTCTACAGACGGATGAAAAGGAAAACTGAAGAATTGAATCTAGATGAGATAGAGAAAAATATTCACAATACGTTTAACTCTAAAAATAAAGAAAAAAATGAGAAAGAAAATCGTAGCAGGCAACTGGAAGATGAATCTTAATCTTCAGGAAGGTGTTGCACTTGCAAAAGAACTCAATGAGGCTCTTGCAGCAGACAAACCAAATTGTGGTGTAATCATCTGCACTCCGTTCATACACTTGGCTTCTGTAGCTCAGGTTCTTGACCAGAACGTTATAGGTCTTGGTGCTGAGAACTGCGCTGACAAGGCTAAAGGTGCTTTCACAGGCGAAGTTTCTGCCGAAATGGTTAAGTCTACAGGTGCACAGTATGTAATTCTTGGTCACTCAGAACGTCGTGAGTACTACAAGGAAACTCCTGAAATCCTTAAGGAGAAGGTTCAGCTCGCACTTGCTAACGGACTTAAGGTTATCTTCTGTATCGGTGAGAGTCTCGCAGAGCGCGAAGCCAACAAGCAGAACGAAGTTGTTAAGGCTGAGCTCGAAGGCTCTGTATTCGGACTTTCAGCTGAAGACTTCAGCAAGATTATCGTAGCTTACGAACCAATCTGGGCTATCGGTACAGGTAAGACTGCTACAGCTGAGCAGGCAGAAGAAATCCACGCTTACATCCGTTCTTGCATTGCTGAGAAGTATGGTGCTGAGGTAGCAGAGAACACTTCTATTCTTTATGGAGGTTCTTGCAAGGCTTCAAATGCTCCTGAACTTTTCGCAAAGCCTGATATCGACGGTGGACTCATCGGAGGCGCTTCTCTGAAGGCTGCTGACTTCAAGGGCATTATTGACGCATGGAAATAATATATCGATGCTGATGCGTCATACCATTTGAGGACAAAGGCCTGCCACGGCTCGTGGCGGGCATTGTCCTTCTTTTTGTTTTTTCATAATGTTATTTTTCAGATATATGTATAAACGTTTCTTGATGCTTATGCTGATGGGGGCTCCTGTAGCATCAGCTTTTGCGCAAACTGGTTTTGTGGAACGCATACAGGAACCTGTCAAAGGAAAAGGTACTGTAACGGTCAATCAGGATCAGAGGCTTACGAATATCATAAACGGCTTGGGTATTCCAGAAGTTCCTGCACAAAGTTCAGATTCTGAAAATATAAATGTGCAGAATGGACAGCCTGGTCGTCCGGCGGGCAAGAAAGTGAAGGCGCGCGGCTATAGAATCCAGGTTTATTGGGGCGGTAGTCAGCGTGTAGACCAGACAAAGGCAATGACAGCCGGAAACAAGGTGACGAGCATTTTCCCTGAACTGGAGGCTTATACTTCTTTTGAGTCACCGCACTGGCGTTGCCGTGTGGGCGATTTTGTGTCCAGACAAGATGCCGTGGAGTTTTTGAATAAGATGCGTGAAGCAAATCTAGGCTCGGGGGCAATGATTGTCAGGAGCGAGATATTCGTATATCAGTGATATTTTGAAAGTAATGATATATCTGTGGTATCGAATAGTTTTTTGACGGCAGATATATGTCACAAGAAATTTTTTGAATGATGGAATATGATGCTAAGATTGAAGAATTGAAAGCATGCTGCAAACGTCAGCTGGAAGTGATCGGTGAAGATGTTGAACGTGAAGGACTGTTGAAAACGCCGGAGCGTGTGGCAAAAGCTATGTTGGATTTTACGCGTGGCTATACCATGGATCCTGTTGAAGTCCTCAACTCGGCAAAGTTCAAGGAAGACTATTCCAGCATGGTCATAGTAAAGGATATAATCTTCTATTCGCTCTGCGAACATCACATGCTCCCGTTTTACGGCAAGGCACATGTGGCATATATTCCCAATGGATATATAACAGGGCTTAGCAAGATTGCCCGTGTGGTCGATATCTTTTCGCACCGTCTGCAGGTACAGGAACGCATGACGCTGCAGATTCGTGAGGCCATCGAAAAGGCGCTCAATCCGTTGGGCGTGATGGTTGTTGTTGAGGCTCACCACATGTGCATGCAGATGAGAGGCGTTGAAAAGCCGGATTCTGTCACTACCACAGCCGATTATTCGGGCAAGTTCTGTGAGGCGGAAACACGGCGCGATTTTTTCAGCCGTGTAGAGTTTGAACGTTGATGAACGGTTATATACAGCATCATCAGCACCGTATGTGCGCGGTCGGTGATGTTTCAATGTTATACGTAAAAAGGACAGATGGATCAGTCGACAATAGATAGAATCATTGATGCTGCTGACATTGTAGATGTTGTGTCGGGATATGTCACGCTGAGGCGAGCCGGTGCCAGCTACAAAGGATTGTGTCCTTTTCATGATGACAAGACGCCTTCTTTTTATGTTTCTCCCTCCAAGGGCCTTTGCAAGTGCTTCAGTTGCGGCAAAGGCGGCAACGTTGTTCATTTCATAATGGAAGAAGAACAGCTGTCGTACTACGAAGCACTGAAGTTTCTGGCCAAGAAATACGGCATCGAGGTAGAAGAGCGTCAGCTTACCGATGAAGAGCGTCAGCAGCAGAATGAGCGCGAAAGTATGTTTGCCGTTAATGAATGGGCAAGCAACTATTTTCATGATACGATGATGTCGACCGAAGATGGCCGCAGTGTTGGACTTGCTTATTTTCGTACGAGAGGATTCCGTGACGACATCATCGAAAAATTCAGGCTCGGCTTTTGTCTTCCGTCATATGATGCGATGTCGAAGGCCGCTTTGAAGAAAGGGTTCCGCGAAGATTTTATAGTGAAGACAGGTCTTGCCTTCAGACGTGATGACGGAACTCTGAGAGACCGCTACCGCGACAGGGCCATTTTCCCCTGGTTTGCAGTGAGCGGTAAGATTGTAGCCTTTGGCGGTCGTGTGCTGGATGCGCGGACCAAAGGTGTCAACCAGAAATATATCAACTCGCCCGAGTCTGATATATTCCATAAGAGCCGTGAGCTCTACGGCATTTTCCAGGCAAAAAAATCAATAGCAAAAGAAGACCGCGTATTTATGGTCGAAGGCTACACTGATGTGATATCCATGCATCAGTGCGGAATAGAAAATGTCGTAGCCAACTCCGGAACAGCTCTTAATGTGGCGCAGATAAAACTGCTTCACAGATTCACATCAAATATTACCTTGCTTTATGATGGCGACAGTGCCGGCATTCACGCGGCGCTTCGAGGCACCGACATGCTTCTTGCAGAAGGCATGCATGTCAAGATTCTACTTTTGCCTGACGGTGACGACCCCGACAGTTTTGCCCGTAAGCATACTGCCGAAGATTTCAAGGCATACATAGATGCACATCAGACAGATTTCATTATTTTCAAGACAAATCTGCTGATGGAAGAAGCCGGGCGTGACCCGATAAAGAGAGCGCAGCTCATAAGCGACATCGTTAAAAGCATTTCCGTTATTCCGGAAGAAATAACTCGTGCAGTATATATTCGTGAGACATCGCAGATGCTGAATGTCGAAGAACGTATATTGCTCAATGAAACAGAGAAGTTCCGCAAACAAGAATTGGAGAGGCTTGCACGTGAACGGGATAGGATGAAGGACCCGGCTGTACATGCATCGCATACATCCCCCTCTGTCACGTCGGATGCACATGCCCCGGTCATTTCGGTACCATCTTCTGCTGGTGGACCGTCATCATCTTCAAGGGCAGACGCACCGTCCGAGATGCCTCCGTTGCCTACAGATGTACCGGCTGATATATATCCCGAAGCCGCATACGCTCCGCAAGATGCAGGCATACAATCCATTCCGCCTGCAGATTCGGCATCACAAGCACCTGCAGATTCTTATCCACCTTCGGCATATGTGGAAGCAGAAGATAAAGAAAAATACGTCCGAGAAAACCGTTTTGTAGAACTTGAAGGACTTATCATGACTCTTGTCGTACGTTACGGCGAGTGTGAAATCTGCGGAGAAGATGCCGACGGCAACTCTGTATCCGTCAAGGTCGTGGATTATGTCTGCCGCGAGCTTGAAGGTGACGGTCTGCAGCTTCAGCATCCGCTCTATCGGCAGATGCTCGATGAAGCCCGTCTCCATTCTTCTGAAGTCGATTTCAAGCCGTCACGCATGTTCCTCAGCAGTCCATCACTTGAGGTCAGCCGTACAGCCGCCGATATGCTCAGCGAACGCTATCAGCTAAGTTCCCTATACGCCAAACAAGATGTCCCGACAGAACGTGAACAACTCGATTCGCTCATCATACACCTTATGTTTGACTACAAATTGGCCGTTGTCAATGCTGAATTGAAGAGTACCCAGGAAGCACTGCGCGATCCTGCTGTTCTGGCCGATATGGACAAATGTGCTGAAATATTGAAGAAAAACATGATGATAAAAAATATACAGCAGAAGCTGGCACGCCATGTCGGCGACAGAGTTCTGCTGAAATGACGCCTGAGGCGCGATAGGCATGCCCGCAGAAGCATTTAAGCCTTAACGTTCGATGGCCTGAATAAAGCTAAAACAAGATATATGAAGAAAAACCTAGAAACACTTTGCGTCCAGGCTGGCTGGACTCCAAAGAACGGCGAACCGCGAGTTCTGCCTATCTACCAGAGCACAACTTTCAAGTATTCAACAAGCGAGGAAATGGCACGTCTCTTCGACCTTGAAGCCGACGGCTATTTCTATACACGCCTGTCCAATCCGACCAACGATGCTGTAGCCTCTAAAATCAATGCACTCGAAGGTGGCGTAGGCGCCATTCTGACATCGTCTGGTCAGGCTGCTAACTTCTATTCAGTTTTCAATATCTGTGAAGCAGGCGATCATTTCATAGCATGCAATTCCATCTATGGAGGCACGTTCAATCTTTTCGGAGTTACAATGAAGAAGCTCGGCATTGAGTGCACTTTTGTCGACGAAGATTGGGACGATGAGAAGATTGAGGCCGCTTTCCGTCCCAACACCAAGTGCGTCTTCGGAGAGACCATCTCCAATCCGGGCGGAAATGTCCTTGACATAGAGCGTTTTGCCAAGATTGCCCACAAGCACGGAGTTCCATTGATTGTTGACAACACGTTTGCAACTCCGATAAACTGCCGGCCGATAGAGTGGGGATGCGACATCGTCACACATTCCACAACAAAATACATGGACGGACATGCCGTACAGGTAGGCGGAGCCATCGTAGACAGCGGCAACTTCGACTGGGAGGCACATGCCGACAAATATCCTGGTCTCTGTACACCAGATGAATCCTATCATGGACTTATCTATACAAAGAAGTTCGGCCGTGCAGCATACATATCGAAGATACTTTCACAACTCATGCGCGACCTCGGTTCCATCCCTTCACCGATGAACTGTTTCCTTCTCAATCTTGGACTCGAAACGCTGCATCTCCGTGTTCCGCGCCACTGCGAGAACGCACAGAAGGTTGCCGAGTGGCTCGAAGCCAATCCAAAGGTTGCATGGGTCAACTATTGCGGACTCAAGAGCAACCGCAACTATGCAAAGGCTCAGAAGTATATGCCTAACGGTTCATGCGGAGTTATAGCTTTCGGACTCAAGGGAACTCGCGACGATGCAGTCAAGTTCATGGACAATCTCGACTTCATCTGCATTGTAACCCACGTTGCTGATGCACGTACATGTGTGCTTCATCCTGCCAGCCACACCCATCGTCAGCTTTCTGACGAACAGTTGCGCGAGGCAGGCATCGCTCCAGACCTCATCCGCCTTTCTGTCGGCATAGAAAATGTTGATGACATCATCGCCGACCTCGATCAGGCAATGAACAAACTCTGATTGCCGATAAAATAAATCAGTGCATACCGCAGTCGGTTTCTTTACTGCATGCACAGGCTCACGCCGTTTGCAAGGGGCACCCCTTGCAGACGGCCTTTTCTTTAGTCTTTCAGTTCTATTTATATATATACGGAGCAGTTTCCCGGCAACATTATTCTGCCTTTTTTTCAGAATATCCACAAGTGTCCGTTCCTCGCCGTCATCCCGTGTGCTGCATTGTCTCCTTCGGTTTCCTGTATTTCCCATGACATATTTGCACACATCTCAAATGTTTGTGTATGTTCTAGTTAACGCCTTTTGCACAACAGTTGCGCCGAAGCATATAATGATGGCCTAAAT
>ENA-UONW01002504-UONW01002504.1-human-gut-metagenome-genome-assembly--contig:-CS52-NODE-2504-length-17870-cov-9.002694_pt1 | contig 17870 bp, 13 predicted proteins | sample MGYA00242463_ERZ724010 | MGnify/ENA metagenome assembly ERZ724010 | reverse complement strand
AAAGGGCGCAAACCATTCAGAATACTTTTCCCCAATTCAAACACGAATTCCTGCAAATTTTTGGTAGCATAAATATCTATCAAAAATGTATAATATGCTTGTTGCACATTATTTTGATGAAAACAATGTGCAATCAACCCTGTTTTACCCAAACGGCGAGGTGAAATCAGAGCCACATGATTGCCATTAGTGAGATAACGCAGTAAAGCGTCTGTTTCTGCAACTCTGTCACAAAAATAAGCAGGAGAGAGATAGCCGCTCGTAATAAATGGATTTATTCTTGCCATAATTTAAGTTTTATACAAAGATAGTTATAATCTTATTATAAACAAAACCTCTAAAAAGAATTTGTTTCATACCCTTATCGGAGGATATTATATTCAACATTCTTATTGATTTAAATCAGAAACCTTTACGACGTATTTTACAAAGATGTTTACAAAAAAATCTTGGGAACATATCAAGCAATCCAATAGCTATGTTAATATCGGATCTGTATAACTTGCAACTTCGCATAACTCATAATCTGCATTTTTAATCTTTATGAAACTACTTGTATCACCTTATAAGCGAGCCGAATAGCCTAATCAGTTCATAATAAGCTTTTTATAATGCATTTTAGTAGAAAAATAGTATTACAAGTGTTTAAAAGGGTGGTTCCTGTACATCATACCCAATAACCTATATTCGATTTCGCCAAATGACATACATGCTAACATCCTAATATTCAACAGATAACAAAATTACTTAGTTCCGCGAAGACTTTGGTAATTTCCTACATTGGTATGGAAGAACAAAAAGTGGCCATTGCCCCGAATTTGAAGGTAATAATGAAGGCCAACACGGAGTTACTGGAAGAAGTCGTAATTGTCGGTTATGGTACCGGTAAAAAGCTCGGTTCAGTTGTCGGAGCTGTTTCTACCGTAGACAATCAAAAGCTGGAAGCAAAACCTAACATGAACTTTGGTGACGCTCTGCAAGGTCAGGTAGCCGGTCTGCAGGTAATGACTTCTTCCGGTGAACCTACAGCAACATCAAGCATGCGTATTCGTGGTTTGTCTTCTCTGAATGCAGGTACTGACCCATTATATATTTTGGATGGAGCACCGGTATCTTCCAGTGTGTTCACTTCTTTAAACCCGAATGACATCGAACATATTACAGTATTGAAAGATGCTGCTTCAACTTCTATCTATGGAGCCCGCGCCGCCAACGGTGTTATTTTTATCACAACCAAAAGCGGTAAAAGTGGCGATACGGCAGAAATCATTATCCGTGGTACATATGGTGTATCTCAGTTGCCCGATATGGACAAGGATATGATGAACGCAGAGCAATTCATGAAGTTCCAGGCCATGGTGAATCCCAATATTGTAAACGACGCAAGTTACAATGAGATGTTGAATCGTATTAACAAATATGGTTTGAGCATGAATTGGATGGACTATGTAATGAACAATAATGCACCCACTTATTCTGCAGATGCCAGTATCAGCGGCAAATCTGGTTCTACCAACTATTTCGTAAGCGCCGGTCATTTTGATCAGGAAGGTACTTCTTATCAATCCTATCTGAAACGTCACAATGTTCGTGTTAATCTGAACACTAAGGTAAACGATTGGCTGAGAATCGGTATCAATTCTTATCTGTCTTACAGAGACTATTCTTCAACAATGTCTGCCACAGCTAGTAACGGCACTCTTTACACCAACACTCCGCTTACTTTAGCACGTATGGGACGCCCCATTGATTTTCCGTATGACATCATCGAAAACGAAGACGGTACTTGGAGTCGCGGTGAAGACAACCGACTGCTGACTGGTGGAGCCACAAACCCCATGTTCATGTTCAGAAATTCTCGTTCTCTGACCGAGCAGACCCGCGGTAACCTGAACGCATTCCAAGAACTGACACCCGTGAAAGGCCTTACACTCCGTGCCGCACAAGCCTACGAAGGTTTTATTGTAAAATACCGCTACACCAGTGACCCATGGGAAAACAACGAGTTCAACGGAAGCGTATCAGAACAATTCCAAAGAGGCTCGCAATGGACATTCACCAATACTGCGGAGTACAAGCGTTCCTTTAAACAAAAACACAACGCAACCCTTTTGTTGGGACAAGAAAGTATTCTGTACAGTACAGACAATTTTGCAGTCAGTGGTCAAGGTATCACCGACGCACGTCTAAATCAAATTTCACACCTGACCCAAAATACTCTTTCTGCCAGCGGAGGTTTGGAAGAATATGTATTCAACTCATACTTCCTGCGCGGAGAATATAACTATGATGAAAAATACTACGTAGAAGGTTCATACCGCCGTGATGGTTCCTCACGTTTCAGTAAAGACCATCGTTGGGGTAACTTCTATGCCATAGGTTTGATGTGGAACCTGCAAAAAGAAGCTTTTCTGAATAATGTGGAATGGTTGAACGACTTACGCCTCAAATTCAGCTACGGAACAACCGGTAACTCTGAAATCGGAAACTATGCTTCGTTAGGAACTGTAGCCGCTAATAGTTCTTACAACTATAACGGGAAACCTGGATGGATTGTAGGCACAGTAGGTAATGCAGACTTGACTTGGGAGACACAAAAGAACCTTACAGTAGGTGTAGCTACCCGTGTGTTCGACCGAGCCAATTTCAGTTTGGACTATTATCGCAAAGAAACCGTAGACATGTTGATGGACATTCCATTATCTTATACGACTGGACATGGTAGCGGTATGGGTAATGTAGGTAGCCTCTTGAATACAGGTTTTGAAATGACATTTAACGTAGATATCTTCAAGAATGACCAATTCCGCTGGAATGTTTATGGAACATTGGCTTACAACAAGACTGAAATCACCAAATTGTATAACGGTTTGGACGAATTGACTATGGCTGATTATGGTATGAAATGGCAAGTTGGACATGACCCCTACGAATATTATCTGGTGAAGTTTGCCGGTGTAGATCCACGCGATGGCGAGGCCATGTACTACGATCTCAATGGCAATAAGACAAAAGAATTTTCAGATAGCTACATGCAGCTTTGTGGCCTGAACATGATTTCTCCCTGGACCGGCGGTTTTGGTACGACCTTGAGTTGGAAAGGCATTACGCTGAATGCAGACTTCTCATGGATTGGCGAACGCTACCTGTTCAACAAGGAACGCCTGTTTACAGAAAATCCGGCCAATATCTCTGCAATTAATCAGACAACCAAAATGCTGGATATGTGGATGGAGCCAGGTCAAATTACCGATGTACCTAAAGCCAGTGTAAGCCGTAATTATTTTGGTATGACCACTTATTTCTACGAAAATGCAGCATTCTTACGTTTGAAGAATCTGACCATCTCCTACGACTTGCCATCAAGTCTGCTGAAGAAAACCAAAGTGGTAAAAGGAGTAAGAGTGTTTGGAACCGGTCGTAACCTGCTTACATTTACAGGCTTCTCAGGATTGGATCCCGAAATAGACAGCAATGGTTATCTGGCCGAATATCCTAACCCCAAGCAATTCTCTATCGGACTGGAAGTTAAATTTTAAACATTAGAAAAAGAATACATTTATGAAAAAAATAAGAACTATCATATTGACCACTTTCTGTGCCGCCCTTACCCTGACATCGTGCGACATGGACAAGTATCCCTACGATAAGATACCAGTGGAGAGTGTACCAGCCAATTTATCCGACTGCCAAAGTTTGCGCAGCGGTATGTATCGCGATCTCCGTATCATTGCCTCTAATCAAGATACCTTCATGGCATCAGAAATGTTGGCAGACTGCTTGGTACCGACCAATAACTATGGTAATCAATGGAGTTCTCAGTATTTATGGGAAATTGCGGCATCGGATGGATCAGCCACCACTGCATGGAACAATGCCTATGTGGCCATTGCTCAATGCAATCTGCTTATCAACGGTATCGAACGTCTTCAAACAGAAGGCAAACTGACCGATAGTGAAGCTGCAGAAGCTGAGAATATTTTGGGTGAAGCTTATCTGATACGCGCCATGATGTATTACGACTTGGCAACACGTTTCTGTTCTCTGTATGACGCTGCCACAGCAGAAAGCACATTAGGTCTTCCTCTTGTTGATACCTATGCACCGTCAGCAGACAACAGTACTTTCCCCGGACGCAGTTCGTTGGCTGCCACCTATCAGTTTATTCTGGATGACATATCTTCTGCCAAAGAAAACCTCACAGCCGAAGGTGCCCAAGAGTCCGAGTATCTGACAACTGACGCCTTGACAGCCTTTGAGGCCCGCGTTGCTTTTATGATGGGAAATTACGATACAGCCATCACCGCATCTACATCATTGATAAATTCACAAAAATATCCGCTCATCAATGACCAAGCCAAGTTTTCCAATATGTGGTTAAACGATACAGGAACGGAACTGATTTGCCAGTTGTATTCATCACAACAGGAGCTGAGCGGAGCTATGGGCGCATGGTTTTTGGATGAAGTTACAAACAATGTAACCATTCTTCCTGCTTACGATATTCTTACACAGTATAGCAAAACAGACATTCGTTTCAATGCATATTTTGCAAAAGCTACTGTGAACTTTGCCAATGGTACAATAGACGAACCGTATGTTGTGAAGAAATATCCAGGAAATCCTGCTATGTATACAGGAACAAACAATTATGTAAATAAGCTTAAGCTTTTCCGTATTTCCGAAATGTACTTGATTGCTGCTGAAGCATATTATAAAAAAGGCGATGCTACAAGTGCAGGGAAATCCTATGAAGTTTTATATCAGCTGATGTCTGCCCGCGACGCTTCTGTACAGAATACTCCCGTGACAGGTAACAAACTGTGGAAACTGATACAAGACGAACGTCTGAAAGAATTGTGCTACGAAGGTACCCGCTGGTTAGACCTGAAACGTTATGGCGAAGGATTCACACGTATGTCATCACAATCCGATGATTTGTCATATAACTTTGGTCTGAATCAAGAAGTTGCTGCTGATGACCATCAGTGGGTATGGCCTATTCCACAGGACGAGATTGAAGCCAATCCTCAAATCAAGGGACAACAAAACCCGGGTTATTAATAGGTTTAATCGAAAAAACTGAAGAATTATGAAATATATCAACTTATTAGCGTTGCTCATGCTTTCCTTGGGATTCTGCGCATGTAGTGAAGACGAAGAATTCAACGGAGGTAACGCAACTGTACAATTTGACACTGCAGAGGAAAGAATATCTGAAGCTACAACAAAACTGAATATACCAGTTGTGGTAAGTGGTGACCATACTGGACTGATCAAAGTACGCGTGGAATATAAAGAAACCCACGGGCTGAAAGATGATGAGAATGTTATCATCACCTCACGCGAATTGGTATTTCCCGCCGGTGTGGAGAAAGTGATGCTTGAGACACGCCTCTCCGTATCCAACGAAGAAGTAGAAGACGGACGCGTGCTGGCCTTTGAAATTGTGGAAGTTCAAGGTGCTACTTTAGGTGCCAACGCCACTCACAACGTTAAATTGCGTGAGTCCGACCCCATTGAAGGAACTTATAAGATCGTCGGTTTGAATCCGTTTGATGGTACCATAGGAGGTATGCCGTGCATGCTCATCAAATCAGACGATGTGGAAGGACAATTGGACATGGACTTTGGATATGGCACAACTATTCCTGTACGTATGGCCGCCGGCGACAAAGAAGGTGACTATGCACTGACCATTCCAGCCGGAAACAACGCCGGAAGTGATTCGGGTTATAACTTTACTTTTGCATACGCCATCCTAAATGGAAATAGTCTTGATGCCGATGTAAGCACTGACATCCCTGCTTACTTCGACGGAGAAAGCCAGACAATCACTATCCTTCCTATACAAGCTTACGTCGGTGTAGGTTTGTACGTACCGGGAGCCGGATGGTGGGATGCCTATTTGGCATATAACGAAAATGGACAAGTAGTTCCTGTACAGATGCAGAAACAATAAACTCTCAGTGAAAGCGTACATCTCGAGCTACTAATCGTTTAGTGCGCTTTCCTGTTTATACTATACACAAATATTACACGGATTAATCTAACTTCCTTTAGTATTAATCCGTGTAATTATTTCAACCCCATCCAACTTATTATCATGAAAATCAAGTTACTTTATCTTTTATGGATATTAGGAAGCTTGTTCTCACTCATCGCTTGCTCGGAAGACGAAGAACAAGTTCAACCTTCCATCAACCTGCAACTACAAGAAGGAAGTCTGACACTCGGTGCAGAAAGAAACGCCTTGCAAACCCTGACTTTTACCACAACCCATCCTTGGAAAATTTCATCAGACTGTGACTGGTTGGTACTAACTCCCGAAAGTGGGCAGGCAGGGGAAACATCTGTCCGTATCCTGGCACGGGAAGACAACCGAACCGGTGAGGAAAGGGAGGCCGTCATAACCCTGAAACTAACCGCAACAGATGTGAGCCGCAACATCACATTACGGCAAAGCACAATGAATGTGCTTAACGTACAACAATCCAAGTATTCCATAACAGCAGAAATGCAGGATATCGACATCCTATTTTCTACGAATGTACCCGATTGTGAGTTCCATTTGACCCCTGCGTTATCGACCGACCTGTCATGGATAAACGTAAAACAGCCCGATACACGAGCCTTACAAGAGAGGAAAATAACATTGACCATACAGGCCAACCTTGAGCAGAAACAGCGTGTGGCTACTTTTACCCTGCAAGGAATAGTGGACGGAGACGTATTGGTACAATCAGACGTTATCACAATAACTCAAGCTGCGATGCCTGTCGGCACTTCAACGGATTACAGTGCCGACAAACAAGTGTTTGAATTGCAACGGCATACAACCGGAAATGGTATACCTCTTATTTTCATGGGTGATGGTTTTTTGGACAAAGATATTGCCAGTGGTTTCTATAGACAAGCAATGGAAAAAGGAGTAGAGAACTTCTTCACCGAAGAGCCTATTAAATCATTACGAGATCATTTCGACATTTGGTATGTCAATGCCGTATCAGCCAACAATGCTTTTGGTGATGGTTACAGTACAAAGTTCGGTTGTCGCCTGGCAGGTGGAGGAAGCACTTTGATAGAGGGGGATCACGAAGGTGTAATGACGTATGCCATGAATGTACCCTCTCTAAAAAATAATCCCGAACTGTTCAATGAAGCGACCTGTATCGTCATCCTAAATACAGAAGAGTATGCCGGAACTTGCTATTTTGGCTTTAACGATGGAGTAAAAACCATCAATCTGGCCATTGGCTATTGCCCTATGATTTACGGAATGGAAGATGACATGTTCCGCCGAGTGCTTTGCCATGAATGTATCGGACACGGTTTCAGCAAACTGATGGATGAATATTCGTATCAAGAAATGGGAAGAATACCAACCTCTGAAATAACAGATACACAAAAGATGCAGGAAATGGGATGGGCAGCCAATGTAGATTTCACCAATGATAGAAATGCCGTACTCTGGAGTAAATTTCTGAAAGATTCACGTTACCAAGGAAAGGATAATTACGGTGAAACTCTAAGCATTTATGAAGGGGCTTGTACATATTGGAGCGGTGCTTACCGGCCGACAAATGAAAGCATGATGCGAAGCAATATGCATGGCTTCAATGCTCCTTCTCGTGAAGCTATCTACAAACGTGTGATGAGCACGGCATATGGAGAAAGCTGGAAATATGATTATGAAGAATTTGTAACATTCGACCGGGCCCATCTCCCCACACCGACAGAAGCGGCCACACGTGCCACTTACGAAGAAGCAACCAGACCGTTCAACCCACCTGTATTTACTAACCAAACAATCTCCGTAAAATAACAACAGGATTATTCCTCGAACACAAACAAAAACATTCGGCACGGAATGGTGAGCCCATTCCGTGCCGAAATTATAATAAGAATACACGTGATTTATCTTTCACTTGACAATTCCTGAAAGCCCCTCTTTCAATATATCCACCAGAATAGGCTTCATACCTCCTACAAAACATTCTACAGCAATCACCATCAGGATAAGACCCATCAGACGCATCATGACATTGTTGCCCGTCTCACCAAGTACGTTGACCAGGCGGGTAGAACCACGAAGAATGAAATAGGTAAGCAGGTAGATGAAAGCAATGGAGCCAATCAGCACACTCTTCATCTCAAAGGTATTGGCGTCCTGCATCAACACAATGGCATTGGCTATGGCACCAGGACCGCAAAGCATAGGGATGCCCAGCGGCGTAATGGAAATATCGTCGGCATAAGTCTTGATTTCTTCATCCTTCAGCTTCATGGGAGTGTAGCGGGCCTGAAGCATGTCGAAGCCTATCTTGAAAATAATAACGCCTCCGGCAATGCGGAAGCCGTTGGTGGAAATTCCAAAGAACCAAAACAGAAATTGCCCCGCAAACGTAAACACCATGATGATGATGAAAGCGGTGAGCGTAGCTCGTGTGATGACACTTTGACGTTCCTTGTCGCTCATTCCCTGCGTCATGGTAAGGAATACGGGCATGGTGCCCAAGGGATTGGTCAACGTGAAAAAGGACGTGAGGCACAACAACGCAAAAGGTAAAATTGTATCCATAACTTCCGACTGTATTAATAAATAAGAAGAAGACGCAGGCTTATGCTTCCTTCGCATGAACCTACGTCTCCAGCTATTCGTCTAACGGTTTATTTGACCTGAATGACAAGATACTTGGACACACTCCAGAATTCCTGAGGCTTGGTAATCTTAAGGGTCAACAAATCCTTGTCATCTTTTTCCAATGCATAGGTTCCATCGGGATGGGTAGTCAGGATATCGGCCGACTTGGAGTAGAGCTTGATTTCCTTGGTCGTACGGATATCGACTTCGGTAAAGTAGTCCTTGTTGATTTCAGCATCCTGCATCACCTCGCCTTTCTTGAACAGGCCGCTTCCCGAAAGAATCTTCTGGTCTTTCAGCTCCTTCTTGGTACCGAACACAAACCAGGCGGTGTTCAGAGCCTTGTCTTGCTCGGATACCGTCTTTGCCTTGGCCGTATTCTCGGCGGTCAGCTGCTCTTTCTGAGCAGAAAGATCGGTAACGGCAGCATCCAGCTCCTGAATGCGGATGTTCTTGGACGCCAGTTCGGCCTGAAGTTCTTCGATGCGCTGAGTCTTGGTGACAAGCTCCTGAGTCAGTTGGTCGACGGCACGCTTCAATTGGGCCGAATTGTTCTTGCTGCTTTTCAACATCTGCTGCAATTTGTCAATCTGCTGGCGGTTTTCCTCCATCTGCTTGCGGATGAACTCGATGTCGGAAGCTATCTGCTGGCGGGCACTGGGCGAACCCTCGGCCACAGCACCACGTTGCAGGTCAACACGGTTCTCGGCGGCATTGATCTGGCGGAAGCCTTCGGAAATATCATTGAATGTACCCAGCATTTCATCCAGTTCGGCATTACGTTGGTTCAGTTCCATCTTCAAAGAATCGTTCTCGGCCTTCAGCTGGTCTTTGCTACCACCTGAGAAGCTGTCGCATGAAGCCACAACGGCCGCACATACAACTAAAAAAGCTAATTTTTTCATACGCTCTCGTTTTTACGTTTTAATTTTGGTACTTATTTTTTAGTCTATTCCTGCTATTACAATCACAATCTCGCCACGGGGTTCATTGGCCGTAAAGTGTTCCACCAGCTCGGCCAGGGTGCCTCGCACCGTCTCTTCGTGCACCTTGGATATTTCGCGCGAGACGGACGCCTGACGTTCAGGGCCGAAACATTCGGCAAACTGGGTCAGGGCTTTCACCAACCGATAGGGCGATTCATAGAACACCATGGTTCGTTGCTCGCAAACCAATGCTTTCAGGCGGGTAGAACGGCCTTTTTTCTGAGGGAGGAAACCCTCGAAGCAAAAGCGGTCGCAAGGCAATCCCGAAGCTACCAGAGCAGGTACAAATGCTGTTGCTCCGGGCAGGCACTCCACTTCGATTCCATTGCGGGCACATTCGCGGGCCATCAGGAAACCTGGATCGGAGATGCCTGGCGTGCCGGCATCCGATATCAGAGCCACCGTTTCACCAGCCTTTATACGATTAACAACACTTTCAACCGTTTTATGTTCATTGAATTTGTGATGAGATTGCATGGAATTCTTGATTTCGAAATGTTTCAGAAGAATTCCTGAGGTACGAGTATCTTCGGCCAATATCAGATCGGCCTCCTTCAAGACACGGATGGCACGGAAGGTCATGTCTTCCAGATTGCCGACCGGCGTCGGTACGATATACAATTTTCCCATAGTCCGTCCCTGCTTTTATCAGTTGAAATACTTGCGCAGAAGCTCTATAAAATCGGCCGCGGCCTCGTTGTCTTCCGTCGCATGAACCTCGGCCTCGAACAAGGAAACGGCCTCTGCAAACGTGGCGGCATGGCTCAAGGATTCAAGGACGCGGTTCATACGCGAAGCATTGCCATCGAACAGCTCGCGGGCAAAACGAAACGAATCGTTCAGGCTGAGCGCATGGCGCAAATCAGCCGCAGGCCTTATGCGTTCTGCCAGGATAGAGGCCGAAAGGGGCTCTTCGGCCGGTTCTTCAACGGGCTGGCGTGTTTCCTGAACAACCTCGGGCTGACTGGGAACCACGACCGGCTCTTCCACCACCTGTGGCGGCACTTCTTCGGCAACATGCGGTTTCGGCCCCGACTGAAGCAAGCCACTCAATTCTGCCAGCTTGGCCTGAAGTTCGTCCAAACGTTGCTCCATCCGCCCGATGCACCCTTTGAGGGTGTCCATCTCCGTCCTTATATCATCCAACAAATTCTGCATATCCTTGTCGTACATACGTTAACGCCACAAATGTAGAAATAAATAATGAAAAAACGTTGTGAAGCCGACAAAATGATTACTTTTGTACGAAATATCATTATTCCATCAAGCATGAACGTATTTTCGGAAGACCATATACAAGAGACCAAGAGAAGAGGCCGGATCGAAGTAATCTGCGGCTCGATGTTTTCGGGCAAGACCGAAGAACTCATCCGCCGGCTGAAGCGTGCCAAGTTTGCACGCCAGCGGGTAGAGATTTTCAAGCCGGCCATCGACACCCGCTATTCGGAGGCAGAGGTGGTGTCGCACGACAGCAATTCCATTTCGTCCACTCCCATCGATTCTTCGGCCAGCATCCTGCTCTTCACATCCGAAATAGACGTGGTGGGCATCGACGAAGCCCAGTTCTTCGACAATGGTCTGATTGACGTATGCAACCAGCTGGCCAACAACGGAGTGCGCGTCATCGTCGCAGGTCTCGACATGGACTTCCGCGGCACGCCTTTCGGCCCGATGCCCGGCTTGTGTGCCATTGCCGACGAAGTGTCCAAGGTGCATGCCATCTGTGTGAAATGCGGTGAACTGGCTTCCTTCTCACATCGGACGGTCAAGAACGACAAGCAGGTCCTGCTGGGCGAAACGGCCCAATACGAACCCTTGTGCCGGACGTGCTATCAGAAGGCCATCCAGGCAGACGAAACTGAATAAAAAAAAGAGCAAGTCCACATGGAACGCAAAAAGATAACTTTCGACAGCTTTATCCGCGGAGTCATCATCGGCGGTATCATCATCGGTGTCCTTATCCTCATCAAACGGCTGAGCGGAGCCCTGCTCCCCTTCTTCATAGCCTGGCTCATCGCCTACCTGATCTATCCGCTGGTGTCTTTCTTCCAATACCGGCTGAAGCTGAAGAATCGCGTTGTCTCCATCTTCTGCGCCCTGCTCACCTTGGGCGGCATCGCCACGGCGGCTTTCTATCTGCTCGTACCGCCCATGATACAAGAATTCGGCCGTGTGAAGGACCTGCTGATGGAATATTTCACCAACAACAACTATGGAAGCAACGTGCCCCGCAACCTGTCCGAATTCCTTCGCGACAACGTCGACCCCCAGTTCCTCCAGAAGCTTTTCCAGGAAAAAAGCCTGCTGGACGCCCTGAAGGAAGCCGTTCCTCCCCTATGGTCACTGGTTACCGAGTCGGTCAACCTGCTCTATGGAGTCTTCACGTTCTTCATCATCCTGCTCTATATCGTGTTTATCCTGCTCGACTATGAGAGCATCGCAGAAGGATGGCCACGCCTGCTTCCCGTCAAATACCGTACCTTCCTGAGCGGCATCATGAACGATGTCAAGGATGGCATGAACCGATACTTCCGCGGGCAGGCCTTCGTAGCCCTCTGTGTGGGCATATTGTTCAGCATCGGATTCCTCATCATCGACTTTCCGCTGGCCATCGGCCTGGGATTGTTCATCGGCGCCCTCAACCTGGTGCCCTACCTGCAGATTATCGGCTTTATCCCCACCGTGATATTGGCCATCCTGAAGGCAGCCGACACGGGTGGCAACTTCTGGCTTATTCTGGCCGCTGCCCTGGCTGTATTTGCTATCGTACAAGCCATTCAGGACGGCTTCATCGTGCCGCGTGTCATGGGGAAGATTACAGGCCTCAACCCTGCCATCATCCTCCTCTCGCTTTCGGTATGGGGTTCTCTGATGGGCATGCTGGGCATGATTATCGCCCTGCCGCTGACGACACTCATGTTGTCCTATTACCAGCGTTTCATCATCAATAAAGAGAAAATCAAACAAGATGAAAGGAGCGAAAGCACTCCCCTTGCGCCAAAATCTTCGCCCGATGAAGAAAAATAATCAAAAAAAAATTTGCCATTTCATCAAAAAGCCCTATCTTTGCACCCGCTTAACAGCACTAAGGTTTGATTCGCTAGCTCAGCAGGTAGAGCACAACACTTTTAATGTTGGGGTCTTGGGTTCGAGCCCCAAGCGGATCACCAGAGAAGAAACAACCGCTGAAAACCATTGGTTATCAGCGGTTTTCTTTTTCCGTTACCCTCCTTCACATCCCTGCCTCACGACTCCAGCAGGGCTCTGTATATTGTTTCCTGAATGCGTTCGCGAATGTCCAGCTCCATGAGCAGGTTGTTCCACACATTGGGGCAAATGCGGTTGCTCAAGAACACATAAACCAAACCGTTGTCGGGGTCCATCCACATGCAGGTACCTGTAAAACCTGTATGGCCATAAACCGACGAAGGCGCTGAAGCGCAACAAGGGCTGTATCGCCCCTCCTTCGTTTCGGGCTTGTCGAAGCCCAACCCACGACGGCTGAGGCGGGAGGTGTGGGTCGTAAAGAGCCGGCAAGTCTTCTCGCTCAAATAGCGGCGCCCGTCCAGCGTACCACCGTTAAGCAACATCTGCCCGATGCGGGCCACCTCCGAAGCATTGGAGAAGAGGCCGGCATTGCCCGATACGCCACCAAGGAAAGCGGCCGACTCGTCGTGCACAAAGCCCTGAAGGGTCGTTTTCCGCAAGAAGCCGTCGACCGACGAGGGTACAATTCCACTCTTGGGCAAGAAGCGCAAGGGGCAGAACCCCGTGTGCCTCAACCCCATCGGACGATAGAATTCCCGCTCCAGAAACTTGTCCATAGGCATGCCCGTACGGGCTTCCACAATCTGTTGTAGCAAAATGAAGCCCACACAACTATAGCGATAACGCTTGTCGCGCAGGCGGGAATCGGCTATCTTCCGCATCATCTCCTGCTTGAACGAGGCAGCCAGCCACAAGCTATCGGCCACCTGAAGGGTGCAGGAATCGTTGCGGACAACAGACGTCAAGCCACGACGGAAACTGAAACGGGGATTGGCCCATGTGTCGCGTCCGATGCGGACGGTATGTTGGGCGTCAGCCCTGTTGCGGAACAGGGTACCTGTATAACTCTCCTTATCGATGGCATCCTGATAGAACAGGATGGTAGAAGGCAAACCCGATTCGTGGAAGAGCAGGTCGCTCACGGTAATACGCTCTTTGTCCGTCCCTTTCAGAAAAGGAAGATAGGCCGAAGCATAGTCGGTGAGGCTCAGCAATCCCTGATCGTAGAGCTTCATCACGGCCAGCAAGGTAGCCGAAGTCTTGGTCATCGAAGCGAGGTCGTACACATCGGTTGTTGTGACCGCCTGGCTGCCCTCACCCATGAACGTACCGAAAGCCTTGTTGTACATTTCGCGCCCGTCCTTCAGAACCACAACCTGACAACCAGGAAATGCTCCCTTGCGCAGGCCTTCGTCCACAATGTCGTCTATCTGCTTCAGGATGCGGGCATCCATACCATGTTCGTCGGGATTGTAGCGGGGCAGGTCGCGGGCTTCGAGGGTCACGCCGCACCCAGCCTTGAACACGGAGCCGATACTGGCCGAAAGCCGTCCGTCGGCACCTGCCGCACCATAAAGCACATTGACGGCATGGCGCTGTACATCTTCGTCGGCCGAATGGGCCAGCACCACGGCCGATGCCGCGGCCAGACAATTGCGCAAGCCGGCCTTCACCCGATGGCCTTGAATGAAAAGTACATAGACCAGGGGAACCTCCTCGGGCCATCCGGCAAAGAGTGACTGATAATCGGTCCATCCCTCATCCGTCACACACACCACGACACGACGGTATCCTGCCAGTTTCTTTTTCAGGGCAGCCTTCTGTGCCCCGTCCATATCGCGTCCCACGTCAAACTTGTCAGGTTCCACGAAGATGGCCATCTCCTGCATCAAAGGTGTCAGGTCGGCACGCCCGCCACCGATGTGGACAACAGCCACATCCTTTACCGTGGGGTCCATCGGGAGGGCACGGTCCTTGTTGGACAAGACGGTGACAGAGGCCTGTGACAAGCGGCTCACCAAATCGCGGGCCTCGGGCGTATTGAGGCGTGTGCTCAACCCCGAGAGGCGGACGAAAGGCCTGTTCTTCAAGCCCAGGGCATATTTATAGGCCAGCACCTTGCGGCAACGGGCAGAGAGGTCGGCTTCCGAAAGTTCGCCCCGCTTCACGGCCTGAAGCACGGCTTCCACTTCTTCCTTGATGCGGCGCGGCACCAGCAAAAGGTCGTTGCCTGCCTTCAGCGCCCGGAGGCATACCGAACCGCCACCCTGCACTCCTTTCATGGCCAAGGCATCGGTAAAGACAAGCCCCTTGAACTGAAGTTCTTCGCTCAGCAGGTCGTGAACCAGCTTACGCGAGAGGGAGGCAGGCACCCCTTCCTTCCCTTCGAGGGCGGGCACGGCCAGATGTCCTACCATCATGCCGTTCAGCCCTGCGCCAATCATCTGGCGGAAGGGATAAAGTTCCACACTATCGAGCCGCTGGCGTGTGAAGCGCAGGGTGGGCAGAGCCTTGTGCGAATCGACATTCGTATCGCCATGACCGGGGAAATGCTTGCCTACGGACAACACGCCTCCGTCCTCGAGGCCGCGGGCATAGGCCACCACCTTGCGGGCCACGTTGGCGGGGTCTTCGCCGAAAGAGCGGTTGTTGATGACGGGATTCGAAGGATTGATGTTGACGTCGGCCACGGGGGCAAAATTGACGTGGATACCCATTTCGCGACACTCGCGGGCCACTTCGCGCCCGTATTCGTAGAGCAGGCGGTCGTCGGCAATGCATCCCAGCACCATGTTGCGAGGGAAGCGGGGCGTGTCCTTCAGACGCATGGAGAGGCCCCATTCGCCGTCCAGAGTAATCATCAGAGGCACGTCGGCCCACTCCTGAGCCAAATTGGTGAGCGCCACCTGGTTGGGCACCGTTCCGGCGGAAAAGAGCAATCCGCCCACCTTGTAGTCTTTCACGACCTTGCGCAGGAGGTCAACGTTCGGCTTGTCCTGCGTGGGGGCTATGGTGTAGATGAACAGCTGGCCGATGCGTTCGCGCAGGGTAAGCGTCTGCATCACGGAGTCTACCCACTGGCGGCAACGGGCATCCTCCGTCAAGGCGCCTATCGGGTTTTTCTCCATCACTCCGGCCGACGGTACAGGCAAGGTACGCGCATCGGACACAGGGCGGGCAATGAATACTAGGGTGAGCACCACCAGCAAGCCAATCCGTTTCAATGTTGTGCTTCTCATAGCCGTTCCTCCTTTCCGTTATTTCTTTGCCGTCAAAGTCAGTTTCCACTCTCCCACATACACGCCGTTGCGGCCCGTATGGAACACGGGCGTCTCGCGTCCCTCGGCATTGGGGTAGAAGGCCGGCTCCTTCATGAACGTATGCGAGTGGCCGCCCAGGATGGCGTCGATGCCCGAGGTGGCTACCACCAGCTTCTCGTCGCTCATGGCTTCGGGGTCGATGCCGCGGATGCCCAGATGCGACAGGCAGATGACGGCGTCGCAATGTTCCTCGTTGCGAAGGAGGTCGGCCATCGCCTGCGCCACGGGGATGGGGTCTTTGTAAACCACGCCCTGACACTTGTCGGCCTGTATCAGTCCTTCGGGTTGGGGAGCCAGGCCGAAAAGGCCGATGCGCAAGCCTCCGCGTTCGATGACCACATAGGGTTTCACCAGCCCTTCGAGCGGCGTGCCGGCCACCTCATAGTTGGAGCAGACCACCGGGAAGCGGGCCATGCGGAAGAGGCGGGCCATGTTCTCCATGCCGAAGTCGAACTCGTGGTTGCCGATGGTCATGGCGTCGTAGCCCATGAGGTTCATCAGCTGGATTTCGACCTCACCCTTGTAGAAGTTGTAGTAGGGCGTGCCCTGCGAGATGTCGCCGCAATCGAGCACCAGCGTGTTGGGATGTTCGGCGCAGAACTGGCGGACGAAGGCGGCACGGCGGGCCAATCCGCCCTTGCCGGCATCGGCGTCGGCGGCATCGGCGGCCAGGGGTTCCACGCGGCTGTGCATGTCGCTCGTGTGGAGCAGGTAGAGTTCTTTTGTCTGCTGGGCGGAGAGGCTCAGTGCCAGACATCCGGCCAGCCAAAGCAGCATATAGATTCGTTTCATCATTGCGATAATCCTTTCTTTCTTGAGTTTACATTGTTCATTTCTTCATCACCACACGGCCTTCGATGCGCGCCTCTATCTTCCGTCCGGCAGCCGTCTCGCGCTCCACATAGTCCATGAAGAGGCCGCGGAGCGTGGCTCCCTCGGGACACTGGCGCTGGCTGGCGCGGGTCAGGGCCGCCATGCCGTCGTTGCCCTCGGCCAGGAAGTCGATGGTACCCACGGTGTAGGTGCGTCCCTCGTCGATGGCCTGCCCGCCTACCTTCGCCTCGAGCAGGCGGCCTTCGGCATCGATGACCAGGTTCAGCCCGCTCACTCCCTCACCGCCACGGGCGGCGATGTTGGCGCAAAGTTCCTTCAGGTCGGCTCCGCCCAGCGTGAGCACGCAGAGCGAGTTTTCAAAGGGCAGGATTTCGTAGATGTTCTGCGTGGTGATGTCGCCCTCGGTCAGCACGTTGCGGATGCCGCCCACGTTGACCAGCCCCACGTCGGCCGGACGGCCCAGCACGCTGGCGGCAGCCTGACGCAGGACGTCGGCTATGAGGTTGGACAAGGGACTTTCGGGGCGGAAGCGGTCCATCGACACGGCGGCCACGCCTTTCACCTCGCCCATCACGCTGTCCACCCCAGCCTTGTAGGGAGCCAGCAGAGCCAGCGCTTCCTCGCAAGGACGGGCATCCCAAACGGAATCCATGGCCACCCGACGGGCCTCAACTTTCGTCACTTCGTATCCGGCACGGCAGGATGCCAGCACCACCAGGCAGGCCAGCAGCAGGCCCCACATCCATCCGGACTTTCTATGTTCGTTCTTTTCCATCGTCAATTCGTTTTTGTTTTATTAGACGTCACAAATTTAAGGAAATTACTCGAAACAGCCAAAAATGGAGGCCCGCAAACCGTCGTTTTTTCACCCGTTCCGAAACTTTTTTTGTGCTGAATACTTCTTGCGCTGTTCTGCCGAAAAATGTAGAAGATTCCGATTTCAACCGTCCTTCCCCCTTCTGTCACAATTATCACAAATCACAAATCACAATTACCGAAAATGAGTTTTCGTCCACCCCTCCGGCAAGCGGGAAAGAA
>ENA-UONW01002496-UONW01002496.1-human-gut-metagenome-genome-assembly--contig:-CS52-NODE-2496-length-17919-cov-12.670511_pt1 | contig 17919 bp, 12 predicted proteins | sample MGYA00242463_ERZ724010 | MGnify/ENA metagenome assembly ERZ724010 | reverse complement strand
ATGTGTTTACAAGGGTATTTAGGTATATATTTAATTTGTGCATTATTTTATAAATATAGAAAAATATTTGAACAAACTAGCTCTGTTACTCAATTTATTCTAATAATTGGTCAAAGTACACTTCCTATTTATTTTCTGCATTATTTTCTTTTGAAAGGAATTGTCATATTCTCGGCATCTTTTCAATTTATCATGAATAAGGGAGGATGGATTTTAAATGGAATTCTTACTTCTGTAATAGTTTTGATAATTATTAGTCTGTGTATTTTTGTGAAAAAAATAATTGGTATTTCACCAACTTTGCATTTAATTCTTTTTGGATATAAAGATAGTCATATATGAACAAAATTAGAGAATTTGACGGAATCAGAGGAATAGCTATATTAGCAATAGTTACTTGTCATATTTGCTATGGCATGGATAGTATGAGTTCCTTGGGACAATATCTTGGGGGGACATTTAATATTGTTTTTTTCGTATTATCTAGTTTGCTTATTGGATTAAGTACTGATGCAAGAAGAATATCGAAAAATGGTGGGCTATGTAAAAAAAACTTTTTTAAAAAAAGGTTATTAAGGTTGATACCAGATTTGTGGCTTTTTCTGACTCTATTTTTATTGATCGTTAGTATTTTGGATATACCTTGTACTTTTAAACAAATTATAACGAATTATTTAATGTTTGGCTGGTTTGCTAAACTTCCGTATTGTGGGCATTTGTGGTTTGTTACTATGATTTTATTTTGTTATATACTTTTTACCATTTCGTTAAATGTGAATAACAAATTATTATTTCTTGCTAAACTTTTGGTTGTATGTGTAATAGGACAGATTATATTTACTATTATTCATTTTCCTGCATATATGTTTCTTATTCTTTTTCTTGCTGGGATATCTATGCTTTATTCAACTAATATTTTGTATATAATTGATAGGATTGATATATGGATTATATTTATAATAACAGTTTTATTAAATGCTTGTTTTTATTATCTGATAAATCGTCATTTTTTTGTTATTGGAAATTTGGATTATTATTATATGGCTGGAATAAGCGGTTTAGCTATGATAATGGTATTGTATAAATTATTTAAAAAGATAGGAGTGCCTAAAGTTCTCATATATATATCTACATTAAGTTATCAAATATATCTTGTTCATCATCCATTGTGTAATACGAATTATATTAGTAACTTACTAGGTAATCGTTTTTTAGCTATTGTACTAATATTTGTTGTAAGTATTTGTTGCGCATATATCTTGAATTTATTGAGTAAGTTTTTAACGACTGAATTCCATTTAATTTGTTCCAAAATTAAGCTTATAAGGAATTGATTATGAAATTGTTAGTTGATTGTCATTTTTTTGATTATAACACGACGGAGGGTATAAATACTTATATTCGTGGTCTGTATTGCAATTTAGTAAAAATTGCAATAGATGTTGATTTTTATTTTGTAGCTCAAAATATGGAAAAAATAAAAATGATATTTGGAGAAGCTGCAAATATTCACTATATTACATTGAGTTCAAAGAACAAAATCTATAGGTTGTTATTTGAATTTCCTGCTATAATTAGAAATTATGATATTGATGTTGCGCACTACCAATACACATCGCCTCTGATAAAAAATTGTAAGAATGTTGTAACGCTTCATGATATCTTGTTTAAAGATTATCCGAAGATGTTTCCACTTTCTTACCGACTCATTAAAGGATTCCTCTTTAAACTTTCAGCAAAGCGTGCAGATTTGCTATTGACAGTTTCTAATTATTCGGCTAGACAAATAGCCCTGCACTACAATATTCCTTTCAATAAAATTGGAGTGACTCCGAATGCTGTATCGGAGGATTTTTATTCAATAGATAAAAATGAAGCAGTGGACTTTGTAAAATCACAGGGCTTCGAGAAATACATTCTTTATGTAAGTCGTATTGAACCCAGAAAAAATCAAATTGCTTTGCTGAAAGCATATAACGAACTTCAGTTATGGAAAAATAATTATCATTTAGTTTTTATTGGAAGAAAAACTTTACCAACCCCAGATTTGGATACATGTTATGAAAAGTTGCCAGAGAAAATAAAATCATTTATTCATTTTTATAATCAGGTACCATATTCAGATTTAAAATTATGGTATAGAGCCGCTTCTTTATTTGTGTATCCTGCGTTGGCTGAAGGTTTTGGAATCCCACCTATTGAAGCTGGGGCAGCAGGAGTGCCTTGTGTTTGTTCCAATCGGACAGCGATGGGCGATTTTGTCTTTTTCGGACATAATCTAGTGGATCCAATGGATAAAGAAAATTTTAAAAGAAAGATCATGGAGAATTTAAATAGAGATACTGATGATTTGTCTGTTATTCAGAAACAGATTATTTCTATTTATAACTGGAAATCTATTGCAAATAATTATTATTTAGAATTAAAGAGAAACTTTAATTTAAAAAAATTAATCTCGTAAGATGCTTTCAATTAGATGCATCTTGCAATTCTTATGATTTATTTCTCGTGCGAATATAGGCTTTGCTAGTGATAGGCAAGGTAGACGATTGTCGCATTAGAAATGTTATATTTAAATTTTAAAAAAATAGCCCCATAGTCTGCAAGAACGTATTGGCCAAGTATGGTGATTTTGAGATACTAGTGAAAAACGTATTGACGAAAGTTGTAGCTCGGAGATTTCAGCATACAGTGTTTTGCAGCAGAAATATTTTATAAGATTTTATGTTCTAAGGGGATTATGTACTACTGTACTCTTGTGCATTAACAAGGGGCAGAGTATTTTGTATAGCATTTTTGCGATTCATTACTTGGGCGAATGTACAAGCCTTGCCATCATCGGCAAGGCTGACGATTAACCTATTCGAGAATTATATTTAAATCCTATTTTTTATGATAAAGAAAGTAGCCATAGTCGGTACGCAAGGCGTGCCGGCCAGGTATGGTGGCTTCGAGACGCTGGTGGAAAACATTATTGGCGAGAACTGTAGCCCGGAAATTCAGTACACGGTGTTTTGCAGCAGCAAGGATATGCCACAAAAATTAACGTCGTACAGGGGGGCTGCATTGCGCTATGTACCCTTACATGCCAACGGGGTGCAGAGTATTCCGTATGACATTCTGTCGATGATCAAGACGGTGGGGCATGGATTTGATGCCATGCTGGTGCTGGGTACATCGGGATGTATGTTCCTGCCGATACTGAGACTGTTTTTCCGAAAGAAGATTATTGTTAATATTGACGGGCTGGAGCATCGGCGTGCCAAATGGGGCAAGATGGCCAAACGGTACTTGCGCATGAGTGAGGCGGTGGCCGTAAAAATGGCCGACGTCATTGTGGCTGACAATCAGGGTATAGCCGAGTATGTGCAGGAGAGATATGGTTTTCACCCGGCGGTTATAGCCTATGGCGGCGACCATGTGCTGATGCATCTGAGTGAGGAACGGCAACGTGAACTGCTGAAAGCATACGGCGTGGAACCGGGAAAATATGCCGTAACGGTATGTCGGATTGAGCCGGAGAACAACAGCCGGATGATACTGGAAACATTTGCCGCCCAAAAGAACATGAAGCTGGTATTTGTGGGCAATTGGGAAAAGAGTGATTACAGCCGGTCACTGAGAGAGGAGTTCGGGAAGTATAGCCACATTTGTCTGGTGAATTCAGAGTATAATCTGGACAGACTGTATGCGTTGCGTTCGCAATGTGCCTTTTATATACATGGACACAGTGCGGGCGGTACGAACCCCTCGTTGGTAGAGGCCATGTGGCTGGGATGTCCGGTGCTGGCGTACGATGTGGTGTATAATCGCTATACTACAGGAAATCGGGCCCGCTATTTCCATAATTCGGATGAGTTGGCCGCGTTGCTCCAGTTAAGCGAAGCGGAAAGAAAAGGCATAGGCCGGGATTTGCGGCAGTTGGCTGAGGAAGAATATCATTGGAAACGGATTGCCGAACAATATGAGGCAGAGTATTAGTTTGTTGGGCAGTTCGAGAAATGAATTTTTTGATAAAATGTTTGATTGAAAGAAAAGAAGATGCAACTTATATTATTATCCGGTGGCTCGGGTAAACGCCTTTGGCCACTTTCGAATGATTCATTTTCAAAACAATTCCTGCGCTTGCTTCCGACGCCGGATGGCGGAAGAGAGTCAATGCTGCAACGAGTGGTGAGACAGGTTCAGGAATCGCCGCTTGAGGCTGAAGTGACGATTGCTACGGGCGCGGGACAGCGTGATGCCATATTGAGCCAATTGAGTGGTATGGTGGGCGTGGTGACCGAGCCGGAGCGTAGGGATACTTTTCCGGCTATAGCCTTGTCGTGTTTGTATTTGGAAAAGGAAAAAGAATGTGGGCGTGATGAAGTGGTTGTGGTGATGCCCAGCGATCCTTATACGGATGCCGGATATTTTGAAACCATTGACAAAATGGTGCATGCCGTGGAAGAGGGCGTAGCCAATTTGGTGCTGATGGGGATTGAACCGACTTATCCTTCCTGTAAATACGGGTATATTGTGCCGACGGATAAATCGGAGTTCGTAAGACGGGTAAAGCGGTTTACGGAAAAACCGGATGAACATACGGCACGCAGTCTGATGGATGAAGGAGCGCTGTGGAACGGCGGTGTATTTGCTTTCCGACTGGGATATTTGCTGGACATTGTCAAGAAGTATATGCATACAGATTCGTTTGAAGAGGCTTGTCAACGTTATGCCGAACTGCCTAAAATCAGTTTTGATTATGAGGTAGTGGAAAAAGCCGAATCGGTAGCCGTGGTTCCCTTTAAGGGCTTATGGAAAGACCTGGGAACATGGGATGCTTTGGCTGAAATATTGGGAACTCATGCCATAGGACCGGTATTGATGGATGAAAATACAAACGATACGCATGTGATAAACCGCCTGAACATTCCTTGTATTTGTGTAGGTACTCACAGATTAATTGTAGCCATAGCAGAGGATGGCATATTGGTGGCCGACAAGGATAGCTGTGAACGTATAAAGCCTTATGTGACGGAGATTAAAGAACGGCCGCATTATGAGGAACGCCGGTGGGGAACTTATAAGGTGATAGATCATTCGGTGGGCGTTCATGGCGGTTCTCTGACTAAACATTTACGGATTAAGGCAGGAAAAAGCATCAGTTATCAAAAGCATTTTCATCGTGATGAGGTGTGGACTTTTATAGAAGGTCACGGATTACTGGCGCTTGACGGAGAAATCCGACCGGTGAAGCAGGGTGATGTGGTTCATATTCATAAGGGACAATTGCATGCCGTAAAAGCTTTGTCCGACCTGCATTTCATTGAAGTGCAGATGGGGGATTGTTTAGTGGAAGAGGATATTGCGCGATATGAATGGCATTGGCCTTCATAAGATCTTTAGATTAAAGTGAAACGGAAACGGGGATTCGTCGTTTAGGCGAATCTCCGTTTTTTTGTATCTGTGTTACAAATCTTTGAGAATGCAGGCGTTGGCTTTGTCCACTTGGGCGCTGTCAAGCGATGCAAGGTAGATTTGGGTTGTGGTTTCGGAATGATGGCCCATGCCCTCGCTGATGATGGAGAGGGGAATATGCTTGCTTCGGGCAATGCTGGCCCAGGAATGGCGGGCGCAGTAGAGCGTGATGGGCTGGTGGATGTGGGCCAGGGGAGCCAGCATTTTCAGGTGACGGTTGATGAGGGTCTGACAGTTGCGGTAAAGCCGGAGCTGATTGACAGAGGTGGCAGGAAGAAGATTGAGCAGATAGGGACTGGCCGAAGGGCCGGGATATTTGTCAACAATGTCCTGCATGCATTTTTCCCACTTAATGAGCAGTAACTGGCCGGTTTTGCGCCGGTGGTAATGGAGTATACCGTGTTGCAGGTCGCTTTTCAGCAGGTTGGCGATGTCAATGAACGACATTCCGCGGGTGTAGAAACTGAATAGAAAAATGTCGCGTGCCAGGGCCAGATGGGGACGAGTCGTGAGGTCGAGTTGCTTGAGACGAAGGAGTGCGGAAAGGGGGAGAGCACGTTTGATGGTCTTGTCGATGCCGGTGTAGACGTGACGGAAGGGATTTTGCGGCTCAATCAGGTTTTGTTCGACGGCACTGTTATAGACGGCTCTCAGAATGCGCAGATAGAAAGAACTGGAGTTGCGCACTACGCCTTTGCGGTGGAGATAGGCTTCGTAGAGCTGCATGAGGTCGGAGGTGATGTCGTCGAGCAGTAAGTCATGTCCATGCCGGAAGGCCATGAAACTGTGCAGGGTGGAGGTGTAGGTTTCAGAGGTCCGTATCTTACCCAGATGGTAAAGATGCTGGATGGTTTGTTGCATGAATCTGAACCAAAGTTGTTCGGCGGGCCGGTAATGGAAGGCCAATACGATGTCGTCAGCCGTGAAATGCGAACGACGGCGTTCCATTTGTCGGACAATCAGGTAGAGACGGCGGACGTCGAGCCTGATTTTTTCTTGCAGTGGCGTGAGTGGAGCGTTGCCGTATGTCAGGTCAGACAGAGGGCATACGGTGGCTTTCCATTCTGCAGGGAGCAGGTGGTAGTCTGTATGGATTTGACGGACAACACGGTGATGAATAACTTGATAGTAAACGGTTCCCTCTTTGTCCTTTAGCGTGGACGGACGAAATTTGATTTTGATACTTGCCATATGAATCAATATTTAAAGGTTATGATGGTTTTCGGTATAAGCAGAAAAGGAGATGGCCGGAGGGAACGGCAGGTGTCGTGACTTTCGGTCAAGACGGGGAGTTGCTGCCAGGGCAGATAGCGGCATGATGTGCGGACTATCGGGAAGGTAACGGTTGAAAGGGGCATGGGGAGTGCACCGGCTCTAAAGATAACTAAAAACCAAAATCCTAAATTCCCGGAAAAACAGTGATTGAGGGCGTGGGAAGAAACTTGGCTGGCAAATGGTGGGGAAATTGTGGAAGAATGATTAAACGGCGGATAGAAAAGTGTAATGATACGGAACAGGCCGGGGGAGAAGACGAAAAATGGGCTGCTTATGGTGAGATTGGCGAAAAAATGCGTAAGTTTGTAAATGTATCCTATTAATCTTTTCCACAAGTTTATGAAAAAAACAATTTTACTTTCTTTTGGTCTGATGATGAGCTGTGGGTCAGTGGCGGCATGGGCCCAGCAGAGTTTTCCGAAAATGACCGTGGCGAACGACACGGTGTGGTATGTCCTGTCGACGCCTGAGCGGGACAACCTTCACCTGACCTGTGCGGGGGTGGGAGATTACGTGACGGGTAGTGCCGTTACGTATGCCAACAGTCAGATGTGGTGCTTCGTGGCAAGTCCGAACGGACAGCTGAATATGTTGAACCGTCAGGCGGGGCTTTACCTCAGTGAGACGGCGGCGGCCGACAAGTACTTCCGCAGTACGGCTTCGGCACCGGAAACGGGCTTCAAGCTGCAGCTGGTGGAGAGCAAGAACCTTTATAACCTGATTGATGCCAGTGGACAAATGGTCAATCAGTGCCTGAATACGGAGCAGTTCCGCCTGACCAACTGGGAACAGTCTACCGACCCCGGTAACCTCTTTCAGATTGAGGAGGTAGACGTGGACAACGTGGCACTGAGCGTGGCCCGCAACGAGGCGCGCACGCTGCTCAGCCAGACGGAGGCCGGTACAGCACCGGGAACCTACCCTCAGGCCAGTCGTGACAAGCTGGAGGCGGCCATTGAGCAGGCGCAGACCGTGGAGGAGCTTCAGGCAGCCATGACGGAATATCGCCAGAGCATGGCGGGCGTTACGGAGGGGCAGTATTACTTTCTCGTTTCCACCGGTCCGTCGTATTGTAACGGCAAGGTGGTTTACAACACCAAACCCACCGAAGGGGCCTGGTTGCGCTGGGGCGACAAGACTATTGACGAGAACGCGATGTGGGAGTTTGTGAAAACGGCGGACGACGACAATACCTACCTGCTGCGTAACAAGGCTACGGGGCTTTATCTGCACGCCACGAGCAACGGCAATAACTCCGGCGAGGTGCGGGGCGTGGCCACCACGGGTGACTACACCACTTTCCAGATTGAGTCGTTGGGACAGGACAAGTCGTTCCTGATTTACACGCCGGGCGGCAACCCGATTCATGCACAAAATGATTACGGCGTGATGGTGACGTGGAACTCCCGCAACTACGGCAGTGCTTCGTCATGGCAGATTATTCCCGTGACGGACGACGAACTGGCGCAGGCCGTGAGCAAAACGGCCAGTGACAGTGCGGACTATCAGATGGTCTGGCAGCGGAATTTCAACGAGGATGGTCCGCTGGACGAGAAGGACTGGAACTTCAGCACCGGCTTTGTGCGCAACCATGAGGACCAGTGGTACCAGGCCGACAATGTATATCAGAAAGACGGCAATCTGGTGTTTGAGGCCCGCAAGGAGCATCGCGACAACCCGTGGTATGAGGCCGGCAGCAGCGACTGGAAAAAGTCGCGCCAATACATTGAGTACACCTCGGCCTGCGTCACCACGGCCGGCAAGCACGACTGGCTGTACGGCCGCATAGAGGTGCGGGCCAAGATCCCGTGCTATTCCGGTTCGTGGCCGGCCATCTGGATGCTGGGCAATGAGAGCGTGACCGGCGAGTGGCCCTCATCCGGCGAGATTGACATTATGGAGTATTACAAGGACAAGACGCTGGCCAACCTGGTGTGGGGTTCCAGCGTACGCTGGCAAGGCATTTGGGAGGCTCGCAGCACGCCCGTAACCGGTTATTGGATGAAGCAGGACGCTGACTGGGCCGATGCTTACCATACCTGGCGCATGGATTGGGACGAGGAGTCCATCAAACTCTATCTGGATGACGAACTTATCACTATCTGCAACCTCTCGCGCACCATCAACCAGGGCAGCTGGCATTTGGTGGACAACCCCTTCCACACTCCGCAGTACCTGCTGCTGAATCTGGCCTTGGGTGGCGACAATGGCGGCACGATTGATGAGAGCAAGTTGCCGTTCCTCTACCTTGTGGACTACGTACACATCTATCAGAAGCCGGATCAGATGGTGGGCATTCAGTCCGCCACCACCTCCGCTTCCTCCACGGTGAGCCTTAGCGGTAGCCAGTGCCACATCAGTACCCAAGGTTTTGAGGGCCCCGTGCGGGCCACGGTCTACAGTCTGTCAGGCGCTCAGGTAGCTTCAGCCTCAGGGCATGCTTCAGATGCAGCGCTCTCGCTCAACCTCGGCCAACTGAACAAGGGTATCTATCTGGTGAAGGTGTCTGACGGTAAACGCACCGAGACGGAGAAAATCATTCTCCCGTAACCCTTTCCTCAGACAGAGGTTTCTTAACTCATTTTTTATCATTCATCCCGACTACTATCTTCTTTTTGGTAGTAGCCGGGATGAATGGTTTTGGTTCCGTAAAGCAACCTTTCCATCTTTTTGTAGGTCTTGTATCAGTGTACAGGAGGGGTGTTTTTACATTTTTACATTTTACATTTTTACATTTTGTGGCGCCTGACTTCTGCTTCTCCTGAGGCGTATTATCCTTCACCTCCGTTCATTACGTGGGGGAATTTACCACGCGCCAGGCGCATGATGATTGCGGTGCCGGCGTTTTCCTTGGACTCAATCTTGACCACCATGCCGTAGAGCTTAAGGATATTGACCGCCAGACTCATGCCGATGCCGTTGCCCTGGAACGAGCGTGTGTTGGTGGCGCGGTAGAAGGGCTGCGTGACGTAGGGAATGTCCGATTTGGGGATGCCGATGCCCTTGTCTCTTATCGTTACCTCATTTTCGCCAAGCGTGATGTCTACTGGGGCAGAAGAGTATTTCAGGGCATTACGCACAATGTTGCTGACGGCCATCTTCAGCAGGTACGGATTGGCCAGAATGCCGCTGGGGGCGCAGCCGGGCAAGATGTTCAGGCATACCCGCTGATTTTCCGTAAATGCTTCCAGAAAGTCTTTCCACAGAATCATTTCGCGGCTTTCGCCGTCCGATTCGTTCATGGCCATCGACAGGTACAGCAGCTGCTTGATGGTTTGCGACATTCGCTGCGCTTCCTGCTCAATTCGGTTGAGCGACCCCTCATAGTCCGTCACCTCGCGCCTTTTCATCAGGGCAATCTCGCATTCGCCCTGTATGGCCGTGAGCGGATTGTTCAGCTCATGGGAGGCATGGTGTATGAACTGTCGCTCGCGTTGGTAGGCCTCGTGCAGCGTGTCGATGTGCCGCTGCGTGTAAAGCCGGCTGACCAGTACCACGATGAGCAGGCACAGACTCGTGACGCCAATGAGCCAATAGCCCATTTGCCGGTGCAGATATTCGCCAAGATGCTTGTTGAGCATGACGATGACGATGAAGTTGCCTTCCGGTTTGGGGTAGTAGACGGCAATGCCCAGATTGTCGCCGTTCTTGAATTTCAGCTCTCCCTTGCTTTCGAGCCTTTGAATCTGTTGGGACGACATGACCCTGAGCAGGGCTTTGCGTGTGGCTTGCGTTTTGTCGGCATCGAGCACGATTTGTGTGGACACCGGTTTGGCCACCGTATCGGTGTGGTGCGCCATGTAAATGTTGTAGGCCCGGTTGCCGCTGTATCGTTCCAGATTTTTCTGTGCAATCAGTTCGGCGCGCTCTTCCAGAAACGAGTAGTACAGGTTGTCGGCATAGTCTGACACCCAATAGCACAGCACGGCAAAGGCCATGCCTATGGCGCACAGCGTGATGGCTGAATAAATGAAAATAATCTTATGAGCAATCTTTATCATGATTGGCAAGTCATTTCAGGCAGAGGCTATTCCATTACATATCCCACGCCGACTACGGTGCGGATGTATTTGTGGCTGAAGCCCTTGTCAATTTTGTTGCGCAGGTAGTTGACATACACGTCAACCACGTTGGTGTTGGTGTTGAAGTTCTTGTCCCACACGTTTTTCAGCAGTTGCTCGCGACTGAGCACCACGCCGTGGTGATGGATGAAGTATTCCAGCAATCGGCATTCTTTCACCGTGAGGTCAATGACGACGCCCTCGCGTTCGGCCCGATGTGCCGACAGGTTCAGCACGATGTCGTTATAGGTGATTTCCGCGGTCCCGGTTCCGTTGGCCGATCCCCGTCTGAGCAGAGCGGCTATGCGTGCCTGCAGCTCCCTGAAACTGAAGGGCTTGACCACATAGTCGTCGGCTCCGGCATTGAGGCCGTCCACGATGTTCTGCGTCGTACCTAGGGCCGTCAGCAGCAGCACCGGGGTGGTGTAGCCAAACTGTTCGCGGTAGCGTCGGCAAAGTTCCAGTCCGCTGATCTTGGGCATGATAATGTCAAATATCAGCAGGTTGAATAGGCCGTTCTGTATTTCGTTCCATCCGCTTTCGCCATCGTAAGCCACGGTGACTTCGTATCCGAACTCTTCGAGTCCGCGTTTTATGAATGAGGCAATGTTGACCTCATCCTCAACCAGCAGTACCTTGTCCATTTTTCTTAAAAACTATTTCAGAACAAACGAAATATTTATCCTATTATTATGCACACGCTGCAAATGTTTTTGGGCATGGGCCGGAGAATATTTTCCAAGTCCCGAAAAACCGAAGCCGGACGGAGCTGCCCAAGGGTAAGGCTTATTCCCCCAACGTGTTCCGGTCCGGCCTCGGCATGCCTTGTAATCACTATTTCCAGGCAGGCATAGCCTAGAGTTTCCGTTCGTTGAGCTTACCGGCCTTGTTGTAGATCTGGCGGCGGTAAACGCCATGCACCACGAGCGGGAAGACAAACAGCGTGAACAGCGTGGCGCCTACCAGTCCGCCGATAATGACTATGGCCAGGGGGCGCTGGCTTTCGGAACCTATGCCGTGGCTCAGGGCGGCCGGCGTCAGTCCGAGCATGGCCATCATGGCCGTCATGAGTACCGACCGGATGCGATAACGCACGCTGACCTCCACCGCCTGCTCAAGCGGCAGGCGCTCCTTGATGTTGTGCCTGATGTCGGTTACCATGATGACACCGTTTTGTATGCAAATGCCGAACAGGCAGATGAAGCCCACACCGGCCGAGATGGAGAAGTTGAAGCCCGTGATGAGCAAGATGACGATTCCGCCGACGGCGGCAAACGGGACATTCATCAGCACCAGGCCGGCATCGCGCGGATTGCCGAACAGCACGAACAGAATGATGAAAATGAGCACCAGACTGACGGGCACCACCTGAGCCAGACGGGCCGTGGCCCGCTGCTGATTCTCAAAGTCACCCGCCCAGACAAACTTGTAGCCCTTGTCGGGATGAAGCTGCGCGTCAACCTTGGCCCGTGCTTCAGCTACTGCACCTCCCATGTCGCGGCCACGCACGGAGAACTTCACTGCGCCGAAGCGTGAGTTGTTGTCGCGGAACACGAGCAGCGGTCCTGTAATGGTGCGTATGCGCGCTAGCTCGCCTATGGGCACCATGGCACCGTTGGCAGCCGGTACGAGAATCTTGCTGATCTGGCTCTCGTTCATGCGGAAATCCTTTTCGTAGCGCACCATGATGTTGAATTTCTTTTCGCCTTCGTACATGGTTGAGGCGCTCTTTCCGCCGATGGCCATCTCGATGACCGACTGCACCGTCTGCTTGTCGATGCCGTAGCGCGCCAGGGCGGCCTCGTCCAGTTCTATGCGCAGTTCGGGCTGACCGATGTTCTGTATCACGCCGAGGTCGGTAATGCCGCGCACCGTTTTCAGTATCTTGTATATTTTGTTGGAGTATTCTGCAATTTTGGACAAGTCGTCGCCGTACACCTTGACGGCTATGGAGCCTTTCACTCCGCTGACGGCCTCCTCCACATTGTCGGATATGGGTTGGGAGAATCCGAAATCAACTCCCGGATACACCGACAGGTCTTTCGACATCTTGTCGACGAGCTGCTCCTTTGTCAGTCCGCTTTTCCAGGTCTCCTCCGGATAAATCTTGACCAGCATCTCCACGTTGTAGAATCCCGTAGGGTCGGTGCCGTCGTTGGGGCGACCGGTCTGGCTCAGCACGTCTTCCACCTCAGGATATTGGCGCAGCTTGGCCCTGATTTCGTTGGCCAGTTTGACCGACTGGTCGAGCGAAATGCTGCTCGGCATGGACGCACGCATGTAGATGGAGCCTTCGTTCAGCTCGGGCAGGAACTCTGAGCCCAGCAGGAAGTAGCACGACAGTCCGGCAATCATGATGACGATGGAAACGGCAAGGGTTCTGCGCTTGTGACGGCGGCACATGTAGAAAAAGCGTATGGCATGGCGGGTGAGGAATTCCGTAAACGGATTGTGCTTTTCCCTGACATTCTTGTTCAGCAGTACCGACGTGAGCATCGGCACGAGGGTGAGCGTGAACAGCAGGGCGCCCAGCAGCGCAAAGCCGAGTGTGTAGGCCATCGGGCTGAACATCTTGCCCTCCACTTTCTGGAACGAGAAAATAGGGATGAGGGCGGTGATGATAATCAGTTTGGAGAAGAACACGGCTCGGGCGCGGTCGTTGGCAATGCGTCGGATCAGGCCGAGCTTCAGCTGCTTGTTGAATTCTTTCATGCCCACCTTGCGGGCGTGTGCATCGAGCGCCACAAACAGTCCTTCGACCATCACCACCGCGCCGTCAATGATAATACCGAAGTCAATGGCCCCCATGGAAATCAGGTTGGCGCTCATGCCCTTGAGGTAGAGGCAGATAAATGCGAAGAGCAGCGAAAGCGGCACCACGATGGCCACGTTGACGGTGGTGCGCCAGTCGGCCATGAACAGAAACACGATGACGGTGACCAGAATGAGGCCTTCGGTAAGGTTGTGCAGCACGGTGTGTACCGACACGTTGATGAGGTTGGTGCGGTCATAAAAGGGCACAATCCTGACATCCTTGGGCAGCTGTGCCTGAATGTCGGCTATCTTTTGCTTCAGCAGCGGAATGACTGCACCCGGGTCGTCGCCGCGGTGCATCATCACGATGCCTTCCACCACATCGTTCTGGTTGCCGATGCCGCATTGTCCGAGTCGGGGCAGGCTCGACTCCTTCACGGTGGCCACGTTTTTCACGAGGATAGGCGTGCCGTTGACGTTTTTCACCACCACGTTCTCCAGGTCCTTGATTTGGGTAATCAGTCCAATGCCGCGTACCACGTAGGCTTGTGCCCCTTTGGTCACGATGTCGCCCCCTACGTTGAGGTTGCTCTTCTCGATAGCGTTGTAGAGTTCCAGGTTCGATATGCCGTAGCTGTTCAGCTGGTTCGGATTGATTTGCACCTCAAATGTCTTTACTTCGCCGCCAAAGCTCACCACGTCAGCCACGCCCGGCACGGCGCGCAGCTGTCTGTCGAGCACCCAGTCCTGCAGCGTTTTCAGCTCTCTGACCGAGCGCTTTTTGCTTTGCAGCGTATATCGGTAAATTTCGCCCGTAGGCCCTGTGGCCGGCTGCACTTCGGGCGATACGCCGTCGGGCAGGTCGGCGCCCTTGATCAGGTTGTATACCTGCTGGCGGGCAAACGAGTCGTCTACATGATCGTCAAAAAGTACGTTGACTACCGACAGCCCGAACAGGGTGGTGCTGCGCACGATGGTCTTTTTCTGCACGGGGTTCATGGCCAGTTCAATCGGAATGGTGACAAACTTTTCCACTTCCTCCGCGCTTCTGCCCGGCCATTGCGTGATGATGGTTACGTTGGTGTTGGTGATGTCGGGAAAAGCGTCAACGGGCGTCTTCTCGAAGCAGTACACGCCGAATATCACCACCAGCAGGGTCAGAAACAAGATAAAGAACTTGTTTCGCAGCGAAAACGTGATGATGTTGTTGATAAAATTCTTCATAAGGCAGATTGATTATTTTAGCGAATTGTATACCAGCAAGGCGTTGTGTACGATAATCCTGTCGCCGGCATTCAGTCCTGCTGCCACGTAGTCGAGCGTACTTGTTTCCTTTATCAGTTGTACCTTGCGGTAGGACAGCACGTTCTTGCTGTCCACTACCACTACATAGTCTTTATCGTCGTCAAATATCACCGCCTCCGACGGTACGGCCGGACAGGTGGCGTGGCCTGTCGGGACGGACACGTACACGTTGGTGTACATGCCGGGCTTGAGCAGATAGCCCTTGTTGCTCAGGTTGATTTTCAGCTGTTCGGTCTTGCTTTCGGCGTCGAGCACCGGGTATACCTTGTCCACCGTGCCGTAAAACAGCTTGTCGTCGCCGTAGGCCAGTGTTTTCACCGTAGCGCTGGCTCCCGTCTTCACCTTACTGATGTCGTTTTCGTAGACGTCGGCAATAATCCATACGTTGTCCAGTCCAGCTATTGTAAACAGCTGCTCGTCCTGGTCGGGGCGTATCTGCATGTCGGGGTTGATGTTGGCCTCGGTGATGAAGCCCGATATCGGGGCCTTGATGGCGTATGTCGATGGACCGACGATGTGGTCGATGGCATAGATTTCGTGCAGGCGCCGCCTTTCGGCCTGTGCGTTTTTCAGCGTTTGGTCGGCCTGCAGCAGGTCGCGGTCGGAGGCCATGCCACCCTTGTACATGTCGTGCATGGCCGATTTTTCGCGTCTGGCGGTAATGAGTTGCAGGTCGGCGTCGTTTTTCTGCTTCTCATAATCAGCCACTTCGCCCGACCGGACAATGGCCAGCACCTGCCCCTTGTGTACGTAGTCGCCCACGGTGGCCCCCATGCGTATCACCGTGCCGCCGAACATCGGGAATATGTGCGACACGTTGTTGGGGTCGCAGTCTACGTGGCAGTTGAGTACCAGCTCGTCGGCAAAGGCGTGATTCTGTACGGTTTCCACCGTGACTACCTTGCGCAGTGAGTCGGTAAGATAGGTGACGGATAGGTTGTTGCTGCTGCCGTCGTTTTTGGAGCACGATCCCATCAGCAGGACCGCTGCCATGGCGGTTGTCATCAGAATGGCTGTGTTGTTTCTTTTCATATGCAGTAGAGGTTTCGATGTCAATATTTCACTACTTCACGTCCGGCGGCCTGGTTGAGGTCTTCGGCCGTTAAAAACACTTTTTCTCTCACGTTGGATATTTCGAGCATGGCCTCCTTGTAGGTCTTGTAGAAGTCGACAAACTCAAGCAGACTGATGTTGCGTTTGCGGTAGTTCTCGTTTACGTTCTGAAACAGGGTGTTGATGTTTTCCTTGTCGTATTGGTCGGACACGTTTTTTTCGAGCGACAGCGAACGCAGAAAGTTCTCCTTGGCTACGGCCACCTCGTTTTGTGCCTTGGCTATGGTGCCGGCGTAGAGCTGTTCGCACTGGTCTATGCGCTCTTTGGCGCTGCGAATGTGGCCCTGGTTGCGATTGAACAACGGAATGGAGAGGCTCACGCCTATGGCAAAGTAGTGCGGAAAATAGCCGGCGTTGCGGTCGTATTGTCCGGTGATGTGCACCTCCGGCCAGGCTTGCGATTTGCTGACGGCCAGTGCGGCCTTGGCCTGCTCGGTCTGGTGGCGGGCCATAAGCACATCGGCGCGCTGCAGCAGACTGTCGGTCAGCAAACGGTCGCATGCGGAACTGTCGGGCAGGGCCGACGGGTTGGGATGAAACTCGGCCGTAATGTAAGTCGTGGCCGGCAGGGCCATGAGCAGGCGCAGCCGTTCCTGAAGGTCGGACACCTTTTCGAGAAAATCGTTTTGCTCTCTTCTTACCGACAGCAGCAGGGCCTGTATGCGGGCGGTTTCAATTTGGGAGATGTTGCCTTTCTTTTCCTGCACGGTCAGCTGGTCGAGCGTGGTGCGGAGCGACACGATTTCGTGCTGGTAAATCTTCATGTTGCGCTGGGCAAAGGAGAGCCTGACGAAAGCCTTATGCAGCTCGGCGCGCAGGTTGCGCAGCAGTTCTTCAAAGCGCGCCACGGCCACGTCGTGCTCGCTTCGGGCTTCTTTTACCACGTTGGAGTGCTGCCCGGCTATGCTGATCAGTTGGTCCACGTTGACCACCTGCTCGCTCTTGCGGCCAAAGTCAAAGGCGCGGTGGTTCAGTCGGTTGTAGACATTCTCTTCCAGCGAAATGACCGGGTTGTGATATAATTTGGCTTGGGCAATGGCGGCGTCGGCCATACTGATGTTGTATCTTTCGGCCAGCAGGTCAGTGTTTCGGGCCAGAAAGAGGGAGTCAGCCTCTTGCAGGGTCAGGTTCAACGTCTGACCGAATCCCGTGCCGGCACAGAGCAGCCAGAATCCTAATAGAACAATCTTTTTACTGAATAGCACCATATTTTTCCTGAACTTTAAAAATCAGTGCAAAAGTATGGATTTGTGCTATCAAGGAAACGCAATGTCAATTAGACTAAATTAATGCGATATTAGAAAAAGATTAGAAACGCGTGAGCGCCCTGTCTTTTCGCATCACGGGGCTGATTACGTGGTAGTTGTGCTCGTTAAGTCTGTTGGGCTGAGGTCGTAGCGTCTGTCGTGAAGTCTTGCCGTGTCGGGCGATGCACCCTGCAGCAGGGGGCAGTCAGGTGTCCCTTTGAGTCGTGGTTTCCCGCTGGGGCCGAGTTCCGCCCGGTGTTGTGTGTCCGCTCTGGCATGGCTTGTGGCGCAGGCTGAGTCTTTGCGTCAGCGAAGGGCAGTATGACCGGTCAAAAAACTGCCTGTTGACGGAGTTTCCTGCAGATGCGTGCGCAGGGGCGTGGTGGGGTAGAGCGGACGGGAATCCGTAAGTGAATACACTGCAAAGTTACGACAACGAAAATCGAAAAACGAATGTTTCCCATACTTTTTTTCGTCGTGCCGTAATTTAATTTTTGCCGCGGCGCAAACGGTTTTGCCCGACATCTGTATCCCCCTTTTTCGCGCTCAGGCAGAGGCGCAAGGGAGCGTAAAAATGTAAAATGTAAAAACGTAAAAACACACACCTCCACCGGTGAAAACCTGTAGAAATATATAAATAACTGATATATAATATATTATATATATATTTATTATTAAGAGGTATATATTTTACATTTTTACGT
>ENA-UONW01002495-UONW01002495.1-human-gut-metagenome-genome-assembly--contig:-CS52-NODE-2495-length-17926-cov-6.085334_pt1 | contig 17926 bp, 14 predicted proteins | sample MGYA00242463_ERZ724010 | MGnify/ENA metagenome assembly ERZ724010 | reverse complement strand
AAAAGTGAACGGATATCACCGTTTTGGGTGAACGGATATCAACCGTTTTCAGCATCTATGATGCAACAGCATTGAAGGAACAAAAGTATGTCAAGCTTGCTTGAACATACATTTGAGCATTCAATGAAATCTTTTGTTCTTATGTTCTTCTGTCTAAAAATATACAAGAACAACTATTACCTGCAACATCGTTGCATTTACCTAGCAGGCAAAGTCTGCGTTTTACCTAACAAGGCTCTGCTTTGTGTCTTACCTTGTGAAGCCATGCTTCGCACAATGCCTGCGACCCGTCATCCCTGGCAAGGACCAGGGATCTAATCTCAATGAATGCACAAAAGCCAGCGATACAATGAATGCATCCTACAGTCCATCACCATCAGATTCCTGGTCTGGGCCAGGAATGACATTATAACCAACCAGTCCATGTCGCAAAAACAAAAAGCCCACATCGCCGTTCAGGCGAGTGGGCAATATAAATATCAACTCATAGCTTCAGCTTCTGCTGATTTCCAGTCCCTTGTTCGACAGGCTCATCTCCACGAACCTTGCCCTTTCGTTAGGCCTGTGTTCCTTCAGAATCTTTCTTATCCTAAGCGCCGCCTCCGGATCCTTGGCCACCATATACAGATAACCGCCACCGCCGGCACCCGGCAGTTTGTACCCAAGACACAAGTCATCCACAAGCTCCGTCAGTTTCCTTATAGCCTCAGGATTTGTTCCTGCATCCAGGCTCTGGTTCTGGCTCCATGTCTTCCTTACTAAGCGTCCCATCTCAGTGAAGTCATTCCTCATAATGGCATCGAACATGTCCGACGTATGCGCCTTCATCTGCTCAAGAATATGCAGATGACAGTTAGAGTTCAGGAACATACCCTTCACTATTTCCGCCAAGATGCCTTTAGCTGTTCTTGTCATGCCGGTGTAGTACAGCAGGTGGCATTTTCTGTACTCGTCGTCCGTGAAAATATAGTCAGGCAGCCATCTCACCACCGGCTCCTGCTTCCATCCCGGCTGTGTCATCAGCATTTTCACTCCGTGCAGCACTCCGCCATACTGGTCCTGCCATCCGCCTCCCGTTGTCAACATTTGTTCCAGTATTAGAGTCCTGTTGCCTATTTCCAGCTTGTCCCAGTTCAGACCGCAGAAATCGTTCAGCGCACCCAGCACTGTAGCCGCCAGTATCGAACTTGTCCCCAGTCCCGAACCGGCAGGAATGGCCGACAGCAGAGTCACCTCGATTCCCTTTCCGAAATCCATCAGCTGTTTCTCCAGCGACTCATATCTCTCTATGGCAAATTGCGGAACGAAACCGGCCAAAGCCAGTGCCGCCTTCGGTATGGAGAACGGTGAACCGACCACGCAGAAGTTCCTCAGTTCATCGTATGTCGATATCACTTCCGTTGCACCTAAGTCAATTGACCTCAGGATAATCTTGTATTCCTTGGCAGGTTTCACATACACCTGCAGCGGCGGTTGTCCGTTCAGTTCGATAGCTAAGTTCACCACTTTTCCGCCTTCCATCAGACTGTAGGGCGGTGTGTCTGTCCATCCGCCAGCAATGTCAATCCTTGCCGGACATCTGCCCCAAACAATCTGGTCCTCATATACAGCCAGTTTCGGTTGCTGTTTGTAGTCCAGCGCACCCGTCAGTCCGTTTCTCATCAGCTCGAACGCCTTGTCCTCCCATTTCTTGGCATCGTCCCTCATGCCTTCCAGTTCCAGAACCCTGGCCCTGAACATGCCGTCGTTTATTCTTTTCATCAGCGGAGCACTATCTGGCAGTTCCTTCGGCAGATTGATGTTCCATCGGGCAAACTCCTCGGCCGCCTCCGTCAGGTCCACCTGGTAGAACACGCTCTGTTCATGGTTCTCTGCCAGAGCTGTCCAGTTGTCCTTTCTGAATTCGTCCCTCTGAGCCCACTGCCTTCTCAGGTTGGCGTATGCCGATATACCGTCGGCCGACACTTTCTTGGACTTCATCCACAACTCCTTGGCCTCTTCGTCCTCATAGTCGCTGGTCATCCATTTCATCACCCTTCCCATCTCTTCAATAGATTCCAGGATCGGGAATATTTCCGCCGACTGCATATCCTCATGTCCTGCTATGTCCTCTGCCTTCAGACCTCTTTCCTTCAGCCAGTCGCATGCAGGCCTTTCCATGAACATCACCGACTTGTCGTCCATGTCGCCTTTGAACTTGTCTCCGAACCCGTAAGGTCTGAGTGCATAACCTTTGTCGCCCATAGGCACCACGTCTACGCACACGCCTTCTCTCAGTTTCAGTTCCCAGTCGTTCTTCGGCACACCCGTAATGATGTTCCTGCTGTTCAGTTTCCATCCTTTGCCCACGAAACTGTTCTCAATCCATATATGTGCATTCTCCGGCGTCAGTTTTATGTCCACCGTTGCGTTCTGCACGAACACCGCCGGATGAGCCTTCACCTTGTGGTGCATGATTGCCCTCTGGTCCATCACGCAGTTCTGCACAGCCAGTGTTGAAGAAATCATCTCTCTGCTCGTGCCGTAGTGATGAAATTCGCCTCCAGGCAACGGCAGTATGGCCACACTCAGTTTGTTCAGTTCCTCATCTTTTAACCTCGGCTTCTCGCCTAAGGCCAGTCCGAACTCCGAGTACATGTCGTAGAACTTCACATTGCCGTCCTCGTCTTCCGCATGCTTCACCATCAGTTCGACAGCCCTGTCGCTCAACAGCCATATACCTATGTCCATCAGGAACAGATGGTCCTGCATCAGCGCCGCCATCTCCTCCACCGACGGTTTCTGCATCATGAACTCCAATTTCTCTGGCTCCTTTCTCGAAGACACGAACACCCCGTGGTTCTTCGCTAGGTCCGGTTCAGCCCACAGTCCGTAGCACACCACGTCCGCATCCGGTATCGTCTGCAGCGGTTCCTTCGCTCTGATGTACACGTCGCCGCTTGCAATCAGCGTGTTCAGCCCCTCCGGTGCCTTCTCCATAATTTCCTCATACAGCGGAAGCTGCAGTTCCAGCAGGTTCTGTGTCAGTTTCTGTCCTCTGGCCCATTTGAACACAGGTATAGGTGTCAGAATCTTGCCCGAAGGAGCATAAGCCGGCAGTCGTCGGCTCTGTCCGCCCGCGTGCAGCAGAATCCTCTTTTCCTTGACGAGCCATCCTGCTAAGTCACCGTTGTCGCCTTCCTCCTCCCTGCATCTGTCCAGAAGCCAGGCCGTGCCGCCTCCCGAACCGAGTTTCTTGCCGACAGGGTCCGACGTGCAGAACCATTCCTTCCTGTCCGCCTTCATAATATTATGAAAACACTCCACCAGATTAGGTGGCAATGACAATAACTTTTTCATAGCCATTATATTTTTTCTAATTCTTATTCCTATATAATTCTCATATTGCAGGCCACGTATGTCTATACATATACATGCCCCATTGCAACACATTTATTTACAATATTCGTAAGATTTCCGTACTTCTGCAAACAAAAGCCATAAATTCAACCCACACACATTAAAACACCCCCTATAAACATATCTTAAAAAAGTAAACACCCGCAAAAAGATGTGCGATGTAAGTCGCTCATTGTTCTATAATTCCTATTTTAGCATTCTTCTTCTTCGTTATATAACGGGCTTTTCTTCATTGCATGAATAACCTCAATTTTGGTAGTTTCGTCCAAATCCAAACCATTTATGACAAAATGAATAATTCTACCAAACAATTCTTTTTCAATATTGCCTGCTGCGACATGCCATATATACGCCTCCATGAGTGGAAGGAAATGGAATCCTGCCCATCCATGCTTGTTCTTAATAAGAAAGTGCGCTCCTATCACTTAATGATATGCGTTTGTTGCCATTAAAGAAATAATGTCCAGTGCAGAAGGAATAAACCAAATATGTTAGTTTCTCTTCTAATGTTGAATAGTATAAATCGTTCTGAACAAAGTCAAGAATCTTTTCAATGCCTTCTTTTTCGCGGATTCCTGACATTCCACCTCCACTTTGTTCTATTGTTTAACGGTAATAACTAAGAATATCTTCCAATGTAAGATATATTGTGTCGTCCATGTAGCTATTTCTTTAGGCGTTCAAGTGTTCTCCTATTTTCATCATTATCTAACAGTTTTTCTAAGTCTATTGATTCAGAACCAATAAACCTGTCAAATTCTTCAGGAGACAGTGCACGTAAATATTCTGCAATGTTGTCGTGATAAACGTCTCGTAGTCCAAAATCCCTTGATGCCATTTTTTGTCTTGCGTCATACAAAAAAGGTGCCATAGCAGGGCTTTCAGCTTGCTCAATAATAAGTTCTTCTACTTCACTCAAAGAAAGTTTTCTTTTTAGTATAGCTCTTTTGTTATGAATTGCCGCACCAACACCATTTTCAAAAGAACTGATTACTCTAAGTACTTCTGCATACATTGTGGCCCTTGCATTATCCTTTTGCTTTAGTTTCAGCAATTTTCGATATTCTTTTGCATTCTCTTTGAATACAGCTTTGTAAATCATATCTGTAATGGCTGAATATTTATATGTTGGATGTCCGTCAACATTTTCGTTAATAGAAGATGTAAGATTCTTACGGTAATTGTCTTCTTGAATAGCTGCAGGTAAGTATTCTTTGTCTCGCCAATTGATATACTTTGTTCCCCCTCCAGCTTTTTCGTTGATTGTAGAGATGACAATATCCAAAATAAGACTTCTTATTTTCTTCGCTTTCTCACTTTCTGCAAGCAACATCCCTATATTTAGAAAGGCACGGAAATTGAATAATCCGAGTTTGGTTGTTTTGGTCGCGAAAGTTTTTTCGTGACCAAATTGTAACTTTATCTCTCTCAATTTATTACCCTTCATAAAAAATACCCGTTATGTTTTAGTTCTTGTTCATTGGAAGCCAAATAATTGTCAATAGTCCTTATATCAACTTCATGAAAATCAGCTACCGTTTGTTTGGTTAGATAGTATTCCCCTTCAAAATGAAATGCTTCAATTTTCAATGCATCTTGTATGCGGGGTATAGCAATTTTATTATTTAATATATTTTGGCGTTCAATAGCAGATGTTGTGAGATCTTTTGTCATAGTAATCTTGTTTACAAATTTTTAAGTTAACTGTTTGAATAGTTTATATGATTATCTAATCCTATTCATATATTGTTGTCATTTAATTTTTACGGCATTGTTTTCATATGTCATATTATCTGATATTCATCTACCGACTTGTCTATATCAGTAAAGTATAACTTCAATACAAATACAATATTCGTAAGATTTCCGTACTTCTGCAAACAAAAGCCATAAATTCAACCCACACACATTAAAACACCCCCTATAAACGTATCTTAAAAAAGTGAACACCCACTAAAATATGTACAATGCCCACATGCCCAGTCATCCCTGGCTCAGACCCGTAATCTTATTTTAATGTAAGTACAAAAGCCAACGAAAGCACGGTGCAACATTTTAATAAAGACATAAGAACAAAAGAACATAAGAATGCTGATGATGGACATCCGTCAGTGCATCCATGAGCAAGCTCCTGCCTGCCAATGTCTAATGTTCATCAAACAAGCCAAGCTTGTATTTACAATATAAAACTCATTCTTATAAGAACAGAAAAGAAATACGCCACCTTTACTTCTGTTTTTCTGTCTAAAAAATTAGTAAACATCCACACATCTGTTCTTATTTAACAAAAAGAGTTGCAGACACATCGCCGCAGGTGCAAGCATTGAAGAATTGGAATATACATCAAATCCATTTGAATGGATATTAAATTCTTTAATGCCCTCTTTTGTTCTTATGTTCTTTTGTCTAAAAACAATTAAACATCCACGTTTCTGTTCATATCAAACAAAAGCAGTCGTAGACAATAGCATCGAAGATGCATAAATTGAAGAAGCAAAAGAACATCAAGCTCGCTTGAATGTACGTTTGATTTTCAATGTCCCTTTTGTTCTTATGTTCTTCTGTCTAAAAAATTAGTAAACACCCACACCTGTGTTCTTACCAACAAAAAGGTTGAAAGCCAGGCACCAAAGGTGCAAACATTGAAAGAACAAAGGTCTGTCAAGCTTGTTTGAACAGACATTTGAACATTCAATGCCCCTTTTGTTCTTATGTTCTTCTGTCTAAAAAACAAGTAAACACCAACGCCTCTGTTCTTTTGTCTAAAACAAATTAGCGAAGCGTTTAACTTGCGAGCACGCTCGCATTTTACCTCGCGAAGCAGCGTTCAAAAACACATATTATAAACGAAAAAGACAGAGGCCCCGCTGAGGAGACCCCTGTCCTTGTTCAAACAAATCTTATAGCTTCTGCTTTCACGCATTCTTGTGGTTGATGCAGATGCCCTTGAGATACCACTCGTACAGCTTGTGGATGCCCTCGTCGATTTCAATCTTGTGGTGCCATCCAAGCCTGTGCAGCTTCGTCACGTCCGTCAGCTTGCGCAGCGTGCCGTCCGGCTTTGAAGCATCCCAGAGCAGCTTGCCCTTGAAGCCTATCTCAGCCATAATCTTCTCGGCCACCTCGCGTATCGACAGCTCCTTGCCCGTTCCCACGTTGATGTGGCAGTTGCGTATCTCCACGATGCCGTCCGCGTTCTTTACTGAGTCGTCATACGTATCCTTGAAGTCCACGTTGAGGAGCACGTGCACGCTGGCGTCCGCCATCTCCTCGCTCCAGAGGAACTCCCTCATCGGAGCACCCGTACCCCAGAGCGTCACGGCCTCCGGTGTGATGCCGTAGTGAGCCAGCACCTCGAGTATGTCCTTCTCGTCCGACTGACCGTCCACCAATATCTTCACGCCGTCCTTCATCATGCTCACCGGCCTCAGACCTATGTCCTTGCGTACGGCCTCCCAGTTGCCCTCGTTGAGGCACTTAGCCAGATGAATCTTCCTAATCATTGCAGGCAGCACGTGGCTGTTCTCCAGGTGGAAGTTGTCGTTCGGTCCGTACAGGTTCGTCGGCATGACAGCGATGTAGTTCGTACCGTACTGCAGGTTGAAGCTCTCGCACATCTTCAGTCCCGCAATCTTAGCGATGGCGTACGGCTCGTTCGTATATTCCAGCGGTGAAGTGAGCAGGCAGTCCTCAGGCATCGGCTGCTGAGCCTCCCTCGGGTAGATGCATGTGCTTCCGAGGAACAGCAGCTTCTTCACCCCGTGCTTCCAGCTCTCGCCGATCACGTTCTGCTGAATCTGCAGGTTCTGGTATATGAAGTCCGCACGGTAGTGCAGGTTCGCCATGATGCCTCCCACGTGAGCCGCCGCGAGCACCACCGCATCCGGCTTCTCCTCATCGAAGAACGCCTTTACAGCCACAGGGTCGAGCAGGTCCAGCTCGCTGTGCGACCTTCCGACCAGATTCTCATAACCTCTCTGCTTGAGGTTGTTCCATATAGCCGAACCGACCAGTCCATGGTGTCCGGCAACAAAAATCTTTGAATCCTTGCTTAACATAACAATTTTTTTTGCAAAAAAATTAATTGAGTCATACCTCTGTTTCAGGTCGCTCCAAAATGTTTTTAGACATAAGAACAAAAGAACATAAGAATGTCGGTTATGAACATCCGTCAGTACATCCATGAACAAGTTCCTGATGTACTATCGAATATTCATCAAACAAGCCAAGCTTGTATTTACCTTATAAAACACATTCTTATAAAAGAACAGAAGAGAATCAAGTATCCACACCTTCTGTTCCTTTCCAACAAAAGTAAGGCGAAGACACAGCATCGAAGATGCAAACATTGAATGCACGAATGTTCGTCAAGCCCGCTCGAGCGCACATTAGAACATTCAATGGAATCTTTTGTTCTTCTGTTCTTCTGTCTTCAAAAAGTGTGCATCCACTGAGCCGAAGTACAGTTGCAGCTATAACCCCTTCTGTTCTTTCTTAAACAAAAAAGAGTTGAGAACTCTGCATCTATGATGCAACAGCATTGAAGGAACAAAAGTATGTCAAGCTTGCTTGAACATACATTTGAGCATTCAATGAAATCTTTTGTTCTTATGTTCTTCTGTCTTCAAAAAGTGGGCATCCACTAAAAGACAGTGCAATGCTTCCGATGATGTCATCCCTGGCCCAGACCAGGGATCTCATTTCATTCCAAGTAGGATGTTGCATTTATTCAGACATAAGAACAAAAGAACATAAGAATGTAAGTTATGAACATTCATCAGTACATCCATGAACAAGTTCCTGATGTACTATCGAATATTCATCAAACAAGCCAAGCTTGTATTTACCTTATAAAACACATTCTTATAAAAGAACAGAAGAGAATCAAGTATCCACACCTTCTGTTCCTTTCCAACAAAAGTAAGTCGAAGACACAGCATCGAAGATGCAAACATTGAATGCACGAATGTTCGTCAAGCTCGCTTGAACGCACATTAGAACATTCAATGAACTCTTTTGTTCTTATGTTCTTATGTCTTTTAAAAAGTATACATCCTCTGAGCCGAAGTACAGTTGCAGCTATAAACCCTTCTGTTCTTCTGTCTTAAATCTGTAGTTAAATAGTGCGCCGCACTATTTAACGATGCCTTTTTCAAGATACTCGGCGAGGTTCATCTTCACCTTCTCGCTTGCGCGCTCTACAGCCACCTTGGCCATGTCTGAGTCGACCATGAGGTTCACGAGCTCCTCGAAGCTTGTCTTTGTAGGGTTCCATCCGAGGACGGTCTTTGCCTTTGTAGGGTCGCCCCAGAGGTTCACAACATCAGTAGGTCTGTAGAAGTCAGGAGAAACCTCGACGAGGCACTTGCCGGTCGCCTTGTCATAGCCCTTCTCGTCCATGCCTTTGCCGTGGAACTCCAGTTCGATACCTGCACGCTTGAACGCGTTGTAGCAGAACTCGCGCACGCTGTGCTGTTCTCCAGTTGCAATTACGAAGTCCTCAGGTTTCTCCTGCTGGAGAATCAGCCACATGCACTCCACGTAGTCCTTTGCATAGCCCCAGTCGCGGAGTGAATCCAGGTTGCCGAGGTACAGCTTGTCCTGCTTGCCCTGGGCAATGCGCGCAGCCGCAAGAGTAATCTTTCTTGTTACGAACGTCTCGCCTCTGCGCTCAGACTCGTGGTTGAAGAGGATGCCCGAACAGCAGTACATGTTGTATGCCTCGCGGTACTCCTTGACAATCCAGAAACCGTACTGCTTTGCAACGGCATACGGGCTGTACGGATGGAAAGGAGTCTTCTCGTTCTGCGGAACCTCCTCGACCTTTCCGAAAAGCTCGGATGTCGAAGCCTGGTAGATGCGGCATGTGTCTGTCAGTCCGCACTGGCGAACTGCCTCGAGAATACGGAGCACGCCGACAGCGTCTACGTCGGCAGTGAACTCAGGCGAGTCAAAGCTCACCTGCACGTGGCTCTGCGCCGCGAGGTTGTATATCTCTGTAGGCTTCACCTTGTTCACAACCTGAATGATGCTCATTGAGTCACCCAGGTCAGCATAGTGAAGGTGGAATTTAGGAAGTCCCTCAAGGTGGGCTATACGCTCACGGTAATCTACAGACGAACGTCGGATAGTACCGTGCACGTCATAACCCTTATCCAACAGAAACTCGGCCAGATAAGAACCGTCCTGACCTGTAACACCCGTAATTAATGCAACTTTTCTTTCCATTTTTGTAAAATTTAGTTAGTTGTTGATTGGTTATCAGTTTATATTATTTCTCTCTCTTATTTTATATTTTTGAATATGACACGTTTGTCTGCTAAGCTGTCATCCCTGGCTCCATTCCAAGTAGGATGTTGTATTTATTCAGACATAAGAACAAAAGAACATAAGAATGCAGACGATGTTCATTTGTCTGTGCGTACATAAGCAAGCTTCCGTCCGCACATCCACCTGTACATCATGCAAAATATTTGTAGTGCAAGCACCGCATTCTTGATGAACAGAAGATAAGGGCATTTACCCACTTGTATTGTTCTTTCCAACAAAAGTAAAGTCACAGACTCAGCATCTATGATGCAGATGCATAGAAGGAACAAATGTATGTCAAGCTTGTTTGAACATACATTTGAGCATTCAATGGAATCTTTTGTTCTTCTGTTCTTCTGTCTTCAAAAAGTGGGCATCCGCTGAGCCGAAGTACAGTTTCTGCTATACGCCTTTCTGTTCTTTCTTAAACAAAAAAGAGTTGAGAACTCAGCATCTTTGATGCAACAGCATTGAAAGAACAAAGGTTTGTCAAGCTTGTTTGAACATACATTTGAGCATTCAATGGAATCTTTTGTTCTTCTGTTCTTCTGTCTTTAAAAATAAATACTACATCTTTATGAAGCCCGCTTCATAAATAAAGGGGCATGAAGAAGAAGCTTAGTTATTATTCAAAAGAAAAGCGGCATCGTCCGACGCGACCATATATCCTTTTGTCTCCATACCCCTTATTCTGCATTTATTCAGACATAAGAACACAAGAACATAAGAATGTAGGTTATGGACATCCATCAGTACATCCATGAACAAGTTCCTGATGTACTATCGAATATTCATCAAACAAGCCAAACTTGTATTTACATTATATAAAATACATTCTTAAAAGAACAGAAAAGGGGAAAAAACATACTCTTCTTCTGTTCTTACCTACAAAAGTAGAGTCGTAGACATAGCATCTTTGATGCAAAAACATTGATTAAAAATGTACTGCAAATTCATTTGCAAGAACATTCAAGAATCAATGGTAACCTTTTGTTCTTATGTTCTTCTGTCTAAAAACAAGTAAACACCCACGTTTCTGTTCTTTCTTAAACAAAAGTAAAGTCGTAGACACCACATCTATGATGCAGATGCATTGAAGGAACAAAAGTATGTCAAGCTCGCTTGAACAGACATTTGAGCATTCAATGGATTCTTTTGTTCTTATGTTCTTCTGTCTTGAAATCGGATTCTATTTATTTCGCGAACTCCTTAATCATCTGTTCGTTCTCCAGTCTGCACACAAGCAGTGCACCGTTCTTTTCAGCAACGATATATCCGTTTAGGCCTTCGAGCACCACCTTGCGCTCCTCCGGTGCATGCACGATGCATCCCTGGCAGTCATACAGCTTCACACCTTCGCTCACGCATGCATTTCCGTCGGCGTCCTGAGGCAGGAGCGTTCTCAGTGAGCCCCAGCTTCCAAGGTCGCTCCATCCGAACTCCGCAGGCAGTGTGAATATCCTGTCCGACTTCTCCATCACCGCATAGTCGATGGAAATCTTCTCGCATGTAGGGAATAGGCGCTTCACTGTCTCTGTCTCCTTCTCCGTGAAGAAGTCCTCAGCCATTTCGTCCATTATCGATGCTAATCCAGGTGCATATTTGCGAATCTCCTCTGTGATGGTTCTGCGGTTCCAGACGAATATTCCCGCATTCCACAGATAGTTTCCAGCTTCCACATATCTGCATGCCGTCTCATGGTCAGGCTTCTCCTTGAACGCCTCCACACGGCATATCTCGCTTCCTGCTTCAGCCTCGCCAGCACAGATATATCCATATCCCGTTTCCGGTCTGCTCGGCTTGATGCCAACAGTCACGATGGCATCCTTCTCCGCAGTGAATGCCAATGCCTCCTTTATGACCCTCTCAAACTCTCCAGTGTTGATGACCAGTGCGTCCGACGGAGTCACGGCAATGTTCGCATTCGGATGTTCCTTGCCTATCTTCCAGCAGGCATACGCGATGCACGGTGCCGTGTTCCTTGCCTCCGGTTCAGCGAGGATGTTGCTCTCCGGAATTCCCGGCAGCTGAGCCTTGACGATGTCCACATACTTCTCGCTCGTCACCACCCAGAAATTCTCGATAGGGCAGACCGGCAGGAACCTGTCCACTGTCAACTGTATGAGCGAACGTCCGCAACCAGTAACATCAATAAACTGTTTAGGAAACTCCGGTGTACTCATCGGCCAGAAGCGGCTGCCGATGCCGCCCGCCATAATCACAATATGATTCTCATTCTTTTCCATAATTTTCTATCTATTATTAATCAATCTCTTTTCCTTTTTGTCATCCCTGACCAGGGAGCTAAATTCATTCCAGGTAGGACGTTGCAATAAATACAGACATAAGAACAAAAGAACATAAGAATGTAAGTTCTGAACATCCATCAGTACATCCATGAACAAGTTTCTGATGTACTATCGAATATTCATCAAACAAGCCAAGCTTGTATATTCTGTCTGTATAAATACATTCTTAAAGAAACAAAGACTTGTGTTCATATAACAAAAGTATAGTCGTAGACATTGCATTTTTGATGCAACTGCATTGAATGGCAAAGGAACATCAAGCTTGCTTGAATGTACATTTGATTTTCAATGTATCCCTTTTGTTCTTATGTTCTTCTGTCTTAAAATATCGTAAGCATCCACAAAAGCTCTTACCTAGTGCAATGCGCGTTTACCTAACAAAACAAGGTTTTGTGTTTTACCTAGTTGAAGCAAGCTTCACGTTTTACCTCGCGAGCCCGATCGCATTTTACCTAGCGTAGCGTTTTACCTAACAAAACAAGGTTTTGCGTTTTAACTAGTTGAAGCTCCGCTTCACGTTTACCTAGCACAAAGTGCGTTTTACCTGATTGTGGCTCCTATCGTCATCATCTCAGTGTCTTCAACCGCTCTGAGCCTGTGCCTCACGCCATGGCTAACCTTTATGAAATCCCCGGCACGACAAACAACAACCTTGCCGTCGATTTCCACCTCAGCCACACCTTTCATGAAGAAAAATTCCTCCTCCATCGTTTCGTGAATATGCTCTTCAGCTACTTCTCCGGCTTTCAGGCTTGTCACTGCAATCTGTGTCAATCCAGTTTCTGTTTCCGCTTTGCTCAGCAGAACCCTTTTCTGACCAACACCGTGCGATGTCGCTACAGACTCTATGTCATTGAGGTGTTTCAGCATCAGTCTCTTCTGAATATATCTCTTGTGTAGACCTTGTCTTTTACATCATCCAGGCAACTGTCATATCTGTTTGCTATAATTGCCTTTGACATTGCCTTGAACTTGTCCATATCGTTTACAACCTTCGAACCGAAGAATGTGCTTCCGTTCTCAAGAGTAGGTTCGTATATTACAATCTCCGCACCTTTGGCCTTTATGCGCTTCATGACACCCTGTATAGAACTCTGGCGGAAATTGTCGCTGTTCGACTTCATCGTCAGACGGTACACACCGATGGTGCATTCCTTTTCCTGCTTAGGGTCAAAGTCGCCACGGTTGTAATAGTCATAGTATCCAGCCATCTTCAGAACCTGGTCGGCAATGAAGTCCTTTCTTGTGCGGTTGCTCTCGACGATTGCCTGAATAAGATTTTCAGGTACATCAGCATAGTTCGCAAGAAGCTGTTTAGTGTCCTTAGGCAGACAGTAGCCACCGTAGCCGAAAGAAGGGTTGTTGTAGTGCGTGCCGATACGCGGATCAAGACATACACCGTCTATTATAGCCTGAGTGTCCAGTCCTTTTACTTCTGCGTATGTATCCAGCTCGTTGAAGTAAGATACACGCAGAGCTAAATATGTATTGGCAAAGAGTTTCACCGCTTCTGCCTCCTTAAGCCCCATGAACAGAGTGTCGATATTCTCCTTTATTGCACCTTCTTGAAGCAACGAAGCAAACGTCTTGGCTTTCACTTCAAGATTGTCACCTGCAATAGCCTTGATGGCCTCGTTCTCCTTGTCCTGTCCGTCTATAAATTTAGGATATCCCACGATAATACGGCTCGGGTACAGATTGTCGTACAGTGCCTTGCTCTCACGCAGGAACTCTGGAGAGAAGAGCAGGTTGAATTTCTTTCCCTGAAGCTTTGCATCAGTCTTGAATCTTTCTGCATACTTCACATATAGACTTCTGCAATAACCTACAGGAATAGTACTCTTGATAACCATTACAGCATCTGGATTGACATCAAGCACAAGGTCGATGACCTCTTCTACGTGACTTGTGTCGAAATAATTCTTTACAGGGTCATAATTTGTTGGTGCAGCTATCACGACGAAGTCAGCTTCAGCGTATGCCTTGGCTCCGTCAAGTGTAGCAGTCAGGTTCAGTTCCTTTTCAGCAAGATATTTCTCTATATACTCATCCTGTATAGGGCTTATTCTTTTGTTTATCTTTTCAACCTTTTCAGGTATCACGTCAACAGCTAATACCTTATGGTGCTGTGACAAAAGTGTGGCTATTGAAAGTCCAACGTAGCCTGTACCGGCTACAGCAATAGTGTAATCTTTCATAGATATATTGTTTTTAATTATAAATTTCTTTTACGCCATAAGTTTGGCTTTGATAAACTGTGGCACTTTCCACATCATCTTTTCAATCTTGGTAATTACCGGATTGAAACCATGAGAGTGGTACATTCTTATGTCTTCATTCCACATCTGCTTTCTTTTTTTGCTGTCAGTGGAGAGTCCTCCCATTCTCATTCTTACTATATATTCATTCAAGTAAGTTACGGTGATATCTCCGCCTAATAGGTATCTGAACAGAAAATCAGAGTCAGCTGCGATTTTGTATGTCTCGTTGTAAAGTCCCCTTTTGTTTATCACGTCTTTACGAATGTAACAAGTAGGGTGGAGGGGCAACCATCCATGTTTCACCTTCCATATTCTGTACGAACCGCCAATCCATTTTCTGATGACTTTGTTTGTATTGTTCTGGTCGACAAACAGTCCATCACCATAGAGAAAATCAGCACCGGTAGATGTCATTTTATCTACAATATGACTTATCACATGATTGTCATAAAGAAAATCATCAGAATGCAGAAGACCGATAATATCACCCGTAGCTGCGCGAATGCCTTTGTTTATAGCTTCATACATCCCATGGTCAGGCTCGCTGATTATCTTACTGATTCTATCCTCATATTTCTTTATAAGCTCCAGTGAACCATCCTTTGATGCACCGTCAACTATAATATATTCAATGTCGGGATAATCCTGAGATAGAACACTTTCAATCGCACCTTGAATTGTTGCAACACGATTATAGCATGTCGTAATAATTGAGACTTTCATATATTTTTCAGATGATTTTTTCCTGTTATTCCACGATAAAGCTTCATTCCCGGCCATGCAATCATTTCAAAAGGATTAAGCCAGAAGAACTTGTATAGGTTTTTGAAGAATAGTCCATAATATCTGATGTTTCTAATCAAACCTGAACCTAAATCCATGCTATGTCCAAAATTACCACAAACGATGGTCCACGAAAGAAGCTTTTCTCCAAGTCTTGCAATATGTTTGGATTTTATGTCAATGTTGTATTTTTTGAAAAGTATCTCATTCATGCCAAGATATTTGACATTGAAATATCCAAGGACTTGGAATGTTTTATATAAATGCAATGATTTTAGTTCATAGATTAGTTTTTCTATGTTTAATTCTGTATGGTTAGCATATAGAACAACCTGCCAATCAATAATTTGACGTAAACCTAATCCTCCGTTGATAATATGATTGAATGCATGTGCAGTTAGCAGAATGATGTTTAATTCATTTGGTAAAATTCTGACGTTGTAATCATTGATATTTAGATATTTATCCTTTCCCCTGTCAATAGTATCAAATTCTTTTTTGGTTAGTTCTTTTAGTTTATTATATGCAGGTAACCATTGTAGCTTTTGTATGGCGAAATGTACTTCAATCTCCAGTTGCTCCTTCTTGTATGTTGAGTGAAGCATGGTTTTGTCGATTAGTTCAAAACCGTACTCAATCAATAGGCTATTAGCTTTTTCAAAATCATTATCGACAACATAGACATCAATATCTCCAGGCTGTCTGTGTAAAGGATTTGGATAATAATATCCACAAGTTTGGCCTTTCATGATTGCATATCTGATATTGTTGTCATCAAATACTTTGGCCAGTTTTGCAACTTTTGAATTCATCCATCTGTTCATGTTCTCTAACGAAGAAGCACAACCGATCCATTGCAGATAGTTTTTTCTGTCTTCCCCGATACCATTTATTGATGGTAAATCATAGAACATTCCATCAATAGCATGTTTCTTTGCTAATTTTAGAACGTCTTTGAAGTTATCAATGGAACAAGTATTACAACTCTTATGAAGTACAGATTTAGTGAGATAAAATAATGCTTTGTAATTAGAGTCCATATATGACGGATGCAATGCAACCAGAATAGATATTCTATTACACTTTATAGTTGGTTGTTAAGTACTCTTTGATTTTTTCTTTATCAAAATTGAAATTTTTTTTCAATTCAAAGATTTTAGCATCCACAAGCATACGATACCAAAAGCCTTGAAGAATATGCCATATAAATCCCTCTTTGCCGTCGAGGAATCCACCTTTAAGAATATATCTTAGAAAGAAATTGATAAATGGTCTTACGAAAAGTGGGGCATTGATGTATTTTAATTTCAACCATCTTTTACGTTGTTCTTCTGTACCCCAGAATCTTGGAACTACTTCTTGTGCTTTGGCATCCAATCCGAATTCCATCATTAGCATGTCAATCATTTCACGGGTTGCATATCCATTATGTTTACTTGTCCACCAGGTAAGGTCATTCAGATTTGCATCAACCTGATTGCCTTCATTTATAGTTATGGTTTTGCCGTCGAAAATGCGTATATGTTCATCCATCCATCGGTTCTCACAATCACCATGACCTTTTCTGAATATTTTTAGATGATAAGATGGATACCATCCTCCATGTAATAGAGGTCTTCCCATGAAATCTATCCGTTTACGCACGTAAACACCATTGATACTGTTATCACATTCAGCTAAAACTTTTTTTACAGCGATACCGATATTTCCGTCAAGATATTCATCTGCATCTATACGCCATATCCATTCTGATTGAATGGGACATTGGTACACTCCATAGTTGAACTGAGTAGCATAGTTTTTCCAAGGATTCTTGTAGACTTTTGCTCCTAATTCTTCCGCTATTTCGCAAGTTCGATCTGTACTGAATGAATCAATCACAAAAATTTCATCGCAAATTCCCTTTAAGGAATTTATGCAACGTGCTATATGCTTTTCTTCATTTTTTGTGAGTATAATGGCGACGATTGAATTATTCATCTTTTATAATTCTTTTTTTTATAAACTTAGCAGGATTTCCTCCGACAATAGTGAAAGCGTCAACATCTTTATACACAGATGCCGTTGCTCCTACTATTGCGTATTCACCAACTTCTATACCCATTCCTAAAAACGCTTTAGTCCCAATCCAGCATCCTTTGTGTAGACTTATAGGAGCTATTATTAATCCGCATTCATTATCATTCAGCATATCTGTTCTATGCCCAGCAGTACACAGATATGTATATTGTGATACTGTTACATCGTCTTCCAGAGTTACCAATGCTTGATTATAACAAACAACATTTGGCCCTAACCATGCATTATTTCCCATTTTCAAATTCCATGGTGCCCAAATTTTGACAGAGCTATAAACACCTGATTTAAAAGTGATATCAGCTCCGAACAGTTTAAGAAGAAATATACGCCAGGAATTAAAAATTTTCGTTCCCAAAGGTCTGAAAAACAATAAATATACAATATTCCAGATGGCTCTTCCAAGCTTGTTTTTTAAAGAAACTTTCCCAATTTCAGTTATATTATTCATTGCATATAATTATTAATATACTCTTCTACTATTGGAAATACAGCACAAGTGGAATTTATACCACCAGCCCTTGGAAGAACTCCGGTGTTTACAACTAACATATTATCAAAATGATTATAATATTCGTTGATATCTTTGAAGTCGCAGAACATACCGAATGGATGATAAACATCTTCATACTTTTCAGCAGTTGTGCTAAAAGGTAGTTCTTCGTATACAACTCCATTTTTATCAAGAAACTCTTTTATGATAGCTCTTGCTTTTGTAAATAGCTCACCTGTTTTAGGCATTATGGATAAATCAACATTTATACTTTTTTCATTAAATCTATCCAATTC
>ENA-UONW01002490-UONW01002490.1-human-gut-metagenome-genome-assembly--contig:-CS52-NODE-2490-length-17951-cov-38.241115_pt1 | contig 17951 bp, 10 predicted proteins | sample MGYA00242463_ERZ724010 | MGnify/ENA metagenome assembly ERZ724010 | reverse complement strand
GTACTTCCGTAACCGGGTGTGGCAACGCTTTGCCACTCCCGGACTTTTCCCTTAGCTTGTGTGGCGGGCACCCGAAGTGGTGCTACTTCTTCTTCGGCGTTCATGCTTTAATATGTTTTCTATTCCTGCGATTTTCATTATGTTGCCATTTGCGCCACTTAACCACTCATTGTGTCATTGCGGTTTTGTACGGATTTTCTTGCGAAATAGAATTTGCGGGGGCGCGGCGCGCCTTGCTGCGGTAAACTATATTTAACATTATCGCGCGGATGGCATGCTTTTGATGAGCAACCCGGCCACTTTCTGGCGCCAAACGGCACGTTTTCATTACCTTAAACGCCCTGTTTTTTTGTTGAAATAAGCGCGGTTTTGTCCCATTATGGGACGAAAATCGTTGCACACTTCTGATGCTTTGCCTATAACACCCTGTAAGCCAGAGTGTTGACTTTGCACATCTGTATCTGCCGTTTTTGCGCCCGTGGGATTTTAATTTTCAAATACTTCATTCTGAGGGCGTCATCCCGAGTCATGTTGTAAGCCTTTGCGGCTGAATCAGTGTCATTCTGATTTTTGCGCCCGTCAGCGGCTTCGGCGGCAGTCAGTCTGCCCATGTGCGCCCCCTTGCGGCCATTCACGCCTGCGGCCTTGTTGGCCGTAAGGCCTCTGTTGCCCGTTAGCACGTCAGAGCCAACGCCCTTTTCCGGCCTTTCGGGCATGTGCCATGCAGGTTTCAGCTTTGCCTGCCCTTCGGTGAGCCTCTAAAAGTATCTTTGAAACACCAATTGTTTTTTGTGTGAAAAAATGTATAATTTACATTTTTTAACGCGGGGGGGGGGGGTACGTTATAACTACTTATTGTTATTTTTGCAATTGAAAAAATATAACATAATATTCTTTAATTTGAAGCATGTGCTAACAGCTTTGATGCGAAGGAGGTATGACACAAAAATTCGGGCAAGATTAACCTTAAATGGAATCTGAATTCTAACGTATAACGTGAAAAGCCTGTAATCTTAAATATCTGTGTGAAAGCAGAGAGAAAAACCTGCAATCAACAATCAAGATAGTGATTGATAACTAAACTGCTAACTGATATCCCGGCGGCAAAGTCTGTGGGAAACAGTCTGAGAATGCAGTTTCAACACAATACATATATATAATGTGTGTTCATCCGGTAAAAAGTGCCGGTGTCTGTGGTAATATAACCTTAGTGCGATGAAAAAATTAAGAACTAAAATAATTACAGAATTTATGATTAAACGCATATTAAGTACAGCACTCGTTGTATTGGCAGCTTCAGCTGCGGCGATGTCGCAGAACATTGCTCTGAAGACCAATGCATTATACTGGGCTACCACAACTCCCAACCTCGGGATTGAGGCCTCGGTAGGTAAGAAAAGTACGCTGCAGCTGTTCTATGGTCTTAATCCGTGGAAGCAGTCGGGCGGCGACCAGTCAAGTTTGCGCCACTGGCTTGTTATGCCTGAATACCGCTATTGGTTCTGTGAGAGTTTCAATGGCTGGTTCATAGGCGCCCATCTTATGGGCGGACAGTTCAATGTAAGCAGCGTTGAACTGCCTTTCGGATTTTTCCCCGAGCTTGAGGACCACCGTTATGAAGGATGGTTCGCCGGAGGAGGTGTAACGGCAGGCTATCAGTGGGTGATGTCGAAGCACTGGAACTTTGAGGCTTCCATCGGGCTTGGATACGACTATATAAAGTATGACAAATTTAAATGCGGAACATGCGGCGAGAAGATAAAGTCGTCGCACACCAACTATTTCGGCCCCACAAAGGCCGCACTGAGTCTTATTTACATCTTCTGATTCAATTAACAACTAACAGAGTATGAAAAGATTATCTATATATTGCGCATGCCTGATGGCAGCGCCCCTGGCGGTGCAGGCACAGAGCGCGGGGCCAAGGCTCGCCGACAAGACGGTCGTGGTGCAGAACGTAAAGGTGGAGAACACCAACAATACTATGGTGGTTGACCTCGACCTCAACATGGACTCTCTAAAGCTGCCGTCTAACATGAGACTGGTGTTCACACCTATTATAAAAAACAACACTGAGGAGAGGCAGATGCCGCAGATTGTAGTCAACGGACGCAAGCAGAACATTTCATACCAGCGCAGGGGGCACAAGGACTTTGCCGACAATGCGGTGGTGGTGAGAAGAAAGAACAACACTGCCCAGACTCTTCACTACAGCACGGTGCTGCCCTATGAGGACTGGATGAAAAACTCTGATGTCGTTGTGGCCGAAGACCTCTGCGGATGCGGCGACGTGAAAGACCAGAACACCGTTGAGCTGAAGCGCCTGCGCACGCCGTTTATGCCTTACATGCGCCCGGCCGCCGAGGCCAAAAAGGTGCGCCACGAGCAGGGACGCGCTTTCATCGACTTCCCCGTGGACAAAATAACGCTCTATCCCGAATACCGCAACAATCCGCGCGAACTCGAGAAGATTGTGAACACTATCAACCTTGTGAAGAACGACAAAAACACTACTATAACAAATATCGAAATACACGGCTACGCGTCGCCCGAGTCGCCATATGAGCACAACGCATACCTGGCCGAAAACCGCGCCAAGACGCTTAAGGACTATGTGCGGAAGCTTGTGAGCATAGACGACCGCCTCTTCACCGTGTCGTCTACTCCCGAGGACTGGGAGGGGCTGCGCGAATATGTGGTTAAGGGAAACCTCGACAACGGCGGAGCCATACTTAAGCTTATAGACGACAAGACGATGAATCCTGACGCCAAAGAGTGGAAAATCAAATCGGAATATCCTGCCGACTATCGCTTTATGCTCGACTCGTGGTATCCGGCACTGCGCCATTCCGACTATGTAGTGAGCTACAGCGTGCGGCCGTTCTCTGTCGAAGAGGCCAAGGAGATTCTTAAGACCAAGCCGCAGCAGCTCTCGCTCGAAGAGATGTATATGGTGGCGCAGACTTATGAGCCGGGCTCGCGCGGATTTAACGAAGTTATGGAAACTGCCGTCCGCATGTTCCCCGACGACCCAACGGCCAACATCAACGCCGCGTGCACACGCATGGAGAACGGCGACCTTGAGGGCGCACGCCACTATCTGCGCAAGGCCGGCAACTCGCCGCAGGCTCTGCACGCCAAGGGCGTGATGGCCATGCTCGAGGGCAATACCGACGAGGCGCGCCGTCTGCTCAACCAGGCTAAGCAGGCCGGGGCACAGGGCGTGGACAAAAACCTGCAAATACTCGACATGTAATAAAAACATGAAAATAATTATTAACAAATTTTTTTTACCAACCTAATTTTTAAAATTATGAAAAAAGTAAAATTGTTTTCCTTCGCATTGGCAGCGCTGATGCTGGGAGCTTGTTCAAGTGAGGATGATTTGAATACTGGCGGACAGGGAACTGTATTACCGGGAGAAAAGGGCTATATCAGCCTTGCAATCAATTTGCCTACAACGGCAGGAACAAGAGTCACTTATGATGACGGAACTGAAGCTGAGTATGCTGTAAATGATGCAAAATTATTGATTTTTGCAGGTTCTAATGAGGCTGATGCGATATGCCAGGGCATTTATGATTTGAATGTTAGTTCTTTCTCGGAGTATGGTGATAAAACTGATCAAATCACTTCTACGGCTAAGATTGTTCAAGAAATTACCAAGCCTGATTCTAAAAATTTGTATGCATTAGTTGTCTTGAATAATAATGATCTTATTACAGACGAATTGATTAACAAGTCTTTCAGTAGTTTATATACAACTCCTAAGACTTTGGAGGCTTCAAAGCTTCAAGAAAAAGGCTTCTTCATGACTAATGCGCCGTTATATTCTAAGGCAGGTGGAACAAATAATCCTACAGGTGGAACTGTTACCACATTGTCACCTATTGATGTATCGAAAGTATTTACAACAGAGACAGAAGCTGAAAACTCACCGGCTACTACAGTATATGTAGAGCGTGCTTTAGGTAAGGCTACTTTGACAGGTTCTACAACTCTTTCTGAAGGTCATAATACAAAGATTGCAAGTTATGAAATAACTGGTTGGACTTTAGATAATACTAATAAGAGCACTTACCTTGTTCGTAACGTTGCTCCGACAACATCTTGGTGGGCATATCAGAATGGTACTAATGGCTATCGTTTTGTTGATGCAAATCCTGTTAAGAGTGGTTTAAGTTTGTATCGTACACATTTTGGTATAGATCCTAACTACGACACTGATTATAATGCAGGTGATTATAACTTTGTTGATAAAAATCCTACAAAACTTACACCTGCTGATGGTACAACTCCTGCTTACTGCCTCGAGAATACGTTTGATGTTGCTCATATGCAAGAGCGATATACTACTCGAGTAGCTATTGCAGCTCAGCTGACCGTTAATGGTGCAGAGGAGACAGGTGACTTCTATGTGTTGAATAATAATACAAATGTTATTTATACGAAAAATGGTGTTCTTGATGCTGTAAAGAGCCTTTGGATGAGCTATTTAGAGACAATTAAGTCAACTTATATAAAGAGTGGAACAATTACAGCAGATAATGTAGAAGTTACTTTAGGCAATGTTGACAAGGGTGGTTTTGCAAATGTTGAAAATATTGTTCTTAATCTTCCTGATGATATTGTTTATCAAAATAATCAGAGTAGTGCAACATTGCAAGCAGCAGCTGATGCATATGTTAAAACTATAAATGACGATAATCGTTTGACGATTGCATATTATAAGGGTGGAGTTGCATATTATACAACACTGATTCAGCACTTTGGCGATGAGACTCCATGGGACGGAACTGTTGGTTATAACAAAAATGAAAACGATTACCTTGGACGTTATGGCGTTTTGCGTAATACATGGTATGACATAAAAGTTACAGGTTTGAAGAATATCGGCTCACCTGAGGTTCCTGATGTAACAGAAGATTTTAATGATCCGGGTAACCAGTATATTTCAGTTGAGATTAATATTTTGCCTTGGGCTAAGCGTACTCAGAATGTAGAACTGTAATCAGACGAAACTTCATAAAATTAAAATTAAAGTTAATTGACAACACTTGTGTGCGGCCGGTATGGGCCGGCCGTACACTTTTTTCAGAAAAGCAGGATAAGCCGCATGGCGTGAGCCTGCGAGATGTCAGCCCGCAGAGACATCGCAAACCATCAGCGCGGGGTGCCGCTGCTCCGGCACAAAGAGAGGAGCAACCGCGGACATACAGCCGCAAATATTTATCGAAGACAATGAGGCACACCTGTTGATAACATACAGGCAGCCCACAAAATATATCACGGGCCCGGCAGCATGCTGCGCAGGGCCGTTGTCAGCGCGAAAGCTGATACATGCCGCGCAAAGACAACAATATAAATAAAAGAAATAAAGAAACAAAAAATAAATGCGTATGAAGTATCTTTCTATAAAGCGTCTGACTTGGCTGTGCATTGCAGCCCTGTCGGCACCGGTGTTCACATCGTGCGACATGATGACAGAAGACAGAGACGACTGCCCAATGGGACTGTACCTCAACTTCAAGTATGACTACAATCTTGAGCGCGCCGATATGTTCAACGATCATGTAGGAGCCGTGGACGTCTACGTGTTCGACGAAAACGGCAAGTATGTTACGCGCCAGTCAGAGGCCAACACAGGCAGCTCCATGCCCCTGGCCGTGCCTACATACACAATGAAGATGGATCTCAATCCGGGCAAGTATAAGTTTGTCGTGCTTGCCGGACAAAACGCCTATTCAGAGCAGATGGAGTCGGGGCGCGCCCGCTTCGTCCGTTCCGACCTTACTGCCGGAGACGACATGACAGCCCTCGACATCAGGCTCGAGACAACGCAGCAGGGCAGCAACATGCTCCTCGTTGACAACCACGGACTGCCCCTCGACACGCTGTGGCACGGCATGGAGACAGAGCCCGTGGAGGTGTTTGCCGGGAAACCCACTTACCACACCATCTCGCTCATGCGCGACACCAAGAAGATAAACGTGACACTGCGCGAGCTCGACGACCCCACAAAGATGGACGTGGCCAACTATGACATGACCATCACCGACCGCAACTCGCACATACTCTGGGACAACTCGCTCGACGAGACCGACGCCGTGGTCTACACGCCGCACGCCACATGGAACACCGACGACCGCACGCCGGCCTTCGACCATAACGGCGACCCTATAGAGGGAGTGGGCAAGATAGCCCATGCCGACTTTATGACTTCGCGCATATTGTATCATGCCGATGCCAAGGACGACGGCATACTGTCGATAGTGAACAAAAACACCAGCATGGAGGTGGTGCGCGTCAATCTGCCCGACCTGCTCAGCCGTCTGCGCACGAGCGAGGAGATTTACCGCTACTCGGCACAGGAGTTTCTCGACCGCGGCTACGACTATCAGCTCGACTTCTTCCTCAAGGGCGACCGCCTGGCTTACGTAAACATCAGCATCAGCGTGCTGGGATGGAGCAAGCGTGTGCAGTTTGAGGAACTGTGATTAATCTACCCGACCAACCTAAATCACGAAAACCTATGAACAAGAATATATTACATACGGTTAAGGGCGTTGCGGGATGTCTGCTTATGGCATCTCTCGCAGCCGGCTGTGCGCAGGAAGACATAGGCACCGTTCCTACAGGCGGAGGCGGCATGTCGCCTACTTCTTACGTATCGCTCAGCTTCGCCTCGCCGCAAGGCACGCCTACGCGCTCTAATCCTAATGGAGGCGAAACAGGCGACGGACTGGAGACCGGACAGGATAATGAAAACGTAATAACATCTGCCGTAGCTTTCTTCTATCAGGGAAATAATGGAGTAAACGGTGATGGCACTACACAAATTAATGCTGCCGTGTCGTTTAACGTTGGAAGTACCATGTCGGGAGACGGCACATATACAACATCGCCGCAGCAGGTAGACCTCGAAAACGGAACATACAACGTGATCGTGGTGGCAAATCCGGGTGCAGACTGGTGGACAGGCAAGACACTCACGCTCGATGACGTGCGCAATCATATACAGACCGCGGCATGGACAGCCTCAGAGTCTGGATATTCAAACTTTGTAATGACATCAGCTGCCGACGCCACGCTGACGCTTGAATCTAACCCGGAAGATGATCCTGCTACAGCTGAGGTAAACGTAGAGCGCATGGCTGCAAGGCTCGACTATAAAACAACAGGAAATTATACGTGTGATGACCCGGCATATGAGTCAAACAACCAGAAGGCCACTGTTGAGATAACCGGCGCAGCTTTGGTGAACAATCTTACGGCAGGCAGCTATCTGTTGAAGCGCGTGGCTGACGATGTTAACAGCACCAATCCGACATATCTCGGTGATGAAACTGCTGACGAGAACGACGTAGCAACAAATTACGTGCTCGACCCGTGGACGGCAGGCAAGAAATCAGATAACAACAACTTTACCATTGGCGGTGAAGCTAATAAAACAGCAGAAGATCTTTATGGCGAATGGTTTGGCAACATCTCGCAAAACCCTAATGATTGGGCCGCTTATGTTCAGCAGGGCACTCCTGTTTCTGACGGAACAGAAACATGGCAGCGTATAGGCTATACCCTCGAAAACACAACGGCAGCCGAAGAGGCAGGAAAACGTTACAGCACGGGCGTTGTGTTCAAGGCAAAGTTCCATCCTGTGGGCGTGGCAAATTATACTGACGGCGCAACATTCTTCGCCCTCGGCACTCACCTCTTTGCATCAATGGAAGACATGATGACATACGTGTATGGTGCCGACTTCAGTCAGTTTGACGCTAAAATTGAAGCCTGCACCGACTGGACTGCCGTAAAGAACTTTGCGGCATCGCTGCTCGACAACGACCCGTCAGGCTATAAGTCATTCCTGCAGGGGCAGGACGATACGCAAGACCTTACGTCGGTTAAGGAAAGTCTGAAATGGAAAGCGTATATGTTAAATAAATGCGGCTATTCAGCAAGTCTGAATAACAACGGATATTCTGTAACGCTCGACCAAAACGCTGCAATCTCTACCCGTGAAGCCTTGCAGCCTTACGGAACGCGCACATACGAAGACGCCACATGCTATTACACATGGTGGGTGCGCCACAGCAACGACAACAATGACGACGCAAAGGGCATAATGGAGTATGCCATTGTGCGCAACAATATATATAAACTCACGGTCAACAGCGTTTATTCGCTCGGAGGCGAAGTGCCTGAAGACGAGAGTCTGATTGTTGACGTGTATGTTAACGACTGGCTGCTGCTCGATAATGAGACTCTGCCTATGTGATGTAATGAATATAATGAAAAAACACTGACGTTATGAACAAGATAAAGCAACATATATATAAGGCTATGTTCTGGCTGCTGCCATGGCTGTGCGCCGTGCCACTCGCCTCATGCTCGTTCGACGACGACATCGACACGGGCGACGACAATGCTCCCGCCACGCTTCAGCTGAGCATCACAGCACGTGAGGAAGGCGACCTGAACACAAGAGTGGGTACAGAAGTGGGGCAGAACAGCGAGTATATGCACAACCTGCTCGTGCTCTTTGTACAGGACGACAAGGTAGTGAAGAAATTCTTGCCTGATTTGAGTAATGACGAAGCAGCAAAGGTTGGAAACTTGAAGACATGGAAATCAGAGAGCTTCACGCTAACACCTGGTACATACACCGTGTATGCCTTTGCAAACATTGATTCTTATTTTAGTACGGCATGGAGCAGCCTTACAGGATTGGGGACTGAAGAAGGCAAGTCCCTCTCTGATTTGGGGGTAAATATTAATAATATCGTGCTTGAAGGCAATCCTGCCTCAAAGCTTGACTTAATAACTTATTTTATCCCGATGAGCGCAAAGGAGGACGTAACCGTTACGCGTTCTACACGCAATATCTCTATCGGTCTCGACCGCCTTGTCAGCAAGATAAGAATGAGTATCACAGGCAAGGCCGGCACAAAGGTTACGGCCCTGTCGTTCGGCGGATATGCCGACAAGATAACTCTCTTCTCTGATAAAGCTTTGGAAGGAGAGACATACACAACGACAAAGACAATAACTGTTCCTGAAGGCGGTTGGTCTTTGGATAATGATGGTAAACTTACGATTCCTGACTTCTACGTAAATTCTTCACCGGATGGTCATCCGTTTAAAGTCAGCGTTACTACTGACGAGATGAACGGCGTTACATACGAGGCAACCACCTCAAGAGGCGAGCTTCCGCGCAACAGCATCTTCCCGCTTACGCTGCAGCTCAACGACTATGGCCTCGACCTCGCAGCGCAATGTTGGGTAAGCCCGATAGGCAGCCTGCCCGTGGAAGTTCAGATTACAGGCTTTGATAATATATATCAAATTGAAGTGCCCGAAGGGTGCCAGTTCGCGTTTACCGTAAATGGCATAAATGGAGCAACAGCTGGTGTTACAGATCTTTCTTGCACATGGAACATGCCTGACGGCGTCAGCGGCATTGCCTTTGACGGCGCAACAACAGGAGTCACCACGGTTAAGGGCCATGTTACGGCATCTGCCGGCAAGACTTTTGATCTTAGCCTTTTGGTTACGTGGAAATATAATGGCGCAACATATAACCGCACATACACAGTAAAGGTATTTACCGCCGACATTACCAACTTCCCGTTTAAGAGCAAGACGCGTACACCGGAGTTCGGTCTCGACTATCTGCGTCATGAAATGCTTAATATGTTCAAAAAATAAAAAGGAGGACATAAGATATGAAACAAATATATAAAAAGAAGATATTATTCTTGGTTTCTGCTATTCTGTGCGTGTCTTCGGCATTGGGACAAATCAATAATACATATCAGAATAATTCAGTTCAGCATAAGTATCCTAATAAGTGGTACACCATACGCAACAATTCTGGCATGAGTCAGGCTTCAAAAGACATGGATACTTTTGATGATGGGACACCAAGCTTTAAAAACACTTATACAAACACAGATATCCAGGCCGCACATATATATATCGATACCTTGTATGTCAGAAAAGGAGAGTCTGTAACTTTGTATCTGCCGTTCATTTCGAGTGGCCAGACCCAGCTCAGTGCGCAGGCATACCAAAGATGGTATAATTTTATTACAGAAGGTACGTTTAGTTATACGGAGACTAATTATTGGGGAAATGAAACAACTTATGACATAGTAAGTTTTAACAATACTGCTTATCGTTTTGCAAATGGATATGTAGGTGGCGTTGATACTGGTTTGGGAAATAATGGAACAAATTATTTGGACAGAATAACATTTACTTATCCTACAGATGATGAATATAACACCTATGTCCAGAATGACTTTAATAATGGCAGCGCTGGTAACAAATATTATATTGTAGCTTGTGATGCTTCCGGTTATACAGATTTTACTCAATCATTTTCGTCTGGTAATGGTGGAAGTTTTAGATACAACGGATATATTGAACCGACATTGAGCGCACGAGCCATTTATTATATTATAGGTGTTGACGGCAGAGGTGGAGCTGACGAAACAGAAATGTGGAAAAACGGATATGGCCGTCTTGCTTCTTCTGAGTATCAGGGAGGTGATGGAGCAGGAAAGAAATTCCTGGAAGAATATAACATCACATTTCCGTGTGACCATTTAGGTAATCAGACGGATGAACTTGTAGCGTTGTCGAAAGATGCCCGTGGATATAGAATTAATGGTGACAGCAACGATAACCTTACGGTTTCAATATCTTCTCCAAATAATGTTTTTAGTCTGTTGACAGGCGGTAACAGTAATTCGGCTTCAGGCGGTAGTGAATCTGGTAGTTTTACTTTGACTGGCAGGCGCCGTATTATAACATTCCGTAAAAAAGGTGCCGGCGTACGTAAGCCATGGAGTGTTGATGACGGGCAAACTGCGACCATTATTGTAACGAAAAAGGTTGGCAATGTCACATATAATATAGCTAAGTTTAATTTGACTTTTGAAAAAGACAATCGCCTGCTTACGCAGCATCAGCTGGACAGAATAGACAGACAGCGTAATGGTGAATATACAGGTGTTACGGGTGAGTCATGGTATAGAACCACATATCAGAACAGAACTCCCGAATTCTTGCGCAGTAATTACACTTTGTTGACGTCAAGAACTCTTGATTATGATCCTGAAGTGGCAAATCTGTATGGTCAGAACTGGTATTATCCTTTCCCGTTAGAATGGGGATACAGTTCTTATGCATTTTTTGACGGATCGACAACAAGTGATTTTAACGGTTCCACAGACAATAATGCATCTTATAATAGTCAACCTTTTGCAGAATGGGGAAATTATGCCATAACCAATAATTATGTCGGATATGGAGATATAGTGAAGAATAATGTAAAAAAGCCAGTATCTCCTTCTTTAGGCGGTAAAAATGCTGATGGCTATTTTATTTATGTAGATGCGTCAGACCGTCCCGGTACTATCATGACACTGCCTTTTAAGGAAAATCTTTGCCGTGGTACTAAGTTGATGGTAAGCGCATGGGTCAAGAGTGCTGATGAAAATATTGATAAATCAGAAAATGCAGCCATGTTGTTTACTATCTATGGTGTTGACATAAACGGAAATAAAACGCCGTTGTTTAGCCAAAGTACAGGTCAGATAACAACAACTACATATCTTACAACTTCAGACGGGGCAGAATATACTAATACAAATGGTTATGGCGGTAATCAGAATGATTGGTATCAGTTGTATTTTTCTTTTGTAAATAATAATGAGTACAATGCTAGTTTTGTCAGCTATGAGTTGAAAATTGACAATAACTGTGGTTCTACAGCCGGTGGTGACTTCTATCTTGACGAGATAGAGGTGTTCATCGCTCAGCCGACGGCTACTGTTACGCAGAAGGATTATACCTGTTCTGGTGAACGAACATTGCTTAGCGCAACTTTGGACTGGATTCAATTGTGCGACCGTGTAGGTATTGATCCTGATGAAACGGATACAGGAAAATCTCCGTCAGGAATAGATTTCTGCTTTATAGATGAAGCTGAGTATAACAGACTTCTTTCTAATACACAAAATCCGACTGTAGATAAAGTTGCAGAAGCTATAAAGGGCTCGATCGCTATGATTGGAGCCGGTGAAGATGCTGGCTATAACCGTGAGATAGGTTCTTTGCATTATTATCCTGTATTTACAAAAAATACAGAATATATACCTTCTGAGGAAAATTTGGCTTTAAATAATACAGACGGAACCTACAATTATTTCTATCGTGCAGGAACTGCTGATGAAGAAAATCGCCGGCTTGCCGTTGATTTCTATTCAGAGATGTCGCCAAACAGGGCGTATCTTATGCTCATACGTGATAATGACGGTACGGTAAGCACAATTGAAGATTTTGCTCAGGAAATGAACGATCCTTGTGCTATTCATAGCCGTTTCTTTGTAACCTCTCAGACTATGATAAAGATAAATGGTGAGGTGGCAAATCCGCAGACAGATTTCTGTGTGGGACAAGCATTTAATTTCTCTGCTCAGATGCGAGTGCCAGATCTGAATGATGATGGAACTATCAAGCGTGATCCTGAGACAGGAGAAGAGATTTATACGGTGTTAGATTCAGAAGTGTTCTTCGACTGGTTCTTTGGCTCTGAGGCAGAGTTCGTAGCAGACCATGGCGGCTTTTCATTGGAAACAGCTCTGCATGATTTGAGAAATATTGAAAAATATCGTGATGTAGAAACACTTGACGGTGTCGTTCCTGCAACAGAAGGTCAAATCAGTCTTACACAGGATGAAATAAACCTTATAAAACAATATGTTGACACACCAGCTCCTTCTGGAGGACTGAACAATAAACTTGTGCTTCATAAGAGCAGTTTGGATATTACTATATTGGAAACAGGTCTTGAACTGACAATAAGTCCTATACCGGCAATACGTCCATCTGATTCGGATATTACAGCTACGGAATGGGAAAAAATATGTTGGGGCTATGTTCCACTAAATCTTACTGCAAGTGGTGCTGCGCCAAAACTGCATGCTGGATTTAACTCAGTGGAATATCCTTCTACGGATTTCAATCCGTCTTTGCGTATCGGACTTGCTCAACTGAAAAATGCAGCAAAGGGTGTTGGTTCTTTGAAAGTAAACCTTAGAGGTGCAGTTTATACAGATGAGGACAATGTTGATAGGTTAGGGTTGATAGAGAATCTTGGTGGAGATATTGACTATACACAAATTTATCTTATTTCCACTGACGATCCGCAGTATTTTGATTTGATGAATCCACTTAACGGTTTTACCCAATATTATTTACCTATAGGTAAAATAATAAGTCTGGAGGCTCATAAATACAGCACAACTACACCTTACACAAATGAGGCTGATATTGAGTTCTATTTTAACAGCCAGACGCTTGTAGACGGAAAGACATTTACGTTCAATCCGCGTGAGGGTTATATCTATACGTTTGCGATACATTTTGCAGAACATGGAGAAACCGTGAATAACAGTTGTTGGGGTTCGTTCCCATTGACGTTGAAGGTTGTGCCAGAAAATCTTGTATGGAATGGAACCGGTGCTACAAGCAACTGGAATAATGATGCCAACTGGAAGCGTGCGAATAATACAGATTTGAAAAATACTGACGGCACATATACAACTAACGAGGCTAATACCACGGCCAATGGTTTCGTGCCGATGCTGTTCTCTAATGTTATCATGCCAGCAGGAAGCAGGGCTGAGCTTTATATGGCAGGATATGCAGATGGTGGTGCATGGACAAATACAAGCCGTCCAAGTTATATGGAACTGCCTACAGAGAATATCCAGTATGACCTGATGGCTTATGAAAAAGGCGGCGCACTCACCACTCAGCGTTATCGTGTGAATATTTGTAATGATATTCACTTTGAGCCGGGCGCACAGATGCTGCATGCCGAGGAACTGCTCTATAACAGGGCATGGACAGACGTGGAGGTTACTCCGGGACAGTGGACAGCCGTAAGCACACCGCTGCAGGGCGTTGTAGCCGGCGACTGGTATGCTCCTACAACAGGAAAGCAAGAGACAGAGTATTTCAAGGATATAACGTTCAATGATAACGATTATAACCGTCTGAATCCTGCCGTTTACCAGCGCAGCTGGAGTACAGGAGCAAAGATCGTTGAAGACTTGCAAGGTACGAATACTCCTGTTTCGTTTGATACAGAATGGAGTTCTGCATACAACGACGCAAGCGTGCCTTATGTTGCAGGTGGCGGATTCTCTATCAAGAGTGTTGCATCTAACAGCTCATTGCTGTTCCGCTTCCCGAAGGCTGATACAAGCTATGATGTAAGTACAGGAAAATTGAATCGTGATAATGCAGGCAAGCTGCTTGTCAGCAAGATGGTTGATCGCAGTGATCCGTATACGTATGTTCATCCGGATGTAGTTACGGCTACTCTTACTCCGTCTGCCGACGGCAAGTATCTGATGGTAGGTAACCCGTTTATGGCTCCGCTCGATGTTCAGGCATTTGTGTCTGCCAACAGCGACGTGCTGGCTCAGAAATATTGGATTAGCTCTGATTTGACAACAGCGGCTGTAACTTATGATGGTACAGGATGGTCAAAGGGCACATCTCTCATTGCACCGTATTCAGTGTTCTATGTTGAGGCTAACACTCCTTCTACAGCAGGTGTCGAAGTTAAATTCACTGCTGGCATGCAGCAGTTTGAAACAACTTCTACAGGTGAAGGCTCACAGATTGCTTCTCTCAAGATAACGGCAGAAGACGCTGAAGGCTCAAGCAGCGCGGCTGTGCGCTATGCTGCTTCGGCAAGCAACGGCTTCGGCATGGAGGACGCACAGATGATTAGCGGACTGACAGGCAATGCCGACAACGCTCCTAAGGTTTACACCGCGGCCGGCAACACGGCAGTGAGCGTCAACCAGCTGAAGGACGCACAGCGCATACCGTTAGGCGTCACGGCAGCCGACGGCTCAGTGGTAACCCTTACGTTCAGCGGCGTTGCAGCCGTTAAGGATGCCGCTCTATACGATGCCGAGCTGCAGAGCGAGACACCGCTCTACGAAGGCTATCAGCTCACGGTCAACGGCTCGTCATACGGCCGCTACTTCCTGATAGGTCACGGCTCGGGCACGACTGGCATAACCGAAACAGGCGCAGAGGGCAACGTAAGCGTAAGCTCTATTGTTCCGCGCCAGGTGGTAGTCGCGTCAGACACCGAGCTGCACTCAGTGAGCATCTGGTCGGCAGGCGGCGCACTCCTGAAGAAAGTGACGCCCGACGGCAATTACACTTGCACCATTAACGGTGTTGACAGCGGCATGGTTATTGTGCGCACCGACACCGCTGCGGGTTCGCAGGTGACAAAAATCAGAGTTAGGTAAGTTTTTTTTAGAATGACCTTTTGGTCAAATTGCAGGAGAGAGTGGGAGTGTCCGTGAGGATACTCTCACTTATTTGTTTATATGGTGTGGGATAAACGTGACAGACGTGGATTGGTGATAAGATGAAAAAAAGTCCCGACCGGATCCTGATACCGGATTTGGGATAAAACCGATTCACGTGTGTTTTTTTTGTACTCGGTCGTATGGCCGTTAAGGACGTCACGCAAGTATCCATGTTCGCCGCAAAATGACTTTTTGACAGATATTGAAGCAGATTTTGGGCTGTTTTGCGCTAATGTGCGTGTTTAATATGTTAAAATTCAGATAATATTTGGCATAATGAAAAGTTAGCACTATCTTTGACACTGAAAGGCAGCAGGCATAACATAATGTCTGAACACCTTTATTATAATGTATGGTAAAAACACATAATTGAAACATAAACCTTAAAACAATGAATACAGAAAAGGATACCCGTATGGAGCACGACCTCCTCGGCGCACGTGAGATTCCGGCAGACGCATTGTATGGCATACAGACATTGCGCGGCGTTGAGAATTTCTCAATCAGTAAGTTCAAACTCAGTCAGTATCCGCTGTTCATCAACGGTCTGGCATATACTAAATGGGCTGCGGCTGAGGCCAACCATCAGCTCGGGCTGCTTACCGATGCCCAGTATGAGGGTATCAAGGCGGCTTGTCAGGACATACTTGCCGGCAAGTATCACGACCAGTTCCCCGTAGACATGATTCAGGGCGGTGCCGGCACAAGCACCAACATGAACGCCAACGAGGTTATAGCCAACATAGCCCTGATGCACATGGGCTTCAAGCCTGGCGACTATGAGCACTGCTCGTCTCACGACCACGTTAACCGCTCACAGTCGACCAACGACGCATATCCTACGGCTATCCACATGGGCCTGTATGCCAGCCATCTCGCCCTTGTTCCGCATATCAAGGAGCTTATCGCGGCATTCCGCAAAAAGTCGGAAGAGTTTGCACACATCGTGAAGATGGGGCGCACCCAGTTAGAGGACGCAGTGCCGATGACGCTCGGACAGACCTTCTCAGGCTTTGCAAGCATACTCGAGGCAGAGCTTCATCATCTCGACCAGGCTGCAGCCGATTTCCTTGAGGTCAACATGGGCGCAACGGCCATCGGCACCGGCATCTGCTCAGAGCCGGGCTATGCCGAGAAGTGCGTCAAGGCTCTGGCCGAGATTACCGGATGGGACATCACCCTCGCTAAAGACCTTGTTGGCGTAACGTCAGACACATCTTGCATGATAGGCTACATGTCGGAGCTGAAGCGCATAGCCGTTAAGCTCAGCAAGATAAGCAACGACCTGCGTCTGCTTGCCAGCGGTCCGCGCTGCGGTCTCGCCGAAATCAATCTCCCGGCACGCCAGCCCGGCTCGTCAATCATGCCCGGAAAGGTTAATCCCGTCATTCCGGAGGTGGTAAGCCAGGTAGCGTTCAAGATTATCGGCAACGAGCTTTGTGTCACCATGGCAGGCGAGGCAGCCCAGATGGAGCTTAACGCCATGGAGCCTGTCATGGCTCAGTGCAGCTTCGAGTCGGTAGACCTTATGGCCAACGCATGCGACACCCTGCGCACGCTCTGCGTTGACGGCATCACGGCCAACGAGGATAACTGCCACCGCGAGGTTAACCGCAGCATAGGCATCGTTACGGCCCTCAACCCCTACATCGGTTACGAGCATTCTACAGAGATAGCCAAGAAGGCCATGGAGACAGGCCGCGGCGTGGTGGAGCTTGTGCTTGAGGAAGGCATACTTACCCAGCAAGATCTCGACACCATCCTTGATGCCAAGAACATGGTTCGCCCTGTCAAGCTCGACATCCACCCCAAATGTTAGTTATGATGTTCCTGCTTTCTGCCCTTAATCTCGTTTAGGGGCCAAGTTGATATTTTCCGTGCCGTCCGTTTCCTTTCAAAGGAGTATTGGCGGCACGTCCTTTTTTCTCCCTTACGTTGTGCCGTGTCTCTGTTGCCGTATTGCGCTCGGCGGCGCATGCCCGCTCGCGCCTGTTGGCGTCGTTTCAGCAGGCTATTCGCCGGGATAGGAAAATAAACAAGCCGTTTTTGACATGAAAAACAGCCCACTTTCGAGTGAAAAGTGGCCGGGTTACGATGCGTAAACGATAGGTTAATGATTTGAAACCTGCACGCATGATTCTGATTACGGTTTTTCTGATTACGGCTTTTGCTTTGAATGTTCTTTAAGCATAATCGTGCTTTTTCCTTATGATTTTTTGCGCTTATGAAGAGCTGCGCTGTTGCTGCCCGTAAGTTGTGTGTGAGTCAGGTATAAATATCCGGAGCATGAAATCTTATTCTGTGAAAGCTTTTTCTGTAAGATATGCGCATATAAAGCCCTAAGTCAGGACTTAATATTAAGCCTTCCGGGCAGTAACGTGTTTTGTGAATATTTTTTATTTGATATATATAATGAGAGGCATTGCTCATTATGTTCACTTTTGACATATTTTCAAAAAATATTGCATTGATTTTGTAAAACCGATGATTTGCGTTATCTTTGCATAAGATAAGCTGCATCTCGGCATAACGCTCAAACGC
>ENA-UONW01002485-UONW01002485.1-human-gut-metagenome-genome-assembly--contig:-CS52-NODE-2485-length-17983-cov-8.287539_pt1 | contig 17983 bp, 18 predicted proteins | sample MGYA00242463_ERZ724010 | MGnify/ENA metagenome assembly ERZ724010 | reverse complement strand
GCTCTACTATCTTTCTTTTGCAGCATAGTTTTTCGACAGCCTGAAATCTCCGACCGTCCGGTCGGAGATTTTTTATGTCAGGCCGATAAATTTCATTGCCTTGAAGCTTTGCAGGATCACGCCCTTAAGCTCCTCCTCGCTCTCTTTTTTGCCTCGCTCGACCCAGGTTATCATTATGCCCATCATCGAGGACGCAATTATGGACGCAAGATAATCCAGCGGCGCCGCATCTCCCCATTCGGGCAGTCCGGAGCGCATACGGCTCGTGCAGCGGCGCAGACTTGCGTACAGCATGTCGCCGCGGTCGATGCCGACAACGGCCTCTATCATATCCGCATGGCGAAACCATGTCCGAAAGACCGCCTCGCTGATGTTGGCATAGTCCGACGCAAAGGCCTCCTCAAACACTCTGTCGCACATCAGGGCAAGCACATCCTCCATGCGGTCAAAGTTGCGGTAAAACGTTGATCGGCTTACGCCGGATATGCGCTGGATATCCGATATTGTTACGCTTTCAAAGCTTTTTTCCTTCAGACAGCGCCGAAGCCCGCCGCATATAAGCTCGACCGAGGCTTTGGCGCGTTTATCTTCCTTGATGTGGTACATTTTCGGCTCCTTTGTATTATTTTGCTGCGGTACTATTGTATCATATTTTGTTTTATGCTACAATCAGTGCATGAAGATTATTTAACAAGGGAGTAATGAACAATGAGCAAAAACGTTATATTCTGCTATTCGGGCAGCGGCAACTGTCTGGATCTGGCAAAAAACATTGCAAAAGGCCTCGGCGATACGGACATCATCATGATGCGCAAGACGCCTGTGAAAACCGATGTAAGAGACGCCGAGCGCGTCGGCTTTATCGTCCCCTGCTACGGTGGCGGCCTGCCCGGCGACGTTGAGAGCTTTCTCGGCAGCATCAGGATCTCGCCGGACGCGTACACCTTCGCAGTCGGCCAGTACGCCGGCTATCTCGGCTGCGGCCTGCACAAGATCGACAAGCAGTTCAAGCTCGACCTGTGGACGGGGCTTTCCCATCAGTGCTCATGCATATGGCTGTTCCCCCATCAGCTCATGCTGCCGCCGGTAACGCCCAAGATGGCGCAGAAGCGCAGCGAGCGCATGGCGAAAAGGCTTGTAAAGTCCATTCTCGCGGGCGAAAAGAGCAAGAAAGCTCCCCCGAAAATGGGGCTTAACGCGCTCGAGAGCAAGGTTTGGCCGAAGCTTGCGGTCGGCAAGGCCAAGAAATTTGCCGTCACCGACGCGTGCATCGGCTGCCGCCAGTGTGAAAAGCTCTGCCCGAAGGGCAACATCCGCTTTGTTGACGGAAAGCCCACTTTCGGCACAAACTGCATCCAGTGCCTCAGCTGCCTGCAATACTGCCCCAAGGAGGCCATAACGCTGACTGAAAAGAGCGTAAAGCGCGAGCATTACCACAACCCCAACGTCAGCGCCGCCGAGCTTATGGAGAGCATCATTCATATTGATTGATATTTCGCGCCTGCTGTGTTATACTCATATCATCCAATAATTATAAGCGGAGAATGAGACATGGTAACTTTCAAACTTAAAGAAGAAAACGACCGGCAGCTTGTCTACTGGTACTTCCCCCACGGCAACGAGGAAAACGGCCACGGCACGATAGTCATCGACCGCGTCCTCGGCAAGCTTGATGTAACCGAGCTTGCTCCCGATGACAGGCTTGTTCGCCACACGGTTGAAAATCAGAACCGCTGGCGCAAGGCAGTCAACCAGATGCGCAACATCGAGCAGATACCCGAGCTTACCGACGAGGAATGGCCCGAGGCCACCGAGGACAGGATAAGCACCGTTTTTGCCGACCACGCGATCCAGAAGATCGTCGAGGCATACAACAACGGCGAAATACTTGAAGAAGGCGTGGAGACCTGGAACCTTTGATATCGGCAGCAAAACAGCGGAATGCGTGTTAAAAACGCGCGTTCCGCTATTTTTTTAGTTATTTTTCTTATTTTCCTTGACGAACTGGTTATTTAATGATATTATCACGGTGGAAATAGTCATTAAACAATTTTAATAACTAAGAGAAAGGAAGAAAAGAATGAAAGCAATCTATAACCTCATCAAGAAGATCGTCGGCGACAATGAGCCCAACTCCAAGGACGAATTTGAAGTTCTCGATAAGTTCTTTGAGAATCTGCCCTTCTGATTTAAGAAAAAGCTGTTGCAATAAAATTTAAAGGAGAAACGCCAATGTATATTCCCGGTATTACCGAAATCTATCATCTCGTCACCGCCATAATCCTCGAGGCTGAAAAAAATGCTCAGGATGAGATCGATATTCTTGACAACTTCTTTGGTATGTATGAGCCGTACTAAGCTTTAGAACATGTAAAAGCACCGCTTTGCGGTGCTTTTTGTTAAACGAATTGTGCCGGATTTATTTAAAGTGCACAATTTATGGGGTTTTAAGTATTTATTATCGTCATTTTCGGTTTTTTTGCACAAATATCGGTTGACATAAGTGATAAGCTATGATAACATAACCGCGGAAATAGTCAGAAAAACTATTAATTTGGAAGGGAGTATTACACAATGGGTCCTCTTTATACCGCATTTAAAGAGCTCGTAATGAGCTTTGGTGGCGGCGGTCATGATATGTTCGAGTTTATCGAAGAGTATCTTGAGTTCCTCACCAAGTTCTAATCAAAACCAGCAAAAGCCGCACCTTTCGGTGCGGTTTTTTCATTTTCCAATATAGAAAAGCAGGCAGCCGAAAGGCTGCCTGCAATATTTTTATTTTGCGTACTCGACGGCTTTTGTCTCGCGCAGGACGTGGACTTTGATCTGGCCGGGGTAGGTCAGCTCCTCCTCGATCTTCTTTGCGATATCGCGAGCCAGGAGAACCATCTGATCCTCGGAAACATCTTCGGGCTTTACCATTACGCGGATCTCGCGGCCGGCCTGAATTGCATAGCTGCCGGCAATGCCGGGGAAGCTCTTGGATATCTCTTCAAGCTTTTCGAGGCGCTTAACGTAGTTCTCGATATTCTCGCGGCGAGCGCCGGGGCGCGATGCGGAAATTGCGTCGGCGGCCTGAACGATGCAGGCAACGACCGTGCGCGGCTCAACGTCGCCGTGGTGAGCTTCGATAGCGTGGATGACAGCTTCGCTCTCTTTATACTTCTTGCAGATATCAACGCCGATGGAGACATGGCTGCCCTCGACCTCGTGGTCGATAGCCTTGCCGATATCGTGCAGGAGGCCTGCACGCTTTGCGGTGTTTACATCAACGCCCAGCTCTGCGGCAATAAGGCCGGAAATGTGCGAGACTTCGATAGAGTGCTGCAGGACGTTCTGACCGTAGCTCGTGCGGTATTTCATGCGGCCGAGCAGCTTTATGATCTCGGGATTTACGCCGTGGATGTTCGTTTCGAACACCGCGCGCTCGCCTTCGGCCTTGATAGTCGCGTTGACTTCCTTCTGCGCCTTGGCGACCATTTCCTCAATACGTGCCGGATGGATTCTGCCGTCGGCAATGAGCTTTTCAAGCGCGAGACGCGCCACCTCGCGGCGGACGGGGTCAAAGCTTGATACGGTGATAGCCTCGGGCGTATCGTCGATAATAAGATCGCAGCCCGTGAGAGTTTCGATGCTGCGGATGTTGCGGCCTTCGCGGCCGATGATGCGTCCCTTCATCTCGTCGTTGGGGAGTGGTACGACGGATACGGTGACTTCGCTTGCGTGGTCTGCCGCACAGCGCTGGATAGCCGTTACGATTATCTCGCGTGCGCGTTCCTCGGCTTCGTCCTTGTACTGGGCTTCGATCTCCTTGACCTTGACGGCCATTTCGTGCGTAACTTCGTCCTTGAGGGCATTGATGAGGTATGCCTTTGCCTCATCGACCGTGTATCCCGATACCTTTTCGAGCATTTCGAGCTGGCTCTTCTTGATAAGAGCTATCTCCTGCTGCTGCGCTTCGACATCGGCTATCTTGCGTGCAAGAGTTTCATTCTTGCGCTCAAGGGAATCGGTCTTGCGGTCAAGGTTTTCTTCCTTTTGCTGAAGTCTTCTCTCCTGCTTTTGCAGGTCGGCACGGCGTGCCTTTTCCTCGCGCTCGAACTCCGAGCGACTTTTGTGTATTTCTTCCTTTGCCTCGACGAGAGCTTCACGTTTTTTACTCTCGGCGCTCTTTATGGCGTCATTGATTATTCTTTTTGCTTCATCTTCTGCACTGGATATCTCACGCTCGGCGACTTTTTTGCGGTAAGTCATGCCGAGGACAAATCCTATAACACAAAAAGCAACGATAAGAACGATTGCTAACCATAAGTTCATAGAAAGTAAACACACCTCCATTCTTTAAGAATTTTGCGGTGGTTTTCAGTTGAAGGGATCTCCCTTCGGTAAAATTGCCGTGTAATTTAAGGGTAAGACGGAGCATCAAGCGCTTCCCGTCCGTAAAATTGAAACTAATATTTTCGCAAAGACGCCTCCCCGGGCGTCTTATGACAGCCGCACCGATTCTAATTCCCCAAATGGGTGCAGTAGTCTAAAATATTATCCGATTAATTGTATCTCCAAAACCGCATTATGTCAAGCACGAACAAAAAATATATGAATTTTTTAAAACACCTGCCGCGCACGGTGGACAAGCGGCGTACAATTTAATATAATTAACTATTATTTGAATTGGAGGCTCAACGTGCAGCTGACATATGTTTTTCCGATACTTATCCTGCTTTTCATAGGGCTTTTCTTCTTTGGCTGCCCGTCCCCTGCCTCGGCGGTGATAGAAAATGCGCCGAAAAGCGCCTTCCGCCGGCGCGACGCGATAGCGCTCGGAATAATAACCGCGCTCTACACCGTGACGGCATTTATCGGCCTCGGCGATACCGACGCGCCGCAGTCGTTCCACGATTTTCGCAGCGGCGAGAGCGTGACGGTCGATCTCGGCGAGGTACGCAGCATCGACGGCATAATGCTCTATTCCGGTCTGAACGCAGGAAGCTACCGCCTTGAGCTGTCGGACGACGGCAATAGTTTCTCCGACGCCGGCAGCTTTGAGCAAAACTATGTTGCTCTGTTCAAGTGGAACGACTTTGAGCTTGACGCATCGCAGGAACTCAGCGCACGCTATATCCGCCTGACGGCATCGGGCGATGTTCGCCTCGGCGAGCTTGCCGTTCGCAGCGGCGGCGAGCTTTTCGGCCAATGCGCCGACGCGCCGGAGCTTTTCGACGAGCAAAACACCGTGCCCGAATATCAGAGCTATTTAAACAGCACTTATTTTGACGAGATATACCACGCGCGCACGGCATACGAGAACATCGAGGGCGTGTATCCGTACGAGATCTCGCATCCGCCGCTGGGCAAGCTCATCATCGCCATCGGCATTGAGCTTTTCGGCATGACTCCGTTCGGCTGGCGTTTTTCCGGGGTCCTGTTCGGTGTTCTGATGCTGCCGGTGCTGTACGCACTTCTAAAGCGCATGTTCGGTTCGACGGACATCTGCGCCTGTGCAACGGCGATCTTTGCATTTGACTTCATGCACTTTTCGCAGACGCGCCTTGCCACGATCGACACCTACGCCGTTTTCTTCATCCTGCTCATGTATCTTTTCATGTATATGTACATCACCGGCGGCAGAAAACACGACCTTGCGCTTTCGGGACTGTTTTTCGGCATAGGCGCCGCGTGCAAATGGACCTGTTTTTATGCCGGAGCCGGACTTGCGGTCATATGGCTCATCCACTGGCTGCGCAATTTTGAGGTGAAGGCGTTTTTCAGAAACTGCGCGTTCTGCGTTGTTTTCTTCGTTATCGTTCCTGCGGCAATATACTACATGAGCTATTACCCCTACGGTCAGGCAAGCGGAATGCACGGAGTCGGCATGTATTTCACCTCCGACTACGCAAACCTTGTTCTGGACAATCAGAAGTTCATGTTCAGCTACCACTCCGGTGTCCACGCCGAACACCCTTATTCCTCGCGCTGGTGGCAGTGGGTGATAGATGAGCGGCCGATTCTATACTATCTCAAGTATTTTGAGGACGGCACGCGCTCATCCTTCGGTGCATTTTTAAATCCCGTGCTGTGCTGGGCAGGGCTTATTGCGATGGCGATGTGCACCGTGTTTGCGATAAAGCGGCGCGACGATGTTTCGCTGTTTATCGTCATCGGCTACCTCGCGCAGCTCCTGCCGTGGGTGTTCATCACGCGCACAACGTTTGAGTATCACTACTTTCCCTCGTCGGTGTTCCTCGCGCTTGCGCTCGCGCGCACGTTCCGGCTAATGAAAGATAACACAAAGGGCTGGAAATTCAACGTCTGCGGGCTGACGGGGCTTGCCTGCGCACTGTTTGTCGTCTTTTACCCGGTTCTGTCCGGCGCAAGAGTCAACGCCCAGCTGGCATCAAATCTGCTCAAATGGCTGCCGAGCTGGCCGTTTTGATAAATTTGCTTGTAATTATCGCTTTTTAGTGAGATAATAAAATGTAATATTTATTTGGAGGATCACAAAGATATGATCGCATTAGGTTCCGACCACGGCGGCTGGGCGCTCAAGCAGGAAGTCATGAAGCACCTCGACGCGCGCGGCCTTGAATACAAAGACTACGGCACTTACTCCGAGGATAGCTGCGACTATCCTGTTTACGGCAAGGCGGTCGCCCATGCGGTAGCAGACGGCGAGTGCGAAAAGGGCATCATAATCTGCGGCACCGGCATCGGCATTTCCATCACGGCAAACAAGGTCAAGGGCATCCGCGCAGCCCTCTGCGGCGACTGCTTCTCGGCCGAGATGACAAGGCTGCACAACGACGCGAACATCCTCGCAATGGGTGCAAGGGTCGTCGGCCCCGGCCTTGCTCTGAAAATCGTTGACACTTTCCTTGACACCCCCTTCTCCGGCGACGAAAGGCACGTCCGCCGCATCAAGCAGATTGAGGACTGATTTAATTGGCAAACAACTCTGAGTTTTACCGCGGAAAACGCAAGAAAACCGCCCCGGCGCTGATAGCCACGATAATCATTCTGGCCGTCATTGCCTTTGCGGTAATGCTGTTCTACGGACTGCAAAAATATATAGTGGTGACAAACAGCGGCCTGCATCTTGAGATACCGTTTCTCCAGGATGACAGCGCAAAGCCCGTCCAGAGCGACGACGGCGAGGTCGTGCAGCAGAGCTTCGAGCCTGTCAACGCGCAGCTTGAGATCGGTCAGGCCGATTATTCAAACATAAAGGCCGTCGCCGGCGAAAATCTTGATGCCGTCAAGCTCGTATACGTCCCTGCGTCCTCGGTGACAGCCTCGGGCGTTGAGTCGTATCTATCCAAGTCTCCTGATGCTACCGGCGTTCTGCTCGACGTGAAAACCGTCACCGGAATGCTCGTCTGGGATTCGCAGGCCGATATCGCCAAGGGCTACGGCACGGCAGGCACGGTCGATCTTAAGTCCATCGTGTCCTCCTTGAAGGAGCAGGATAAGTATGTTGCCGTGCGCATATGCTGCTTTGTCGATAACACGCTCGTTTCGCGATACACGCAGCTTGCGCTGAAAACGACCGCAGGGCAGGCTTACTCCGACTCAAACGGCGCATGGCTCGACCCGACGAACGCGACCGTAAAGAGCTACATTCTCTCGCTTTGCAGCGAGCTTTCGAAAATGGGCGTTGATGAGATCGTCCTTTTGGGTATGCGTCTGCCGGAGGCAAGCGGCCTTGAATTTGCATTTTCTTCAAGCTCGGCCGTAAAGCCCACGCCTGTCACCGCCGTGTCCGGCTTCGGCATAAGCGTGACGCGCGCAATGCGCTCGTCCTCGACTAAGATGTCGGTGCAGCTTACGAGCAGCGCAGCCCTGCAAAACGGCTCGGACGAAGTCACCGGCCAGAGCGCCGACATTCTGCTCAAGGTATTCGACCGCGTCTACTGCTCGGCCGAAAGCGCCTCCGCCGCCGACACCGTAACAAAGGGCGCAGATTACGTCAAGCTCGGCGAAGCCAAAATGCGCATCGTTCCGATGTGCTCCGGCCAGGCCCCCACTACCGACTGCTGGGTCCTGATGGAGTGATACGCAAAATTATAACCGGCCGCGCAGGGAAGCTGCGTGGCCGTTAAGCATGCTTTATTTACTTAAATTGTGCGATTATTACTGCTCGTCCTTGATAGCTGCCTGTGCGGCGGCGAGACGTGCGATGGGAACGCGGAAGGGGCTGCAGGAGACGTAGTCGAGGCCAACCTTGTGGCAGAATTCCACAGAGGAGGGGTCGCCGCCGTGCTCGCCGCAGATGCCCAGGTGCAGGTCGGGACGAGTTGCGCGGCCGAGCTGGCATGCCATCTTGACAAGCTTGCCTACGCCGACCTGGTCGAGCTTTGCAAACGGGTCGTTCTCATAGATCTTCTTATCGTAGTAAGCGCCGAGGAACTTGCCTGCGTCGTCACGGCTGAAGCCGAAGGTCATCTGAGTCAGGTCGTTGGTGCCGAAGGAGAAGAACTCTGCTTCCTTGGCGATCTCGTCGGCGGTCAGAGCCGCTCTGGGGATCTCGATCATGGTACCGACAAGGTACTTCATATCAAGGCCGCTTGCAGCGATCAGCTCGTCGGCGTTCTTGACAACGACGTCCTTTACGTACTTAAGCTCCTTGACTTCGCCGACCAGCGGGATCATGATCTCGGGAACCATCTTCCACTCGGGATGGCGCTTCTGAACGTTTATTGCAGCGCTGATGACAGCACGGGTCTGCATTGCAGCGATCTCGGGATAGGTGACAGCCAGACGGCAGCCGCGGTGACCCATCATGGGGTTGAACTCATGCAGGGATGCGATGAGAGCCTTGATAGTCTCAACGGACTTATGCTGTGCCTTTGCCAGAGCCTCGATATCGGCTTCCTCAGTGGGAACGAACTCGTGGAGAGGAGGATCAAGGAAACGGATGGTTACCGGGCAGCCTTCCATTGCTTCATAGATGCCCTCGAAGTCGGCCTGCTGCATGGGCTCGAGCTTTGCAAGAGCCGCAACGCGCTCTTCAAGAGTGTCGGCGCAGATCATCTCGCGGAATGCGGCGATACGGTCGCTGTCGAAGAACATGTGCTCGGTACGGGTCAGGCCGATGCCCTGTGCGCCAAGCTCGCGAGCCTTGCGTGCATCGTGCGGAGTGTCGGCATTGGTGCGGACCTGGAGGCGGCGGTACTTATCGGCCCATGCCATGATGCGACCGAACTCGCCTGCTATGGAAGCGTCAACGGTGGGGATGATGCCGTCGTAGATCTTACCGGTCGAGCCGTCGAGAGAGATGAAGTCGCCCTCGTGGAAGGTCTTGCCGGCGAGGGTGAACTGCTTGTTCTCCTCGTCCATCTTAATGTCGCCGCAGCCGGAGACACAGCACTTGCCCATGCCGCGAGCAACAACGGCTGCGTGGCTGGTCATGCCGCCGCGAACGGTCAGGATGCCCTGTGCGGCCTTCATGCCCTCGATATCCTCGGGAGAGGTCTCGAGACGGACGAGAACTACCTTTTCGCCGCGCTCGTTCCATGCCTTTGCTTCCTCGGCGGTGAAAACGACCTTGCCGCATGCAGCGCCGGGGGATGCACCAAGGCCCTTGCCCATCGGAGTTGCAACCTTGAGGGCGGCAGCATCAAACTGGGGGTGCAGCAGAGTGTCAAGGTTTCTGGGGTCGATCATTGCAACGGCTTCTTTTTCGCTGATCATACCCTCGTCAACGAGGTCACATGCGATCTTGAGCGCGGCCTGTGCGGTGCGCTTGCCGTTACGGGTCTGGAGCATGTAGAGCTTGCCATTTTCAACGGTGAACTCCATGTCCTGCATATCACGATAGTGATCTTCAAGGGTCTTGCAGACGTTCTCAAACTGGGCAAATGCCTCGGGGAACTTCTCTGCCATCTGTGCGATGGGCATCGGGGTACGGACGCCGGCGACAACATCTTCGCCCTGTGCATTGGTAAGGAACTCGCCCATGAGCTTCTTCTCGCCGGTTGCGGGGTCGCGAGTAAATGCAACGCCGGTGCCGCAGTCGTCGCCCATGTTGCCGAATGCCATCATCTGAACGTTGACAGCGGTGCCCCAGCTGTAGGGGATGTCGTTATCGCGGCGGTAAACGTTTGCACGGGGGTTGTCCCAGCTGCGGAAAACTGCCTTGATAGCGCCCATAAGCTGCTCTTTCGGGTCGGTCGGGAAGTCCTCGCCGATCTTTTCCTTGTATTCTGCCTTGAACTTGCCTGCAAGTTCCTTAAGGTCGTCCGCGGTCAGCTCAACGTCCTGAGTTACGCCGCGAGCTTCCTTCATTTCATCAATGAGCTGTTCGAAGTATTTTTTGCCGACTTCCATAACAACGTCGGAGTACATCTGGATGAAGCGGCGGTAGCAGTCCCATGCCCAACGGGGATTATTGGACTTCTTAGCCATGACTTCAACGACCTGCTCGTTCAGGCCGAGGTTGAGGATGGTGTCCATCATGCCGGGCATGGATGCGCGTGCGCCGGAGCGGACAGATACGAGGAGAGGATTTTCAAGGTCACCGAACTTCTTTCCGGTGATGCCTTCCATCTTCACTACGTACTCCATGATCTCTGCCATGATCTCATCATTGATCTTCTGGCCGTCTTCATAGTACTGCGTGCATGCCTCGGTGGTAATGGTGAAGCCCTGGGGTACGGGCAGACCGATGTTGGTCATTTCCGCCAGGTTTGCGCCCTTACCGCCGAGAAGCTCACGCATTTTTGCGTTGCCTTCGGAGAACAGATAAACATACTTCTTGCTCATTGGGTAATCATCCTTTCTATGCTTACGCGCGCAAAAGCGCGCGTTTTTTTACTTTTTAAGTCTTGCCTCGAGGTCGTCGAGTTCCTGTGCAAGCTTTTTGGGCAGCTTATCACCGAACTGTGCGTAATACTCGCGGATGCCCTTGCATTCCTCAAGCCATAGCTCCTTATCGACTCCGAGGATATCCTTAACGGTGTCGAGAGTGACATCAACGCCTTCGAGGTTGATATCCTCGGGCTTGGGCTCATAGCCAAGCTCGGTCTCGACTGCGTCCTTCTCGCCGAAGCAGCGGCCGAGTATCCACTCGACAACGCGCAGGTTATCGCCGAAGCCGGGCCACTCGAAGTTGCCCTCGTCATCGGTGCGGAACCAGTTGACGTTGAAGATCTTCGGGGGATTGGAAAGCTTTGCGCCCATATCGAGCCAGTGCTGCCAGTAGTCGCCCATATTGTAGCCGCAGAACGGACGCATTGCCATGGGATCGCGCCTTACAACGCCGACCTTGCCGGTTGCAGCTGCGGTGGTTTCGCTTGCCATGATGGAGCCGACGAACACGCCGTGATCCCAGTCACGGGACTGATAGACCAGAGGAGCGGTCTTTGCGCGGCGGCCGCCGAAGATTATTGCGGAGATGGGAACGCCGGTCTTGCTTTCAAACTCGGGGCTGATGCAGGGGCAGTTCACGGCCGGAGCGGTGAAACGAGAGTTGGGGTGTGCGCCCTTGCTGCCGTCGGTGCAGTCCCACTTTTCGCCCTTCCAGTTTTCAGCGTTCTTGGGGGGATTCTTATCCATGCCTTCCCACCAGACGGTGTTGTCGTCAAGATTGTGGACAACGTTGGTGAAGATGGTGTTCTTCTTGGTTGCGGCAAGTGCGTTGGGGTTTGACTTTGCGCTGGTGCCGGGAGCAACGCCAAAGAAGCCGTTTTCGGGGTTTACTGCCCACAATCTGCCGTCGGGACCGATGCGCAGCCATGCGATATCGTCGCCGACCGTCCAGCACTTCCAGCCCTTTTCGCGGTAAGCCTCGGGCGGAATGAGCATTGCGAGGTTTGTTTTGCCGCATGCGGACGGGAATGCGCCGCAGACGTAGCGGATCTCGCCCTGCGGATTTTCAACACCGAGGATGAGCATATGCTCTGCCATCCATTCCTCTTTCCTGCCGAGGGTGGAGGCTATGCGCAGTGCAAAGCACTTTTTGCCGAGCAGAACGTTTCCGCCGTAGCCGGAGTTGACGGACATGATGGTGTTGTCTTCCGGGAAGTGGACGATGTATCTCTTCTCGGGATCGAGCTGAGCCTTGGAGTGCAGGCCCTTGATATAGTCGGCATTGTCGCCGATAGCGTCGAGCACCTTGGTGCCGATACGGGTCATGATCGCCATTGAAACGACAACATAGATGCTGTCGGTCAGCTCGATGCCGTACTTAGCAAAGTCAGAGCCGACAACGCCCATCGAATAGGGGATGACATACATCGTGCGTCCCTTCATCGAGCCGTCGAATATCTCATACAGCTTTTTGTACATCTCCTGAGGATCCATCCAGTTGTTGGTCGGACCTGCATCCTCCTGACGCTTGGAGCAAATAAAGGTGCGATCTTCGACGCGCGCAACGTCGTTTACGTCCGAACGGTGAAGGTAGCATCCGGGGAGCTTCTCTTCGTTGAGCTTAATAAGCTCGCCTGTGCCCATAGCCTCGGCTCTCAGCTGCTCGAGCTGCTCTTCAGAGCCGTCGATCCAAACGATCTTCTCGGGCTTGGTGAGTGCGGCCATTTCATCGACCCACTTGAGAATGTGGACATTATCGGTCAGTTTCATGATCTTTTCCTCCATATTTTCATAAAAATTATTACCAATAACACCTTAATTAAGACTACCATCTTTGATAGTTCTTAATCAATGCATTTTGCTTACAAAAATTAATCTAAAACAGCGCAAAAAGCATCCGCGATTTTTGCAAATTCACCAATTGAAAGGACCTCTCCGCGCAGTTTTGGGTCAAAACCACTATCTGTAAGGCATTTTTCAACGGTTTCCTTGCTCATTTCGCCAAATCCTGCACTTAAAGCGTTCAGCAAAGTCTTGCGCCGCTGGGCGAATGCCGCCTTCACAACGCGCATGAACATTGCCTCGCTTTTTACCTCTGCCGGGGGCTCTGCGCGCTTTGTCAGGCGTATCACGCTCGAGGTCACCTTGGGCTGCGGAATGAAGCAGCCGGGCGGCACATCGAAAAGAAGCTCTGGCTGCGCAAACCAGTTTACGAACACCGTGAACGCTCCGTAATCGCCCGTTCCGGGCTTTGCGCATATTCTGCGTGCCACTTCACGCTGGATCATAACGGTGACGGAGTCAAAGCAGCCGATCTCCAGAAGCTTTGATATCACAGGTCCCGTCACATTATACGGCAGATTGGCGCACACAACGTGTCGCATTCCCGGCATTTTTTCATCCAAAAGCGAAGGAATATCGACCTTGAGCACATCATCGAAAACTATCTCGACATTTTCACAGCCTCCGAGAGTCTCCCGAAGCACCGGTTTGAGTGCCTTGTCAATCTCGACGGAAACGACCTTGCCTGCGCGCATTGAAAGCTGCTCGGTGAGGCAGCCTATGCCTGGGCCGATCTCCAAAACGCCGGTGCGCTCGTCAAGCCCGGCTGCGTCGGCGATATCCTCCGGCACCCACGCAGCGGTCAAAAAGTTCTGCCCCATGGATTTGGAAAAGCGGAAGCCGTGCCGCGCAAGCAGCGCCTTTATATCGTTTATGTTCGTAAGATCCATCGTTTTCTCCGTCAAAGCAGTTTTTCAAAGCACTGGCGCGCCGGGTCGTGTCCCGGCTCGGCCGAGCAGAGCATGTTTCCGCGATATACAAAGCCGCTTGCGCGCAGAAGCTGCTGCATAGCCTTGTTTTTTCTGTGCGTATCGGTGCGTATAGACTTTGCCCCCAAGGCTCTTGAATGGCATTCAAGAGCTTCCATGAGCTTTTGGCTCAGTCCGGTCCCGCGGAATTCGGCAGCCACCGCCGCTCGGTGCAGCGTGCAGTATTTGCCCTCGCCGTGCCAGCGGCCGTCGGTTATGCCGTCGTAATCCGGCTCAGGCTCTTCGCCGAGGCAGAAGAAGCCTGCCACCGCGCCGCCATATGTCATAACAAAGCATCTTCCGGCATTTATATCCGGCAGGAAGTTTGCCTCGGCCGGATACTCGCCCTGCCACTGATCGACCCTGTGCTTTTTGAGGTAATTGCGGGCCTGACGCACGATGAGCATTATCTCATCCATATCCTCCGGCACGGCCTTGCGGCACTCTATCGGCTTTGTGAGCTGCATGCGGCTGCGCTCTTTCTTTATCTCGTCCAAAAGCTTCAAGTCGGTTTTATCCGTCAGCTCAAGCTTTTCAAACATATCCGGGCGCTTGTCCATCGTGCGCTCAAGGCTTTTTTTGCGCCGCCAGCGCGCAACGGCAGCATGGTCTCCGCCGAGAAGCACCTTCGGCACTTCCCTGCCCTCCCAGACCTCGGGGCGCGTATACTGCGGATATTCGAGCACTCCGTCCCAGTGGCTTTCGCCGGTGAAGCACTCCTCATCGGCCAGAACGCCCGGCACGAGGCGGCACACGGAGTCGGCAACCGCCATCGCGGCAAGCTCTCCGCCCGTCAGGACGAAATCGCCCAGCGATATCTCCTCATCGACGCACTGCTCGATAAAGCGCTCGTCTATGCCCTCATAATGGCCGCACACGAGCACGAGATGGTCATAGTCGTTTTTAAGTCGCCTTGCCGTTGCCTGATCGTATGGCTTGCCCTGCGGCGACATGTAGATAACGCGGCTGCGCTTGCCCTGCGCAGTTGACATAATGTCATCAAGGCAGGACTTGAGCGGCTGCGCCATCATAACGCAGCCCCAACCGCCGCCATACGGATAGTCGTCTACCTGGCACTGCTTATTTTCCGTATAATCGCGTATCTGCACGCAGTTTATCTCGATTATCCCCTTTTTCGCCGCCCGTCCGAGGATGCTTTCATGCATTATCGCATTCATCGTATCCGGGAACAGCGTCATAATATCTATTCTCATTCCGGGGAAGCTCTCCTTATTGTCAGTTAACATAATATATTACATGCCTTCTATCAGGCGCACGGTTATTATTCCGTTTTCCGCATCGGTTTTGAGCACGAATTCCGGGACCGCCGGGATCATGTGCTCTGTTTCGCCGCGAACGATGTAAACAGACGATGCCGGCGTTTCGAGGATATCCTCAAGTGTGCCGACAAGCTCGCCGTTTTCTCTCTCGACGCGCGAGCCGATGATATCGCACAGGAAGTATTCGCCCTTTTTGAGCTTTGCATCCGCGCGGTCGATGTAAACGGTCTTATTCTTCAGGCTCATGGCCGCGTTTATGTCCTCCACACCCTCGAGCATGGCAATAAGAAAGCCCTTATGCGCGCGCGATGAGAGGAGCCTGACCGGCTTTGAGTCGATATATAAAGTCTTAAAACGGCGCATGAACTCCGGACTGTCAAGCCATACCTGGATCTTGACCTCGCCGCGTACGCCGTGTGTATTCACGATTTTGCCCGCTTCGATATACTGCTGCTTTTCCATGTGAAAACCTCCATAGTTGGTCAGTATATAATTTACCACAATACTCACGATTTAACAAGCGCGGCGGCACTAAAAATGCACTTTGTGTACTTTGTAAACAACAAAAAAGCAGAACGGTAATTTCCGTTCTGCTTTTTAATCAGTCCATGATATCGACTGAAACCTTTTTGCCCTGTCTCTGGGCGACAGCCCGCATGAGTATACGGATCTCTTTTACGATCCTGCCCTGCCGGCCAATGACCTTGCCCATGTCTCCGTCAGCTACGCGTACTTCATATACGGTCTCGCCGCCGTGAACGCGCTCGGTCACAGAGACCTCCTCGGGTTTTTCAACGAGGCTCTGTACGATATAGGTCAAAAGTTCTTTCATGCCGGTAGCTTCTCCTTGTTAGGCCTCGACTTTAGTAAGCAGGCCGCGTACGGTCTCGGTAGGCTGAGCACCGTTGGATATCCAGTACTTTGCGCGCTCGAGATCGACCTTGATGTTTTCGCCCTCTGCCATGGGATCGTAAGTGCCTATCTCCTCGATGAAGCGGCCGTCACGGGGGCAACGGGAGTCAGCAACGACGATGCGGTAGAAAGGTGCCTTCTTTGCGCCCATTCTGCGAAGTCTGATCTTTACCATTTATCTTTCACCTCCATATTATTTCTTCATATATTACAAACGCGTTTGCGAAAGTAATCAAAGTTTAAATCCGCCGAGGCCGGGGAAACCGCCGCCTCCGCCCATTCCGCCGAAGCGCTTTTGCAGCTTTTTCATGTTCTTGCCGGAAAGCTGGCGCATCATGCCCTGCATCGCGTCAAACTGCTTGAGCAGGCGGTTTATATCAACGACCGAGGTGCCGCTGCCGGCGGCAATGCGCTTTTTGCGCGAGGCGTTGAGTATCGACGGATCGTCGCGCTCGGCCTGAGTCATTGAGAGGATGATAGCCTCGATGCGAGCCATGCCCTTTTCATCGACCTTTGCGCCCTTGAGCGCTTTTGCGTCAACGCCGGGGATCATGCCGGCAAGGTCGTTTATATCGCCCATACCCTTGAGCGAGCGCATCTGATCGAGGTAATCGGAAAGCGAGAAGCGGTTTGCCTTCATTCGCTCGGCCATTTCAAGAGCCTTTTTCTCGTCAAAGCTCTGCTCGGCCTTTTCTATAAGCGTGAGCACATCGCCCATGCCGAGGATGCGAGAGGCCATACGGTCGGGGTAGAACGGCTCGATCTGATCGAGCTTTTCGCCGACGCCGATGAATTTGATGGGCTTGCCGGTGCTTGCTTTTATCGAAAGCGCCGCGCCGCCGCGAGCATCGCCGTCAAGCTTCGTGAGCATGACGCCGGTAACGCCGAGCGCGTCGTTGAATGCGTTTGCCGCGTTCACGGCATCCTGGCCGGTCATCGCATCGACAACGAGCAGTATCTCGCTCGGTTCTACCTCATCACGGATGTTCTGAAGCTCCTGCATAAGCTCCTCGTCAATGTGCAGGCGGCCTGCCGTATCGAGGAACACAAGGTCGTTGCCGTGCTTTTTCGCATGCTCGACTGCGGCCTTTGCGATATCGACGGGATTTGTCGTTCCCATCTGGAACACGGGGATGTCGAGCTGTTTGCCGACGGTTTCCAGCTGCTTTATTGCAGCCGGGCGATAGATATCGCACGCGGCCAGCAGCGGACGCTTGCCCTGCTTGCGCATATAGGCTGCAAGCTTTGCGCCGTTTGTCGTTTTACCGGCACCCTGAAGGCCAACGAGCATAACAACGCTCGGCGACTTTGAGCCGATGCTCAGGCGCTGATTTTCGCTGCCCATGAGCTTTACAAGCTCTTCGTTGACTATTTTGATGACCTGCTGAGCAGGCGAGAGCGCTTCAAGCACATCTGCGCCCGAGGCGCGCTCCGTAACGCTTTTTGTAAATTCCTTTACGACCTTATAGCTGACATCGGCCTCCAGAAGCGCCATGCGCACTTCCTTCATGGCTTCCTTGACGTCTGCCGCGGTCAGTCTGCCCTTGCCGCGCAGCTTTTTAAAGGCAGCGGACAGCTTGTCGGACAATGATTCAAATGCCATGTTCTCTGCCTCCTAAATCTTAAGCTCCTCCAGCTGCTTGAGGATATGCGGCTCTGTGCCCTTATCCCTAAGCTCCCGGATTATTTCGTCTATCTGGGCGTTGCGCTCGAGAAAGCGCTTTATAAGCCCGGTTTTTTCTTCGATCTCGGTCATCGCGGCCTCGGCTCTGCGAATTATGTCCCACACGCCCTGGCGCGATATGCCGCACTGCTCGGCGATCTCGCCAAGCGAAAGATCCTCGTTATAGCGGAGGTCGAAATACTCACGCTGCTTATCCGTGAGCAGCTCGCCGTAAAAATCAAACAGCATTGAACGCATCACTGCACTGTTCTCCACGGCGTACCCTCCCCTGTAAACGTTTTTTGCTTTACAGAGTATAGCATCATCTCCGCCCGCTGTCAAGGGTTTATTCTTGTCACTTAACTTGAGCTGACGAGGGTCGAACCCATATCGGTTTTGCCGGGCAGATTTTCGCCCATGCTGCGTTAAAGCTCTTGACAATACGACAGTATTCTCTTCAAGCTTTGCCTTGCCTGAACAAAAATCTGCTCCGGCAAAACTGCGAGCACCTGTCG